>Ga0208636_100024_pt1 | contig 287983 bp, 257 predicted proteins | sample LakWasM103_HOW12_2_FD_183921 | JGI IMG/M metagenome (GOLD analysis project Ga0208636, IMG submission 183921) | Freshwater sediment methanotrophic microbial communities from Lake Washington under simulated oxygen tension - Sediment Metagenome... | ecosystem: Environmental > Aquatic > Freshwater... | reverse complement strand
CGGGCAGCAGCAGCGCGTGGCGATTGCGCGCGCGCTCTCGATGGACCCGATCGTGATGCTGTTTGACGAGCCGACCTCGGCGCTGGACCCGGAGATGGTGGGCGAGGTGCTGGACGTGATGGTGCAGCTGGCGCACGAGGGCATGACCATGATGTGCGTGACGCACGAGATGGGATTTGCCAAGAAGGTCAGCCACCGGGTGATCTTCATGGACGCTGGCAGAATCGTCGAGGACTGCACGCGCGACGAGTTCTTCGGCAACCCGGAGGCGCGCTCGCCGCGTGCCAAAGACTTCCTGGCCAAGATCCTCCCGCACTGAAGCGGCGGGGTGGCCGCAATGTTTGGGACAATCGGGGCATGAGCGAAGCAGCGACCCCAACCGAACTCACCATCACCCGCCCGGACGACTGGCATCTGCACCTGCGCGATGGCGCGGCGATGCAGAGCGTCGTGCCCTATACCGCGCGCCAGTTCGGCCGCGCCATCGTGATGCCCAATCTGCGCCCGCCGGTCACCACCGCCGCGCAGGCCAGCGCTTATCGCGAGCGCATCCTGGCCGCCGTGCCGGCGGGCATGAGCTTCCAGCCGCTCATGACGCTCTACCTCACCGACAACACGCCGGTGGACGAGATCAAGCGTGCCAGGGAAGCCGGCGTGGTGGCGCTGAAGCTCTACCCGGCCGGTGCCACCACCAACAGCGATGCCGGCGTGACCGACATCCGCAAGACCTATGCGGTGCTGGAGGCGATGCAGCGCGAAGGCCTGCTGCTGCTGGTGCACGGCGAGGTCACCGACCCGGAGGTCGACGTGTTCGACCGCGAGGCCGTCTTCATCGATCGCGTGATGCAGCCGCTGCGCCGCGATCTGCCGGAGTTGAAAGTGGTGTTCGAGCACATCACCACCAAGGAGGCGGCCGAGTATGTCGCGGCGGCCGATGCGCACACGGCCGCCAGCCTGACGCCCCAGCATCTGCTCTACAACCGCAATGCCATCTTCACCGGTGGCCTGCGCCCGCATTACTACTGCCTGCCGGTGCTCAAGCGCGAGCTGCATCGCCAGGCCCTGCTGGCCGCCGCCACCTCGGGCAGCAGCAAGTTCTTCCTCGGCACCGACAGCGCCCCGCATGCGGCGGTGATGAAGGAGAACTCGGTCTGCGGCGCGGGCTGCTTCACCGCGCTGTCGGCGCTGGAACTCTATGCCGAGGCCTTCGAGGCGATGGGTGCGCTGGACAAGTTCGAGGCCTTCGCCAGCTTCAACGGCGCCGACTTCTACGGCCTGCCGCGCAACACCGGGCGCATCACCCTGCGCAAGGAGGCCTGGACCCTGCCCGACAGCGTGGCCTTTGGCGACGCGCAGCTCAAGCCCCTGCGCGGCGGCGAAGCGCTGGCCTGGCGCCTGGTCTGAGATGCGGCCCCTGTTGATGCAGATCCGGCTGCTGGCCGGGCTGATCGCCGCCCTGGCCTGGGCCCAGAACGCGCAGGCCCAGGCAGCCGCGGCCGCGCGCCCCGCCGCCAGCGCCGCCGCGCCGGCGGCCGAGGTGTCGGCCACCGCGCGCCGTGTCTACGAGCGCGCAAGGGCCCAGCTGCTGCAGATCCGCACCCTGCTGAAGAACCAGGACAGCCAGGCCTCGGTGGGCTCGGGCTTCGTGGTCAGCGAGGAAGGGCATGTCATCACCAACTACCACGTGGTGAGCCAGTTCGCGCTGGAGCCGGAGCGCTATCGCCTGCGCTATGGCAGCACCGATGGCGAGGGCGGCAATCTGGAGCTGCTAGACATCGATGTGCGGCGCGACCTGGCGCTGCTGCGCGTGGTGGACCGCAAGCCCCAGGGCTTCATGAAGTTCCGCGCCGTCGGGGCGCCACTCTCCAAGGGCGACCGCATCTATTCGATGGGCAATCCGCACGACGTGGCGTTTGCCGTCGTCGAGGGCAATTACAACGGCCTGGTGGAGCGCAGCTTCGACCCGCTGATCTACTACGCCGGCAGCATCAACTCGGGCATGAGCGGCGGGCCGGTGGTGGACGAGGAAGGGCGCGTCGTCGGCATCAACGTCTCGGCCATGTTCTTCGCGCAGCAGATGAGCTTTCTGGTGCCGGGCGAGTACGCGCTCAGTTTGTTGGAGCGCAGCCGCGCCGCCAAGCCCATCAGCAGCCCGGTGTGGCCGCGCCTGCGCGAGCAGCTGATGGCCTACCAGGACGAACTGGTGCAGGGCTTCATGGCCCAGCCCTGGCGCGATGCCGGCCACCAGCGCTACCAGCTGCCGGTGCCGCAGGAGAAGTTCATGCGCTGCTGGGGCCGCGGCACCTCGGCCGACACCAAGGGCCTGGAATTCCAGCGCTCGCAATGCCGGCAGGACCATGCGATCTTCATCAACGGCGGCATGCAGACCGGCTATCTGGACATGTCGCACGAGGCCTATGACGGCGCCAAGCTCGGCGCCTTGCGCTTCTCGCGCCAGTACAGCAACAGCTTCCGCAACGAGCGCCTGGGGCGCGATGACCGCGACCGCACCGCGCCGTTCTGCAAGGAGGAGTTCGTGCAGCGCGACGGCCTGCCGCTGCGCGCGGTGGTCTGCCTGCGCGCCTACCGCAAGCTGGCGGGCCTGCACGACCTGAGCGTGATCGTGACCACGGTGGACGCCAGCATCGAGGGGGCGCTGGGCCGTTTCGATGCCAAGGGCATCTCCTTCGACAACGCGCTCAAGCTGTCGGCGCATTACCTCAAGGGCTTTGCATGGACCACGCCGCGGTAATCGAGATCCTGGACCGCGATGGCCAGGTTCGCGCGGTGCACAAGGTGCTGGCCTGGCCGCTGCGCATCGGGCGCTCACCGGTCTGCGATGTGGTGCTGAACGACCCGCATCTGGCCGGCGAGCATGCCGAGCTGAGCTGGGGCGAGGCGGGCGCCGAGCTGCTGATGCTGGACAGCCTCAATGGCGGCTGGCAGGGCCAGCGGCGCCTGCGCGCGGGCGACCGGCTGCCGCTGGCGGGGCTGGCGCCGCTGCAGCTGGGCGCCACCCGGCTGCGCCTGCGCAGCAGCCGCGACGTGCTGGCCCCCGAGCGCCCGCTGGCGCGGCCGGCCTCCGCGCGCAGCCGCTGGCGCCATCTCTGGGTGCCAGGTCTTGCGCTGAGCTGGGCCTTGCTGCTCTGGTACGACCAATGGGCTGGCATGGATCCGGGCGCGCCCTGGGTGGATTACGCCAGCGCCGTGCTGGGGCCGCTGGGCGTGGTGACCGCCTGGGCGGCGCTGTGGGCGTTGATCACCCAGCTGTTCCAGCATTGGTTCGCCTTCGCACCGCATTTCAAGCGCGTGCTGGCCGGCGCGCTGGGCCTGCATCTGCTGGGCATCCTGCTGCCGGCGCTGGCCTATGCCTTCTCGGCGCCGCGCCTGATGGCGCTGGACAGCCTGCTGTTTCCGCTCGGCCTGGCCGGCGTGCTGTGGTGGCAGGCCAGCGTGGTCTGGCCGCGCGCCAGGCGCTGGGTGGCGCTGGGCCTGGGTGCCGCGCTGGCGCTGGGCTTCACGCTGATGGTGGGCAAGCGCATCGAACAGCAGTATTGGCTGGGCCCGCCCTATCTGGCCGCGCTGCCGCCGCCGGCGCTGCGCCTGGTGGAGCCCAAGACGCCCGAGGCGCTGATCGACGAACTGCGGCCGCTGCAGGCCCAGCTGGCACGCCAGGCCAGCAAGGACAACGACCTGCCGAGCGCCGATCAGGGCAACGAGTGAGCGCGGCCGCTCAGGTGGGCAGGAAGCCCTCGATCGAGAGGTAGCGCTCGCCGGTGTCGTAGTTGAAGCCCAGCACGCGTGTGCCGGCGGGCAGCTCGGGCAGCTTCTTGGCGATGGCGGCCAGCGTGGCGCCGCTGGAGATGCCCACCAGCAGGCCCTCCTCGCGGGCGCAGCGGCGCGCGTACTCGCGCGACTCTTCGGCCTCCACCTGGATCACGCCATCCAGCAGCTGGGTGTGCAGATTGTCCGGAATGAAGCCGGCGCCGATGCCCTGGATCGGGTGCGGGCTGGGCGCGCCGCCGCTGATCACCGGCGAGGCGGCGGGTTCGACGGCGAACACCTTGAGTTGCGGCCAGGCCTTCTTCAGCACCTGGGCGCAGCCGGTGATGTGGCCGCCGGTGCCCACGCCGGTGATGAGGGCGTCCAGACCCTCGGGGAAATCGCGCAGGATCTCCTCGGCGGTGGTACGCACATGCACGGCGATGTTGGCGGGGTTCTGGAACTGCTGCGGGATCCAGGCGCCGGGCGTCTGCGCGGCCAGTTCCTCGGCACGCGCGATCGCGCCCTTCATGCCCTTCTCGCGCGGGGTCAGGTCAAAGCTGGCGCCATAGGCCAGCATCAGGCGGCGGCGCTCCACCGACATGCTGTCGGGCATCACCAGGATCAGCTTGTAGCCCTTCACCGCGGCCACCATGGCCAGGCCCACGCCGGTGTTGCCGGAGGTGGGCTCGATGATGGTGGCGCCGGGCTTGAGCACGCCGCGGGCCTCGGCGTCCTCGACCATGGAGAGCGCGATGCGGTCCTTGATCGAGCCGCCCGGGTTGCTGCGTTCGGACTTGATCCAGACCTGGGCACCGGCGCCGAACAGACGCTGGGTGCGGATATGCGGGGTGTTGCCAATGGTGGCGAGGACGTTGTCGGCTTTCATTTCGGCTCCGTTGCTGTTGCTTCGAGGATAATCTCTCTGTGAAGCAAGCCAGACCGCCGCTGGTGCAAGCGTGGAAACACGGCACTGGAGGAAGGTCCGGACTGCATAGAGCAGCGTAGCAGCTAACGGCTGCCCGGCGTAAGCCGAGGATTAGAGCAACAGAGACGAGTCGAGGTGGGTCTAGGCCCGCCTCGGGTGAAACGGGCAATCTCTACGCGCAGCAACACCAAGTAGGCCAGCGTTGATGCGGCTCGCAGAGCTGGCGGGTAGGTGGCACCGAGCCGGGCAGTGATGTCCGGCCCAGAGGAATGGCGGTCACGGGGCCTGGCCCGCAAGGGTCAGGTCTTGCACAGAATCCGGCCTATCGGCTTGCTTCACACTTTTTCAAGCCGCTGCTGCGGCACGAGCAGGCGCTCGATGGTTTCCTGCACCGCCAGCGCCTCGGCATAGCTGGGCAGGGCGTGCGAGTGGCCATCCAGCAGCGCCGCCCATTGATCCAGCTGGGCCAGCGGGCCGGCGCCTTGCAGCAGGGCCGGTTGCGGCAGTTCGCCGTGGCGGGTCTGGGTCACGTTGGTGAACCAGTCGCGCAATTCCAGCTCGGCCTCGCTGGCGCGCCAGAGCATGCGGTTGTCGTCGGCCACGCTGCCGCCCACCTGGGCGGCGATGCGCACCGGCACGCCGGCGGCGCGCAACTCGGCGCGCAAGCCGGTTTCGGCGCTCAGGCCATCGGCCGGGTATTGCGCCGCCGCGGCCAGCACCTGGGCCGGGCCCAGCACGCGCTGCAGGGCAAAGATGAAATGCGACAGCACCTCGCGCGTGAAGCCGCCTTCAGCGCGTTCGGCCAGCCAGCTGCCCGCCTGGGCCTGCCAGGGCCGCGGCCAGGCCGCGAAGGCCAGCGAGATCTGCACCTCCTGCAAGGCGCCCAGCGGCATGTGGGCGGCGGCGCCGAAGGCGAGCTGCAGGGCCGACAACCCCGCCGAGGAGGCGAGCGAGAAATTCACCGCGGCACGCAGCTTCTCGCGCTGGATACGGGCGATGCAGGCGCGCGTGGCCTCGAAATCCACGCTCAGCGGCTTCTCGCTCAGCACCGCCAGGCCGGCGTCGAAACCCAGATGGCTCAGGTGCAGATGGGCGGCCGGCGGGGTCGCGATGTAGAGGCCATGCAGCCCGGGGCTGGCGATCAGCGCCTCGGCGCTGTAGGCGGCGCGCAGCTCGGGATGCTGCTGCAGGCAGGCGGCCAGGCGCGCGGGGTCGGCATCCCAGACCAGGACGGGGCGCAGCCGCGCATGGCCTTGCATGCGGCTCAGCATGCGCTGCCCCATCACGCCCAGGCCAATGATGCCGATGTTCAAGATCTCTGGCATGCCGCCCCTCGCCCCGTTGATATCCCTCAATGGCGCGCAGTGTAGGGGGTGGCCGCTACACTGCTTCCACACCCCTCAGCCCATGCCCCCGCGAGGGCGCATACCGCACCAAGATGAATCCCGATGCCAGCACGATCTGGCGCGCACCACGCTGGGCGCTGGCCGTATTGCTGGCCTGCCTGGGCATGGTGGGCCCGTTCTCGATCGACACCTATCTGCCGGCCTTCTCGGGCATCGCGGCCGCCCTGCACGCCACGCCGGTGCAGATGCAGCAGACGCTGTCGAGCTATCTGCTCGGCTTTGCGGTGATGAATCTGTTCCATGGCGCGCTCTCCGACAGCTTCGGCCGCCGCCCGGTGGTGCTGGTTGGCGTGGCGGTGTTCACACTCGCCTCGCTGGGCTGCGCGCTGGCGGCGGACATCGGCCAGCTAATCTTCTTCCGCACCCTGCAGGGCATGTCCGCCGGCGCCGGCATCGTGGTCTCGCGCGCCATCATCCGCGACATGTTCCCGCCCTCCGAGGCGCAGCGCGTGATGTCGCAGGTGACGATCTACTTCGGCGTGGCGCCGGCCGTCGCGCCCATGGTGGGCGGCTTTCTGTTCGTGCACGCCGACTGGCACTCGATCTTCTGGTTCCTGGTGCTGGTGGGGGTGGCGCTGTGGCTGGCGAACTGGCGGCTGCTGCCCGAGACCCTGCACAAGGACATGGTGCAGCCCTTCCATGTGCGGCCGCTGATGCGCGACTACTGGCGCTTGTGCACCAGCAAGCGCTTCATCCTGCTGGCCCTGGCCAGCGGCATCCCCTTCAACGGCATGTTCCTCTACGTGCTGGCGGCGCCGGTGTTTCTGGGCGAGCACCTGCAGCTGGCGCCGCAGCAGTTCTTCTGGTTCTTCTGCTTCAGCATCGGCGGCATCATGGGCGGCGCCTGGCTGAGCGGCCGGCTGGCCGGCAAGATCCGGCCCAAGCACCAGATACGGCGCGGTTTCGTCATCATGGCGCTGACCTCGCTGCTCAATGTGGGCCTGAACCTGTGGGCCCCGCCCAGCCCCTTCTGGGCCTTTCCAGTGATCTCGGCCTTTGCCTTTGGCTGGGCCCTGATGGTGCCGGTGGTGACGCTGATGGTGCTGGACCAGGCGCCCGAGCGGCGCGGCATGGCCTCCTCGCTGCAGGCCTGCATAGGCAGCGCCGCCAACGGCCTGGTGGCCGGCGTGGTGGTGCCGCTGGTGATGCATTCGACGCTGAGCCTGGCGTTGGCTTCGATCGGCATGATGAGCATCGGCCTGGTCTCGTGGCTGTGGGTCAAGCGCGAGCTCGGCTGAGCTCAAGAACGGCGCGCAAACGGCCGAAGAAGGAGGCGACACGCCCCGTCGGGCAGGAGTGCCTCATGTCTTTCTTGCTTCGCCTTGCCCTTGCCAGCCTGCTCGCGCTGCCGCTGGCGCCGCTGCGTGCCGAGGAGCCCGCGGCCGGCGAGGAGCCGGTGGAGTTGCTGCGCAAGCGCCTGGCCGAGCGGCTCAGCAGCAAGGGCGAGCAGGCCAAGGTGGAGAGCAGGGCGGATGGCGGCCGTGGCGCGCGCGGCGCCGCCAAGGCGGCCAAGCCCGAGGCGCGCAAGGACATCCACTGGGCCTATGCCGGCGAGGGCGCGCCCGAGCATTGGGCCGAGCTCAAGCCGGAATTCAAGCTCTGCGCGGTCGGCACGCGCCAGAGCCCGATCGACATCCGTGACGGCTTCAGGGTGGACCTGGAGAAGATCCAGTTCGACTACCGGCCCAGCGGCTTTGCGGTGCTCGACAACGGCCACACCATCCAGGTGAACATCGCGGCGGGCAACAGCCTGCAGGTGATGGGGCGGCGCTTCGAGCTGCAGCAGTTTCATTTCCACCGGCCCAGCGAGGAGCGCATCAACGGGCGGCAGTTCGAGATGGTGGCGCACCTGGTGCACAAGGATGCCGAGGGGCGCCTGGCGGTGGTGGCGGTGCTGATCGAGCGTGGCGGCGATCACCCGCTGGTGCAGACGATCTGGAACAACCTGCCGCTGGAGAAGTTGGAGGCGCTCACCGCGCCGGGCACGATCGATGTCGGCCAGCTGCTGCCCGATGACAAGGCCTACTACACCTATATGGGCTCGCTCACCACGCCGCCCTGCACCGAGGGCGTGCTGTGGATGGTGATGCGCCAGCCGGTGCAGCTCTCGGCCCAGCAGATCGGCATCTTTGCGCGTCTGTATCCGATGAATGCGCGGCCGCTGCAGGCCGGCGCGGGCCGCATGATCAAGGAATCGAACTGAGCAGACAACTGAACAGAGCTCAGGGCGTGTAGCCATGCGTGGCGTAGATCTTGCGGATCGCGCCGCTCTTTTGCAGCCCCGCCAGCGTGCTGTTGAGCAGCTTGACCTGCTCGTCGGGCAGCTGCTTCTGGCAGGCCAGGTACATCTCGGTGCGGTTGAACACCAGCACCGGCTCGATGCCGCTGATGCCCTGCTGCGCCAGCCGGTACTGGCCGATCAGGCGGCCGGTGGCCCAGTAGTCGATGCGCCCCGCCAGCAGCTTCTTGGGGTTCACATCGTCGTTGGGCGCGGCGTCGACGATGTGACCGCGCGTCTGCAGATAGCTCACGATGGCGTCGCCCTGGTAGCTGCCGATGCGCATGTTCGCGGTCTCGTCCAGGCTGGCCGGGCGGCTGGCCTTGGCGGGGGCGAACAGGGCCCAATCGTTCGACACCAGCGGGCCTATCCATTTGTAGAGCGCCTCGCGCTCGGGCGTGCGTGACATCGAGTAGACGCAGGTGTTGACCTGGGTGCGTGCCATGCCGATGGCGCGCGCCCAGGGGTAGACGGTGATGTCGTACTCGTAGCCGGCGGCATCGAGCAGCGCCTTCACGATGTCGGTCGACAGCCCGACCACATGGCCGCGCGTGTCGCTCATGTTGTAGGGCGGGTATTCCTCGGTGGCCAGCACCAGGCGTTCGGCCGCGCAGACGCTGGTGCAGGCGATGGCGCAGACGATCACCATGATGGCGCGGTGCTGCGCATGAAGGGCCGGATGCTGCAGGTTTTGCATGGCTACCTCCTCATGGCCGCGGCCCACGCCGGGCCCGGCCTTCACTGCCGACTTTACGCCTGCTGGCCCAGCCAGCGCGCCAAAGTTCTGAACAATTGATCCGCCACCACCGGCTTGGCCACATGGTCGTTCATGCCGGCGTCCAGGCAGCGCTGGCGCTCCTCGGCAAAGGCGTTGGCCGTCATCGCCAGAATGGGCAGGTGCTGGCCGCGCGCCGTGCCGCGGATCGCGCGGGTGGCATCCAGCCCGTCCATCACCGGCATCTGCACGTCCATCAGCACCAGCGCATAGTCGCGCTGCTCCACCATCTGCCAGGCCTTGTGCCCGTCCTCGGCGACGTCCACCTCGAGGCCGGCGCTCTGCAGCAGGGCCACGGCCACCTCCTGGTTGACGGCGTTGTCCTCGGCCAGCAGCAGCCGGCTGCCGCGGTAGGGGGCCAGCAGCTCGCGCGCGCTCTGGCCGACATCGCGCAGTGCCTCGCCCGGCTTGCTGACGCTCAGGCCCACCGGCACGCGGAACCAGAACAGGCTGCCCTCGCCGGGCCGGCTGCGCACGCCCACCTCGCCATGCATCAGCTCGGCCAGGCGCCGGCAGATCGCCAGCCCCAGGCCGGTGCCGCCATAGCGGCGCGTGGTCGACGAGTCGGCCTGCTCGAAGTCCTTGAACAGACGCGCCTGCGCCTCGGGGGCGATGCCGATGCCGCTGTCCTCCACCTCGAAGCGCAGCTGCAGCTGGTTGCCGAGCTGCTCGCCCACTGCGGCCCGCAGCGTCACCACGCCGTGGTCGGTGAACTTGATGGCGTTGCCGGCGAAATTCAGCAGCACCTCGGCGATGCGCTGGGCATCGCCATGCAGCACGCGGCGTTCCAGCGCCGGGTCGATCTGCACCTGCACCTGCAGATCCTTCTCGGCGGCGCGCTGCGCCAGCATGCTGCGGATGTTGTCCAGCACCTGGGGCACGGTGAACTCGCGCTGTTCCAGCTGCAGCTTGCCGGCCTCGATCTTGGAGAAGTCCAGCACGTTGTTGATCACGCTCAGCAGGTGCTCGGCGGCGTCGCCCACCTTCTTCAGGCGGTCCTCCTGCTCGGGCGTGCAGTTGTCGCGCCGCGCCAGATAGGTCAGGCCGATGATGGCGTTCATGGGCGTGCGGATCTCGTGGCTCATATTCGCCAGGAAGGCGCTCTTGGCCAGGCTGGCGGCCTCGGCGGCCTTGGTGGCCGCGGCCAGCTCGCGCGTGCGCGCCTCCACCAGCTCCTCCAGATGGTGGCGGTAGCGCTCCAGCTCCAGGGCATCGCGGCGCTGGCGCGAGATATCGGTCAGGAAGCCATGCCACAGCACCGTGCCGCCTTCCTCCAGCTGGGCGATCGCATTGCCGTAGAGCCAGCGCTCGCTGCCGTCCTGGTTGCGGATGCGGAACTCCTGCTGCCAGGGGCTGAGGTGGCGCGCCGAGGCCATCAGCGAATCGCGCACCGCCTGCCGGTCGACCTCCTGGATCTGGTCGAACAGGAGCTCGGCGTCCTTGCTGAACTCGGCGGCATTGAGGCGGAAATAGTCACGCACCGCTTCGCTCACATAGGCGAAGGCAAAGCTGCCATCGGTCTGCAGGCGCAGCTGGTAGACCACGCCGGGCACCGTCTCGGCCATGCCGCGCAGGCGTGCGATGAGCGATTTCTGCGCGTCGAACTGCGCCTGCAGTGCGTCGCGCATATGTTCCAGATGCTGGCCCAGCAGGCCGATCTCGTCGTGGCGCTCGGTGCGCAGCTCGGCCGAGAAGCGGCCCTGCGCCAGGTCGTTGGCAAAAATGCCCAGCTCGCGCAGCGGCCGCATCAGGCGCGAATTCAGCAGCGCCAGTATCAGCGCCAGCGAGACCAGCAGCTGCCCGCCCACGGTGGCGCCATAGAGCCAGCGCTGGCGCTGCAGCGCGGCGGCGGCCAGATGATCGTCAATCTCGACCTGGATCAGGCCGATCTTGGCATTGCCGCGGAAGATCTCGCGCTCGCCCCGGATGGTGTGGCCGAGCTGGCGCTCGGGAAACTTGGCTTCGATGAAGGGCAGGCCCTGGGAGGCATCGCTGACCCGCACCTGCACGACCTCGGGGGCCTTGGTGATGGCGGCCACCACCTCGCGTGCCGCCACGGCGTCGAGATTCCACAGCAGCTCGGGCAGGCTGCTGGCCAGCACATCCAGCTTGGACTGGAGTTCGCGTTCCTGGGTCTGCTGCGTCACCTGCGGCTCGCGCAGGCCGATCAGCAAGCCGCCCACGATCAGGGCTGGCAAGAGCAGGCCGATGCTGGCACCGGTGGCAATGGCGAAGAAGAGCGAGCTTGATGCTTTGCGGCTCAATCGGACCTCGACCGGTTGGGGTTGACTGCCGGGCCGTGCCGGCTTGAAGCCCCACAAGCCAACCGGCCCCGCCCGCAGTATCACTCAGCTACCGGCCCTCCGCCATGGCGCTGGGGCATGCAAGCAACGCCTGCCCGTCCCTTAAGGCGTCCCTTAAGGCGCGCAGGCCGCTTGCGTCAGCTGCCGGATCCAGTCGCTCACCATGGCGTTGGCCTCGCTGTGGTTGGTCTGCCGCCCGACCACCGGCATGGTCTGCCCCGCGCCGACATGGCTCATGCGGTAGAGCAGGATCGAGGTCTCGGGGCTGCGCGGATTGATGTCGTACTTGTAGCCCGCCTCGCCGGTGCCCACATAGGCCAGCGGCATCTTGCAGACGCCCCAGGTGTCGGCGGAGGCCGGCGAGCCCACGTTGTCGAAGCCCAGCAGCAGGCCGGACTGCGAGGCATAGCCGCGGTTGTTGTGGCAGTGCGCGCAATTGATGTCCAGATAGGCCTTGGCACGCAGGTCCAGCGCCTTGCCGGCATCCTTCCAGTCGACTCCTGCGGGTGCATCGGCAAGGCCGCTGAAGCCGGCCAGCAGCTTCAGCTCGTCCAGCTGCAGCAGCTGGTTCTTGACGACGCCGGCGCCGTAGTCGTAGCTCTTGTTGAGGTTGCGCGGCTTGGGTCCGATCGGCAGGGTCGAGCCGCTGCCATTGCTGGCGGAGGCATGGCATTGCTGGCAGGTCTGCGAATTCGGCACCGCATAGATGAACTTCTGGGTGGCGCCGCTGTCCGGCACCAGCTCCATCGAGATGTACTTGCCCGCCGTGGTGAGGGTCGCGTCCTTCTGGTCCTCATCCCAGACATAGGGCAGGCCCGCCCAGTTGCCATCTGCCTGGCGCACCAGGATGCGGGTCTCGATCAGGCGGTGGCTGCTCATGTCGATGCTGTTGCCCTGCGCGGTCTGCGTCTTCTGGCCGACGGCCAGCAAGCTGGCGTCGGTGCCGCTCGCCTTCGGGTAGTAGAAGGTCTTGACCAGGGCCGTGCCGACCGGGAAGTCGAGGGCGTCCGCGCCGTAGTTGATCTTCTTGCCGGGCGGCAGGTAGATGGCGCGCAGCTTGAACGAGTAGTCGGAGAACAGGGCCGCGTTCAGGTCGTAGGGCAGCAGCGCGCTGTTGAGCGTCAGCCGCGTGCCCTCGATGGTGGCGAGCTTCCATGCCGAGAGCTTGGCCGGCGCGGCGCCGGGCTCGTAGATCGTTGGCGTGGCCGGTGCCGGGGCGGGGGCGGGGGCGGGGGCCGGCGCAGGCGCAGGCACAGGGCTGCTGCCGCCACCGCCGCCGCAGGCGGACAGCAGCAGGGCCGAGCTCAGCAGAGCCACAGCGGCCCCGGCGGCCCAGGGGGCGGAGTTGGGTTTGCTGGTGTTGGTCATGACGGGTCTTTTGAAGCAGGAAAAGGGGGCTCGACGAGCACCCCTTGTGGATGGGCGGGCGCGGGCGCTCAGGGCAGCCCGGTCACGGCGGGCAGCGTGATGACGCAGTTCATGCGGGCGGGGCTCGGGAAGTCCGGGTTGCCGCCGACCAGCAGTGCCAGCAGGTTCAGGTCGATGTTCTCGTACGAAATCACGGCGCCGGCGGGCGCGCTGATGTCGTTGCTCTTGGAGCAGACCTGCAGATTGCCGGCATAGCTGCCACCGCTGCCATTGACCTGCACGCCGCTGCCGGTGGCGGGATCGACGATGCCGTCCCACATGACGGCGGGGAAGTTCTGCGGCTGCGGGAAGGCCTTCAGCGTGGCGAAGAAACCCTGCGTGAACTGGCCCAGGCCGGCCGGATCGGCAAACGCGCCGCCCGGCGTGGCGCCGAAATCGCTGATCTTGTTGTTGTGCACGTAGATGCCGCGCTCATAGGGGTCGTAGACCTTGCCCTGGTCGTCCTTGGTGGCCGGGTTGAAGGGGATCTGCGCCGCTATCGCCGAGGTGATCAGCACGCCGGTGGTTTGGTGCTTGGTGATGGTGTTGCCATGGACCTCGGTGTTCTGCGAGGCCAGCACCATCACGCCGGTGCCGGGTGGGATCGTCAGCACCAGGCCCTGCGCATTGGCGGCCGGCGGCAGGTTGTTGTTCACGATGGTGTTGTTGCGCACCACCACGCCGCTGGTGTTGAGGAAGCGCGTCGGGCCGGGCAGGGCGAAGACCAGGATGCCCCCGGTGTTCTCGTGCACGTTGTTGCCTTCGACGATGGCGTTGTGCGAGTTCTCGATCTCCACGCCGGCGACGTTGTAGTACACGTCGTTGTTGGTCACGCGGATATTGGTCGACTGGCCCACATAGACGCCGGCATCGCGGCTGCCGACCACGATGCTGTTGGTCACCAGGATGTTGTCGCTCTTCACCGGGTAGAGGCCGTAGGCCATGGTCGAGGTCTTCTGCGGATCGGTCACCCACTCGGCGCGCATCGTGTCCATCACGATGTTCTTGGAGTTGGTGATGAACAGCGCATTGCCCGACGCATCCTCGATGGCGAACTTCTTGAAGCTCACCGTGTCCAGGCTGCTGGCCGACAGGCCGTTCTGCGTCAGCGCCGTCTTGAATGAGAGGATGGTGTCCTTGCTCGGGTCCTTGCCGTTGCCGGCGCCCAGCATCGTGATGTTCTTCTTGCCCGAGAGCTGCAGGGGGCCCAGCATGGTGAACCGGCCGGCCGGCATGGTGATGGTGTCACCGTCCTTGGCGGCGAGCAGGATCGCGTTCAGGTCCAGGTCGTTCATCTTGGCCGCCGTGACGATGGTGCCGGCCACATTGACGCTGAAGCTCACCGTTACCGGCGTGGCAGCCAGCCAGGCCGCGTTGCCCGCCTGCGTGGCCTCCACCGAGCAGGTGCCGGCGGACACCAGCACCAGGGTGCTGCCGCTCAGCGTGCAGACCGCGGCGGTCTTGGACGCCAGGCTGACCGGCAGGCCGGAGCTGGCCGTGGCGCTCAGCGCGGCCGCGGCCGTGCCCATGGTCTGGGTCGCCGGTGCGGCGAAGCTGATGGTTTGAGCCTGCGGTGCAGGGTCGCTTCCGCCGCCGCAGCCCGCCAGCGCCGCGGCGGTGAGCATGGACAACAAAAGCGCGAATTTGGGGTCGCGATGCAAGGGCATGGGTGATTTCCTGTGTCAAGAAGACGCCGCCGCGGCGCGCTGGGCTCAGCCCGAAGCGGGCGCGCGCATTAGCAAATGTCAAAACTGGCACGAGGATGGTGCATGATTGCGTCTGCAAAGAATTGACCCCGGCAGACATTCATTTAACTCCCGCGGACATGCGGGTATTCACCGAATTCCGCTCAACACTGAGATTCATGCCAGCGCTGATTCGCTCCGTTGCCCTGCAGGATTACGAATGGGCGGCCCAGGCCGTGGCGGTCGATCCATATGCGCAGATGAAGCGCCTCGGTCTGGTATTGGAGCAGCCGATCTCGGGTGATGAATTCATCCCGTATCAGCTGTTCGTGCAACTGCTTGAAAATACCGCCGAGGCGGGGCGCTGCCCCGATTTCGGTTTGCGCATGGGGCAGGGGCCGGATGAATATTTCGAAGGGCCCGTGGTGGTGCTGATGCGGCATGCCAATACCCTCAGCGAGGCGCTGGCGCTGATTACCCAATATGGGCATGTCTACAGCACGGTGTTTCAGCCCACACTCGCGCCGGTACGTGGGCAGGCCGGGATGGTGGATTTGATCCTGACGGTGAACGATGGCCGGCCGGCGAGTTTCAAACAGGTCACCGAATACATTCTGGTGTCCTTGGTGCGGGCCCTGAGATTTGCGCGCGAAAATCGCGGTGATGATTTGCTCGTGATGTTTCCGCACGAGGCGCTGAGCGCTGCGGACAAGTATCAGGCCTATTTCTCCTGCGAGTGCAGATTCAATGCGCCGTTCGCGGCCATTCGTATTGCCGAGGCGGAGCTGAAGCGCCCGCTGCCGGGGCGGAACGAATTGCGCATCAAGATGGCAACCAGCTATATCGACAGCCGTTTTCCGAAATCGGGCGAGCTGGTATCGGAAGGCGTGCGCCGCCTGCTGCGCCAGCGCCTTGGCATGGGGCGGGTGAAGCAGGCCGATATCGCCGCGGAGTTGTCCCTGCACGAGAAAAGCCTGCAGCGCCGGCTGGCCAGGGAGGGTTGCCCGTTTCCGCAGCTGCTGGACGAGGCGCGCCGTGACTATTTCGTGGAGCTGCTGCGCCAGTCCGCGCGGCCCAGCCTGGCGCAAATTGCGCTGATGCTGGGCTACTCGGAGCAGGCCGCCCTGTCGCGCAGCTGCCAGCGCTGGTTTGCCTGCAGCCCCAGCGAGCTGTTGCAACGTCACTGAGCGGGCTCGCTGCTTCCGCCGAGGGGCTGTTTCGCCCCGGGAGCGCTGCCTAAAGCAGCGCCCGGCCGCCGCAGCGGGCGGCCGGGCCGCGACAATCGAGGCTTGGCGCGCGCCGGGTGGCGCCGCTGGCCGGCCGGGAGGCCTGTTTTCTTCATCCACCACTTGCAGACAGGTTTGCAAGTCCTTCTTTTTGAACAACTTTTATTTGCGAGCTCTCGCAGCTATCGTTTCTAAGTAGTTGATTTCATTGGGAAAAAACGCGATTTGCCTTGACCTGCGGCGGTTGCGTAAGTAAAGTGGGAAAAACTGTCATTTGGTGGGTCGCTGTGGCGAATTTTGTGTTTCAAGGGGCGAGTGCCTTGGCGATGGACGCCAAGGGGCGTTTGTCCGTCCCTACACGCCACCGCGAGGTGCTGCAGGCGCTGTGCGCCGGCCAGCTCACCCTCACCAAGCACCCCGAGGGTTGCCTGATGGTGTTCCCACGGCCGGCCTGGGAAAACTTCCGCGATCGCATCGCCGCCTTGCCGATGTCGGCCTCGGGCTGGAAGCGTGTGTTCCTGGGCAATGCCCAGGACGTCGAGATCGACAGCGCGGCGCGCATCCTGATCGCGCCCGAGCTGCGCGCCAGTGCCGCGCTGCAGAAGGACGTGATGCTGCTGGGCATGGGCAGCCACTTCGAACTCTGGGACGCGGCCGCCTATGCGGCGCACGAGGCACAGGTGATGCAGTCCGAACTGCCGGACGCACTCAAGGATTTCAGCTTCTGATGAGCGAGATGACGACGCCCGCGACGCCCGGCTTTTCGCACACCACCGTGCTGCTGCACGAGACCGTGGACGGGGTGCTGAACGATCCCAACGGCATCTATGTGGACGGCACCTTCGGCCGCGGCGGCCATTCGCGCCTGCTGCTGGAGAAGCTCGGGCCGCAGGGGAGGTTGATCGCGATCGATCGCGACCCCGAGGCCATCGCAGCGGCCACCACCGGCGAGACGCGGGTCACGGACCCGCGTTTTTCTATCTGCCACGCCCCTTTTGCCGACATGCGCGCCCAGCTCGAGGCCCTGGGCATCCAGCGGGTGCACGGCGTGCTGCTGGACCTGGGCGTGTCGAGCCCGCAGATTGACAACCCCGCGCGCGGGTTCAGCTTCCGCTTCGAGGGGCCGCTGGACATGCGCATGGACACCACGCGCGGCGAGAGTGCCGCCGATTTCCTGGCGCGTGCCGGCGAGCGCCAAATTGCCGAGGTCATACGCGACTATGGGGAAGAACGGTTTGCTGCACAGATTGCAAAGGCGCTTGTTGCTCGCCGGGAGAGCGGGAGTGCTGTTCGAAGCACTGCCGAGCTTTCCCAAGTCGTGGCTGGTGCAGTCAAAACCCGCGAACCGGGCCAGGACCCTGCAACGCGCACATTTCAAGCGTTACGGATTTACGTCAACGCCGAGCTTGAAGAGCTCGAGCAGGGGCTGAACGCGGCCTTGCAGATGCTGCTGCCCGGCGGGCGGCTCAGCGTGATCAGCTTCCACTCGCTGGAAGACCGCATCGTCAAGACCTTCATCGCTTCGCACAGCAAGGAAGTGGTGGACCGGCGCGCCATGTTCGCCGCACCCAAGGCGCTGGCGCTGACGGCGCTGGGCCGCATCAAGCCCAGCGAGACCGAGGTGCGCGCCAACCCGCGTTCGCGCTCGGCCATCCTGCGCGTGGCCGAACGCACCGATGCGCCGCTCGAGCCCGCACCGGCGCAGGACGCCAAGGCCGCCAGGCGCAAGGGAGCGAAGCGGTGAGCCGCATCAACTTCCTGCTGCTGCTGGCGGTGCTGCTGTCGGGCCTCTACATGGTGCGCAACGCCTATGAGGCGCGCCGCCTGTTCACCGAGCTGGACCGCGCCCAGACCGAGGCACGCCGCCTCGATGCCGATTACCAGCGCCTGCAGGCCGAGCGCCATGCCCAGGCCACCAATCTGCGCGTCGAGCAGGTGGCGCGCGAGCGCCTGCGCATGCGCGCGATCACGCCGGCCATTACGCAAACCGCTACGCAAACCACGGGCCAGGCGCCGGACGGTGGCACGGCGCGCGCCGCCTCGGCAGCCATTGCCGGAGGCACGCAGTGATGAAGTTCAGGCGCAACTCCGCCGCCACCAGCGGCGCGCGCGCCCACAACACGCGCAGCGTGAGCTATTCCACCAGCCCGCTGCTGGCCTCCAAGACCCCGCCCTGGCGCTCGCGCTTTCTGGTCGCCCTGGTGGGCCTGGCCTTTGCCGGCCTGCTGGCGCGCGCCGCCTACATCCAGGTGATCGGCGAGGAGTTCTTTCAGCGCCAGGGCGAGGCGCGCTACGCCCATACCGTGGAGCTGCCCGCCAGCCGCGGCCGCATCAATGACCGCAGCGGCCAGGTGCTGGCCAGCAGCGTGGCCGTGCCCTCGATCTGGGCCTTCCCCAAGGAGGTCGACAGCGATCCGGCCAAGCGCCGCGAGCTTGCCAAGATCCTCGGCATCAGCCAGCAGCAACTGGAAAAGCAGCTGGACCCGACCACGCGCTTCGTGTTCCTGCGCCGCCAGGCCGACGACGACACCGCCGCCCGCATCAAGGCGCTCAATCTCAAGGGCGTGTTCCAGGATCGCGAGTACAAGCGCCAGTATCCCGAGGGCGAGGCGGCCGCCCATGTGGTGGGCTTCACCAATCTGGAAGAGAAGGGCCAGGAGGGCATCGAGCTGGCCTTCCAGAAGGACCTGCAGGGCCGCGATGGCTCGCGCGCCGTGGTGCGCGACCGCCTTGGCCGCGTGGTCGAGGACATGGGCGAGCGCGTGCCGCCCGCCAACGGCCGCGACATCGATCTCTCCATCGATGCCAAGGTGCAGTTCTTCGCCTACCAGCGCGTGCGCGATGCGGTGGCCGAGCACAAGGCCAAGGCCGGCTCGGTGGTGGTGCTGGACGTGCAGACCGGCGAGGTGCTGGCGCTCGCCAACTTCCCCAGCTACAACCCCGGCGAGCGCAAGAACCTCAGCGGCGAGCAGCTGCGCAACCGCGCGCTCACCGATGTGTTCGAGCCCGGCTCGACGATGAAGCCGCTGGTGATGGCGCTGGCGCTGGAGACCGGCCGCGTCACGCCCCAGACCCCGATCGACACCGCGCCCGGCCGCATGACGGTGACCGGCTCGGTGATCACCGACGCCCACCCGCATGGCGTGCTCACCGCCGCCGAGGTGATCCAGAAATCCTCCAACGTCGGCATCACCAAGCTGGCCCTGCAGATGCAGGCGCGCGAGATGCACGAGATGTTCACCGCCATCGGCCTGGGCCAGCGTCCACAGATCAATTTCCCCGGCACGGTGACCGGCAAGCTGCGGCCCTACAAGAGCTGGCGCCCGATCGAGCAGGCCACCATGAGCTATGGCTACGGGCTCTCGGCCTCGCTGCTGCAGTTGGCGCGCGCCTACACCGTGTTCGCGCGCGACGGCGAGGTGATCCCCATTTCGATGATGCACCAGACCGCCAAGGAGCCGGTGCATGGCATCCGCGTGTTCAGCGAGAAGACCGCGACCCAGGTGCGCGAGATGCTGCAGATGGCCGCCGGCCCCGGCGGCACCGCGCCGCAGGCGATGGTGAGCGGCTACAGCGTGGGCGGCAAGTCCGGCACCGCGCACAAGCAGGAAGGCAAGAGCTACGCCGGCCACAAGTACCGCTCCTGGTTCGTCGGCATCGCACCGATCAGCAAGCCGCGCATCGTGGTGGCGGTGATGGTGGACGAGCCCAGCAACGGCGTCTACTACGGCGGCGCGGTGGCCGGCCCGGTGTTCAGCCAGGTGGTGGCGCAGAGCCTGCGCCTGCTGGGCGTGCCGCCCGATCTGGAGGTGAAGCCGCAGATCGTCGCCAGCGGCAAGCTGCAGGCAGTGGAGGAGAGCTTCTGATGGCCCGCCCGCCGCGCATCCACAGCCCCCTGCTCGCCACACGCACGCCGCTGTGGCGTTCGCGCTTTCTGCTCGTGCTGGTGGGCCTGGGCTTCACCGGCCTGCTGGCGCGCGCCGCCTATGTGCAGGCGGTGGACCATGCCTTCTTCCAGCAGCAGGGCGAGGCGCGTTATCTGCACAAGCAGGAGCTGCCCGCCAGCCGCGGCCGCCTGATCGACCGCAGCGGCCAGGTGCTGGCCAGCAGCGTGGCCATGCCCTCGTTCTGGGCCATCCCGTCGGAGCTGGACGGCGACGCCGCCCAGCGCGCCGCGCTGGCCCGCGCGCTGGGCATGAGCGACGCGGATCTGCACGCCAAGCTGGACCCCGCGCACCGCTTCGTGTGGCTGCGCCGCATGGTCGACGACGGCATGGCCGAGCAGGTGCGCGCCCTCAAGCTCAAGGGCGTGTTCCAGGAGCGCGAGTACCAGCGCCGCTATCCCGAGGGCGAGGCCGCCGCCCATGTGGTGGGCTTCACGAATGCCGACGAGCGCGGCCAGGAGGGCCTGGAGCTGGCCTTCGAATCCGCGCTGCAGGGCCGGGACGGCCTGCGCGCCGTGCTGCGCGACCGCCTGGGCCGCGTGGTGGAGGATCAGGGCGCCCATGTCGACGCGGTCAACGGCCAGGACATCGAGCTGGCCATCGACGCCAAGATCCAGTACTACGCCTACCAGCGCCTGCGCGACGCGGTGGCCAAGCATGGCGCCAAGGCGGGCAGCGCGGTGGTGCTGGATGCGCGCAGCGGCGAGGTGCTGGCGCTGGCCAACTACCCCAGCTTCAAGCCGGACGAGCGCAAGCAGCGCGGCGGCGAGCAGCTGCGCAACCGCGCGCTCACCGATGTGTTCGAGCCCGGCTCGACCATGAAGCCCTTCATCGCCGCGCAGGCGATCGAGTCGGGCCGCGTCACGCCCGCCACCCGCATCGTCACCGCGCCCGGTTTCATCACCATGGCCGGCCACCGCATCAGCGATGCGCACCCGGCCGACGTGATGACGGTGGCCGAGGTGATCAAGAACTCCAGCAATATCGGCACCCTCAAGATGGCGCTGCAAATGCCGCCGCGCGAGATGCACGAGCTGTACAGCGCCATCGGCCTGGGCCAGCGCCCGCAGATCCAGTTCCCCGGCGCCGTCACCGGCAGCCTGCGGCCCTACCAGAAGTGGCGGCCGGTCGAGCAGGCCACCATGAGCTATGGCTACGGCCTCTCGGCCTCGCTCTTGCAGCTGGCCCATGCCTACACGGTGTTCGCGCACGACGGCGAGCTGCTGCCGCTGAGCATCCAGAAGCTGCCCGCCGGCGCCCCGGTGCAGGGCCGGCGCGTGTTCTCGGCGCAGACCGCCGAGACGCTGCGCCAGATGCTGCAGAGCGTCACCGAGCCCGGCGGCACCGCGCGCGAGGCCCAGGTGGCCGGCTATGCGGTGGGCGGCAAGTCCGGCACCGCCTACAAGCAGGTCGGCCGCGGCTACGACAAGAGCAAGTACCGCGCCTGGTTCGTGGGCCTGGCGCCGATCCAGCAGCCGCGCATCGTCGTCGCGGTGATGGTGGACGAGCCCAGCATCGCCGGCCATGCCGGCGGCCATGTGGCCGCGCCGGTGTTCAGCGAGCTGGTGGCGCAAAGCCTGCGCCTGATGCATGTGCCGCCCGCCAAGCCCGAACTGCTGGCCTGCGGCCTCGGCAACAAGGACCACAAGACATGCTGACCCGACTCAAATCACCCGAAGCCGCGGCCCGCTGGCTGCAGGAATGGACCACCGGCGCGCTGCGCACCGACAGTCGCGCGGTGGCGGCCGGCGATGCCTTCATCGCCTGGCCCGGCTATGCCAAGGACGGCCGCGGCTATGTGGCCGCCGCCATCGCCGCCGGCGCCGCCACCTGCCTGGTGGAGGAGGAGGGCGTCGACGCCTATGGCTTCACCGATGCGCGCGTGGCCTCGCTGGCCGGGCTGAAGGCCAAGACCGGCCTGATCGCCGCCGCCTACTACGGCGAGCCCAGCAAGCAGCTGGCGGTGATCGCCACCACCGGCACGAATGGCAAGACCTCCACCGCCTGGTGGACCGCCCAGGCCCTGAGCCTGCTGGGCCAGCGCTGCGGCGTGGTGGGCACGCTGGGTGTCGGCGAGCCGCCCATCCCGGGCAGCGGCAAGCCCGCCGACATCAGCTACACCGGCCTGACAACTCCTGACCCCGTGCTGCTGCAGGCGGCCTTCAAGCGCATGCTGGGGCAGGGCTATGCGGCCTGCGCGATCGAGGCCTCCTCGATCGGCATCAAGGAGCACCGCCTCGCCGGCACCCAGCTGCGCGTGGCCCTGTTCACCAACTTCACCCAGGACCATCTGGACTACCACGGCAGCATGGACGCCTACTGGGCCGCCAAGCGCGAGCTGTTCGACTGGCCGGGCCTGCAGGCCGCGGTGCTGAACCTCGACGATGCCAAGGGTGCCGAACTGGCCAAGGAGCTGACCGGCAAGCTGGACGTCTGGAGCTATGGCCTGAACCGCAGCGATGCGCGCCTCTCGGCCCACGCGCTGCACTACCGCGCCGCTGGCCTGGCCTTCACCCTGAAGGAAGGGGCCGAAGAACTGCTGGTCGAGACCGGCCTGATCGGCGAGTACAACATCTCCAACCTGCTGTCGGTGATCGGTGGCCTGCGCGCACTCGGCCATGGCCTGGCCGATGTGGCCCGCGTGGCGGCCCTCGTCACCCCCGTGCCCGGCCGCATGCAGCGTGTCGGCAATGGCCGCGAGCTGCCCGAGCTGGTGGTGGACTATGCCCACACCCCCGATGCCCTGCAGAAGGCGCTGGAAGCGCTGGCCCCGCTGGCCGCGGCGCGCGGTGGCCAGCTGCACTGCGTGTTCGGCTGCGGCGGCGACCGCGACCGCAGCAAGCGCCCGCTGATGGGCGCGATCGCCGCCAGGCTGGCCCAGCGCGTCGTCATCACCAGCGACAACCCGCGCGGCGAGGCCCCCGAGCAGGTGCTGGCCGATATCGAGGCGGGCCTGGATGCGGCCGCGCCGCGTCTGGTGCTGGCCGACCGCCGCGAAGCCATTCAGCGCGCGGTGCTGGAGGCCGGCAGCCGCGACGTGTTGCTGGTGGCCGGCAAGGGCCACGAGGACTATCAGGAAATCATGGGCCAGCGCCTGCCATTCTCCGATGTGGACGAAGGCCGTGCCGCCCTGATCCGGAGGGCCGGACTGTGAGCCACAACAACTTCACGCTCGGCCAGCTGCACGCGCTGCTGCTGCCCGCCGTGCCCGCGGCGCGCCTGCTGGGCGACCCGGAGCTGGCCATCCTGCGCGTGCACAGCGACACGCGCAGCCTGCAGGCGGGCGACTTCTTCGTGGCGCTGCGCGGCGAGCGCTTCGATGCGCACGACTTCCTGGCCCAGGCCAGGGCGGCGGGTGCCGTCGCGGCCCTGGCGGAGCGCGGCCTGGAGGCCGCCGGCCTGCCCGGCATCGAGGTGCCCGACAGCCTCAAGGCGCTGGGTGCGCTGGCCAGCGCCTGGCGCGCGCAATGCCATCTGCCGGTGATCGCCGTCACCGGCAGCAATGGCAAGACCACCGTGACCCAGATGATTGCGAGCATCCTGCGCGCCTGGCTGGGCACGGCGGCGCTCGCCACCGAGGGCAACTACAACAACGAGATCGGCGTGCCGCTGACGCTCTTGCGCCTGCGCCAGGACCTGGCCCATTGGCACCGCGCCGCGGTGATCGAGCTGGGCATGAACCACCCGGGCGAGATCGCGCCGCTGGCCGCGATGACCCAGCCCACCGTGGCCCTGGTCAACAACGCGCAGCGCGAGCACCAGGAGTTTCTGCAGACGGTCGAGGCGGCGGCGCGCGAGAACGGCGCCGTCATCGAGGCCCTGGGCGCCGCCGGTGTGGCGGTGTTCCCGGCCGAGGACGCCTGCGCACCGATCTGGCATCGGCTCGCCGGCACGCGCGGCCACCTCAGCTTTGCGCTGCAGGGCCAGGCCGATGTGATGGGGCGCGCCGCGTGGGTGGATGCGGGGCATTGGGCGCTGGAACTGCACACGCCGGCCGGCGATGCGCCGGTGGCGCTCTCGGTGGCCGGCCTGCACAACGTGCGCAACGCCCTGGCGGCGGCTGCCTGCGCGCTGGCCGCCGGTGCGCCACTGGCCGCGGTGGTGCGCGGGCTGGAAGACTTCCGCCCCGTCAAGGGCCGCTCGCAGCTGCAGCAGTTGGAGCGCCAGGGCCGACGCCTGACCCTGATCGACGACAGCTACAACGCCAACCCCGACAGCGTGCGCGCCGCCATCGACGTGCTGGCCGATCTGCCGGGCCTGTCCTGGCTGGTGCTGGGTGATATGGGCGAGGTGGGCAACGAGGGCCCGGCCTTCCATGGCGAGGTGGGCGCCTACGCGGCCGAGCGCGGCATCGCCGCGCTGTGGACCGTGGGTGAGGCGGCGGCCGACACGGCGCGCGCCTATGGCGTCGCCGCCCGACATTTCAAGTCAGTGGACGAGTTGGTGGCGGCCCTTGAGCAGGCGCCCCAGGTTCAGAACGTGCTCGTCAAAGGATCGAGATTCATGAAGATGGAACGCGTGGTCGCGGCGCTGCAAAAGGATGGGGGCGCCCATGCTGCTTAGTCTGGCCCAATGGTTGCAAGGCCTGTATCCGGACCTCGGCTTTCTGCGCGTGTTCCAGTACATCACCTTCCGCGCGGTGATGGCGGCGATGACCTCGCTGCTGATCGGCCTGGCCTTCGGCCCCTGGGTGATACGCCGCCTGACCGAAATGAAGATCGGCCAGCCGATCCGCGAATACGGCGTGCAACAGCATCTAGCCAAGAGCGGCACGCCCACCATGGGCGGGGTGCTGATCCTGATCGGCATCGGCGTGTCCACGCTCCTGTGGTTCGACTGGAGCAACCGCTTCGTCTGGGTGGTGATGCTGGTGACGATGGGCTTTGGCGCGATCGGCTGGGTGGATGACTGGCGCAAGGTCGTCGACAAGAACCCCGAGGGCATGAGCAGTCGCGAGAAGTTCTTCTGGCAATCGCTGATCGGCCTGGTGGCCGCGCTCTACCTGGCCTTCAGCGTGTCCGAGACCTCCTTCCTGGGCGTGGTGGAGCTGTTCTTCCGCTGGGTCACGAGCGGCTTCTCCACCGAGCTGCCGCCCAAGGCCGACCTGATGCTGCCCTTCTTCAAGACGGTCAGCTACCCGCTGGGCGTGTTCGGCTTCATCGCGCTGTCCTTCTTCGTCATCGTCGGCACCAGCAATGCGGTGAACTTCACCGACGGCCTGGACGGCCTGGCCATCATGCCGGTGGTGATGGTGGGCTCGGCGCTGGGCGTGTTCGCCTACGTCACCGGCTCCTCGGTCTACAGCAAGTACCTGATCTTTCCCTACATCCCCGGCGCCGGCGAGCTGATGATCTTCTGCGCGGCGATGGCGGGGGCAGGTCTTGCCTTCCTCTGGTTCAACACCCATCCGGCCCAGGTCTTCATGGGCGATGTGGGCGCGCTCTCGCTGGGCGGCGCGCTGGGCACGCTGGCGGTCATCACGCGCCAGGAAATCGTGCTGGGCATCATGGGCGGCGTGTTCGTCGCCGAGGTGCTGTCGGTGATGATCCAGGTGAGCTGGTTCAAGTACACCAAGAAGAAGACCGGCACCGGTCGCCGCATCTTCAAGATGGCGCCGCTGCACCACCATTTCGAGAAATCGGGCTGGAAAGAGACCCAGGTGGTGGTGCGCTTCTGGATCATCACCATGCTGCTGTGCCTGATCGGCCTGGCCAGCCTGAAGCTGCGCTGAGGATGGCACGATGAAGCAGCTGATGGGACTCAAGGTGTTGGTGCTGGGGCTGGGCGACTCCGGCCTGGCCATGGCCGCCTGGGCCCTGCGCTACGGCGCCACGGCCACGGTGTGGGACTCGCGCGCGCAGCCGCCGCAACTGGCCACGCTGCGCGAGCAACTGCCGGCCGTCGAGTTCTTCCACGGCGAGCTGCCGGAATCGGCGCTGGCGGGTGTGCAACTGGTGCTGAAGAGCCCGGGCCTGTCGCCGCTGGACGCGCGCCTGCAGCCGCTCCTGAACCTGGCACGCGCCACCGGCATCCCGGTGCAAGGCGAGCTGGACCTGTTTGCCCATGCCCTCGCCGATCTCAAGGCCGAGCGCCGTTACGCGCCCGCGGTGCTGGCCATCACCGGCACCAATGGCAAGACCACCACCACCTGCATGACCGCGCTGCTGGCCGAGCGCGCCGGCAAGCGCGTGGCGGTGGCCGGCAATATCGGCCCCAGCATGCTGACCACGTTGGCGCAGGCGCTGGACCTGGAACCGGCCGAGTTGCCTGCAGAGCTGGTGGAGGCGCCCGTAGAGGAGCAAGACCTGACCCCGGTGGCCGATGAAACCCCGGAGGCTCAGCCCGAGCCCGAAGTGGAAATGTCCACCCTCGACGAAGTGGACGCGCTGCTGGACGAGCAGCCCCTGCCGATCAAGCCGCCGCCGCCCAAGGGGCCGGTGTTCGAGCACCTGCCCGAGGTCTGGGTGCTGGAGCTCTCCAGCTTCCAGCTCGACACCGTGCAGGGCTTCGAGCCCACCGCCGCGGCGGTGCTCAACATCACCCAGGACCATCTCGACTGGCATGGCGACATGGCCGCCTATGCGCGCGCCAAGGCGCGCGTCTTTGGCGAACACACGCTGATGGTGATCAACCGCGACGACGCCCTGGTGGAGGCGATGGTGCCGGCGCCGGTGCTGGTCAAGCAGGGGCGCGGCCGCGCCGCCAAGCTGCAGTCGCGTACCGTGCTGCGCTTCGGCCTGAACGCGCCCGATCATCCGGGCGACTATGGCCTGGTCAGCGAGGGCGGCATGGCCTGGCTGGTGCGTGCGCGCGAGGTCGACGAGACCCTCAAGCGCCGCAAGGATGAGGACGCGGAGGAGATCATCCTGCAGCGCCTGATGCCCGCCGACGCGCTGCGCGTGCGCGGCCGCCACAACGCCGCCAATGCGCTGGCGGCCCTGGCCCTGGCCAGCGCGGCCGGCTGCGAGCTGGCGCCGATGCTGCATGGCTTGCGCGACTACCGCGGCGAGCCGCACCGCGTCGAGTACGTGGCCAGCATCCGCGGCGTGGATTTCTATGACGATTCCAAGGGCACCAATGTCGGCGCCACCGTGGCCGCCATCAACGGCCTGGGCGCCGACCGCGCACCCGCCAAGCTGGTGCTGATCCTGGGCGGCGACGGTAAGGGCCAGGATTTTTCCCCGCTGCGCGAGGGCGTGGCGCGCCATGGACGCGCGGTGGCACTGATCGGCCGCGACGCGGCACAGATCGAGGCTGCCTTGCAAGACAGCCAGCTACCGATGCAGCGCCACGACACGCTGGAGGCCGCCACCAGCTGGTGCCTGCAGCAGGCGCACAGCGGCGACAGCGTGCTGCTGAGCCCGGCCTGCGCCAGCCTGGACATGTTCCGCAACTATGCCCACCGTGCCGAGGTCTTCGTGGCTCAGGTGCATGAGCTGGCCAACGACGGGGGGCTCAGCTGATGAGCGAGACCCTGGGCCTGAAGCACCTGGCGGAGCGCCTGCGCGGCCTGTTCGCCAAGAGCGAGGCGAGTGCCGCCGATGTGCCGGTGCGCGACTGGGTGTCGACGTCGGCCGGCCAGCCCACCCGCATCCAGGGCTTTGACGTCACCCTGGTGTGGGTGGTGCTGGCGCTGATGGCCCTGGGCCTGCTGATGGTCTATTCGGCCTCGATCGCGATGCCGGACAACCCGCGCTTCGCCAAATACCTGCCGACGCATTTCCTCACCCGCCATATGGTGGCGATCGGCTTCGGCCTGGTGGCCGCGCTGATCACCGTGCAGGTGCCGGTGGCCAGCTGGGAGCGCTGGGCGCCCTGGATCTTCGTGATCTCGCTGGTGATGCTGATCGCGGTGCTGATCCCCGGCCTGGGCAAGGTGGTCTATGGCGCACGGCGCTGGATCCCGCTGGGCGTGATGAACTTCCAGCCCTCCGAGCTCACCAAGCTGGCGATCGCGATGTACGCGGCCAGCTATATGGTGCGCAAGATGGATGTGAAGGAGAACTTCTTCCAGGCCGTCTGGCCCATGGTGGTGGCGCTGGGCGTGGTGGGCGTGCTCTTGCTGGCCGAGCCGGACATGGGCGCCTTCATGGTGATCGCGGCGATCGCGATGGGCATCCTGTTCCTGGGCGGCGTGAACGGCCGCATGTTCTTCCTCATCGTGGCGGTGCTGGTGGGGGCCTTCGTGCTGATGATCACCTTCAGCGAATTCCGCCGCGAGCGCATCTTTGCCTACCTCAACCCCTGGGACGAGAAATACGCCCAGGGCAAGGCCTACCAGCTGACGCATTCGCTGATCGCCTTCGGCCGCGGCGAGTTCTTCGGCCAGGGCCTGGGCTCCAGCCTGGAGAAGCTGCATTACCTGCCCGAGGCGCATACCGACTTCCTGCTGGCGGTGATCGGCGAGGAGCTGGGCTTTGTGGGCGTGGCCCTGGTCATCATCGGTTTCTTCTGGCTCTCGCGCCGGCTCTTCCACATCGGCCGCCAGGCGATCGCGCTGGACCGCGTGTTCGCCGGCCTCTATGCCCAGGGCATCGGCATCTGGATGGCGGCCCAGGGCTTCATCAATATGGGCGTGAACCTGGGCGCGCTGCCCACCAAGGGCCTGACGCTGCCGCTCTTGAGCTTTGGCGGCTCGGCGATCCTGATGAACTGTGTGTCGATCGCCATCGTGCTGCGCATCGACATCGAGAACAGACAGCTGATGCGCGGAGGCCGGGCATGAGCACGCGCCACCTCGTCATCATGGCGGCCGGCACCGGCGGCCACATCATCCCGGGCCTGGCGGTGGCCGAGGAGATGAAGCGCCGCGGCTGGAGCGTGAGCTGGATGGGCACCGAGACCGGCATGGAGAACAAGCTGGTGCCGGCCGCCGGCCTGCCGCTCGACCGCCTGGCCTTTGCTGGGCTGCGCGGCAAGGGCTTCGCGCATGCTGTCACGGGCCTGTTCAAGTTCGCGCGCGCCTTTGTGCAGGCGCGCACCGTGTTCGGCACGCGCAGCGCCGACGCGGTGCTGGGCATGGGCGGCTATGTCTGCCTGCCCGGCGGCCTGATGGCCTGGCTGATGCGCAAGCCGCTGATGCTGGTGAATGCCGACGCGGCCATGCTGCTCTCGAACCGCGGACTGAAGGCCTTTGCGCGCCGCATCGCCTTCGGCTTTGACGGCGCCGCGGCGGCCTCGACGCCCATGGCGGTGGTCACCGGCAATCCGGTGCGCGCCGAGATCGAGGCGATCGCCGATCCGGCCCAGCGCTTTGCCGGCCGCACCGGCCCCCTGCGCGTGCTGGTGGTGGGCGGCTCGCTGGGCGCGCGCGCCATCAACGAGGTGCTGCCCAAGGCGCTGGCGCTGTGGCCCGCCGAGCAACGCCCCAGCGTCACGCACCAGACCGGCGCCGCCAATTTCTCCAGCGTGCAGGCGGCCTACCAGGCCGCTGGCATTGCCTTGGATGAAAGGGCGGAGCTGCTGCCCTTCATCGACGACATGGCCACGCGGCTGGCGGACTGCGACCTCATCATCGGCCGCGCCGGCGCGGTCACGGTGAGCGAGCTCTGCGCTGCCGGCGTGCCGGCGCTGCTGGTGCCGCTGGTGGTGTCGACCACCTCGCACCAGCGCGACAACGCCCGCTTCATGGCCCAGCACGAGGCGGCCCTGCATCTGCCGCAGCAGGAGCTGACGCCGGCCAAGCTGCATGAATTGCTGAGCGGCCTGAGCCGCGAGGGCTTGCTGGCGATGGCGCAGCGCGCGCGCGCGCTGGCCCGCCCGCGTGCGGCCTCACGTGTGGCCGACGAACTCGAATCCCTGGTGAAGCCCTCATGAAGCACGCCGTCAAGCACATTCACTTCGTGGGCATCGGTGGCGCCGGCATGAGCGGCATTGCCGAGATTCTGCACAACCTGGGCTACCAGGTGAGCGGCTCGGACCAGAGCGCGAGCGCCACCACGCAACGCCTGGCACAGCTGGGCCTGCAGATCCATATCGGCCATGCCGCCGCGCATATCGCCGGCGCCCAGGCGGTGGTGACCTCCACCGCGGTGAAGGCCGACAACCCCGAGGTGATCGCCGCGCGCGCCGCGCGCATCCCGGTGGTGCAGCGCGCCGTCATGCTGGCGGAGCTGATGCGGCTGAAGCAGGGCATCGCGATCGCCGGCACGCATGGCAAGACCACCACCACCTCGCTGGTCACCACGGTGCTGGCCGAGGCCGGCGTGGACCCCACCTTCGTGATCGGCGGCAAGCTCAACAGCGCCGGCGCCAACTCGGCGCTGGGCAAGGGCGACTACATCGTGGTGGAGGCGGACGAATCCGACGCCTCCTTCCTGAACCTGCTGCCGGTGCTGGCCGTCGTCACCAATATCGACGCCGACCACATGGACACCTATGACCATGACCTCGGCCGCCTCAAGCAGGCCTTTGTCGACTTCCTGCACCGCATGCCCTTCTATGGCGCGGCGGTGCTGTGCGGCGACGACGAGGGCGTGCGCTCCATCATGCCGATGGTCTCGCGGCCCATCGTCAGCTACGGCCTGGGCGAGCACAACCAGGTGCGGGCGGTGAATGTGCAGGCCCTGGCCGGCGGGCAGATGCGCTTCACGGTGCTGCGCCGGGATGAGAAGGGGGACATGCCGGCGCTGGACGTCACCCTGAATCTGGCCGGCCAGCACAATGTGCTGAACGCGCTGGCCGCGATCGCCATCGCCACCGAGCTGGAGCTGCCGGATGCGGCGATGCTGACGGCGCTGGCCAAATTCGGCGGCGTGGGCCGGCGCTTCCAGCGTTATGGCGAGCTGCCCGCCGCCGATGGCGGCCGTTTCAGCCTGATCGACGACTACGGCCACCACCCGGTGGAGATGGCCGCGGTGCTCTCGGCCGCGCGCGGTGCCTTCCCCGGTCAGCGCCTGCTGCTGGCTTTTCAGCCGCACCGCTACACCCGCACGCGCGACTGCTTTGCGGACTTCGTGCGCGTGATGGGCGGTTTTGATGCGGTGCTGCTGACCGAGGTGTATGCGGCAGGCGAGGCGCCGATTCAAGGTGCAGACGCGGCGGCATTGCAGGCTGCGCTGCCGCTGGCGATCTTGGTTCCAGACATCGCGGCGCTGCCGCAAGCCATTGCCGACGCTACCCGCGACGGCGATGTGGTGATCGTGATGGGGGCGGGCACGATCGGGTCCGTGCCGGCACGCACGGTTGAACTGTTGACCACGAAGGAGGTCCGGCCATGAGCTTGGATCTGAATATCGACCCCAAGGCGCTCGGCAAGGTGGCCGTGCTGACGGGTGGCGAATCCGCGGAGCGCGAGGTCTCGCTGATGTCGGGCGCGGGCGTGCTGCAGGCGCTGCGCTCGCAGGGCGTGGATGCCCACGCCTTCGACCCCGCCGAGCGCGGCCTGCACGAACTCAAGAGCGAGGGCTTTGCGCGCGTCTTCATCGCCCTGCATGGCCGCCATGGCGAAGACGGCACGGTGCAGGGCGCCTTGGAGTTGCTGGGCATTCCCTACACCGGCTCGGGCGTGATGGCCTCCAGCATCGCGGTGGACAAGATCACCACCAAGCGTCTGTGGATCGCCGACGGCCTGCCGACGCCGCGCTACCTGAAGCTGCGCCGCGACGAGCTGAGCCGCGAGCGCGTGCGCAGCGTGCCCGACGAGCTGGGCCTGCCGGTGTTCGTGAAGCCGCCGCACGAGGGTTCGTCGATCGGCATCTCTAAGGCGGTGGGCTACTCGGACATGATGGATGCGGTGCAGCTCGCCGCCCAGTACGACGACGAGATCCTCTGCGAGGAATGCATCGAGGGCTGGGAGCTGACCTGCCCGGTGCTGGGCGAGGGCGATACCGCCGTGGCGCTGCCGGTGATACGCATCGAGGCGGTGGCCGGCAACTACGACTACCAGAACAAGTACTTCACCGACACCACCCAGTACCACATCGGCACCCTGCCGGCCGAGCAGGAGGCCGCCATCCGCGCCACCGTGCTGGCGGCCTACCGCTCGCTGGGCTGCCGCGGCTGGGGCCGCGCCGATCTGATGCTGCGCAAGAGCGATGGCCAGGTGTTCCTGCTGGAGATGAACACCTCGCCCGGCATGACCTCGCACTCGCTGGTGCCGATGTCGGCCAAGGCCGCCGGCATCAGCTACGAGCAGCTGTGCCTGTGGCTGCTGGCCCAGGCGCGCCTGGACGGCCGGGTGCCCGACATTCACGGCAGCAAGACCTGACCCTCATCGCTCACCATGCGCGCCCAGAGCCCCAACATCGTCACCACGCCGCCAGACGTCCGTCTGATGAACGGCGTGGCGGCGCTGTTGCTGCTGGGCCTGGCCGCGGCCCTGCTGGCGCTGGCGCTGCAGTGGCTGGTGCGCCAGCCGGTGTTCGCGATCCGTGCCATCACCGTGGAGGGCGATGTGGCGCGCAACAGCGCCGCCTCGCTGCGCGCCAACGCGCTGCCGCGCATGAGCGGCAGCTTTCTGAGCATGAATCTGCAGACCGCCCGCCATGCCTTCGAGGCGGTGCCCTGGGTGCGCAGCGCCACCGTGCAGCGCATCTGGCCCAGCCGGCTGCGCGTGCAGCTGGAGGAGCACCAGCCCGCGGCCTACTGGGAAACCAAGGCCGAGGGCGCCGATGCCGACAGCGAGGCGACCGTGGAGCGCCTGCTGGTGAACAGCTTCGGCGAGCTGTTCCAGGCCAATCTGGGCGATGTCGAGGACGAGGAGCTGCCGGTGCTGTCCGGCCCGGCCAACAGCTCGGCCCATATGCTGGCGCTGTGGCGGCAGCTGCAGCAGCTCAGCAAGCGGCTGGACGATGGCGTCGAGCGCCTCGACCTGTCCGGCCGCGGCTCCTGGCGCGTGCATCTGGACAAGGGCGCGGTGATCGAGCTGGGCCGCGGCAGCGATGCCGAGGTGCTGGCCCGCTACGCCCAGTTCGTCGCCAGCATCAACCAAATCACCTCGCGCTACCAAACTCCCTTGCTCTCGGCCGACCTGCGCCATGGCGACGGTTATGCGGTGCGGCTGCGCGGAGTATCAACCAACCCACCCGCGCCCAAGGGCGGAAATAAGAAAAGCTAAGGACCGAGCATGGCCAAGGAATACAAGGATTTGGTCGTTGGACTGGATATCGGCACCGCCAAGATCATGGCCGTGGTGGCCGAGGTCATGGGCAATGGCGAATTGCGCATCGCGGGCCTGGGCGTGGCGCCCTCGCATGGTTTGAAGCGCGGCGTGGTGGTGAATATCGATGCCACCGTGCAGTCCATCCAGCAGGCCCTGAAAGAGGCCGAAATGATGGCCGACTGCAAGATATCTAGGGTTTTCACGGGGATTACCGGCAGCCATATCCGCGGCCAGAACTCGACCGGCATGGTGATCGTGCGCGACAAGGAGGTCACGCCGGTGGACGTGGCGCGCGTGGTGGAAACTGCCAAGGCCATCAATATCCCCAACGACCAGCGCCTGCTGCTGGTGGAGCCGCAGGAATTTGTGATCGACGGCCATGAGGTGAAGGAGCCCATCGGTATGTCGGGCGGGCGCCTGGAAGTGAAGGTGCATATCGTCACCGGCGCGCAGAGCGCGGCCGAAAACATCGTCAAATGCGTGCGCCGCTGCGGCCTGGAAGTCGACCAGCTGGTGCTCAACCCGAGCGCCTCCAGCCTGGCCGGCCTGACCTCGGACGAGCGCGATCTGGGCGTGGCCCTGGTCGATATCGGCGCCGGCACCACCGATGTGGCGATCTTCACCGGCGGCTCGATCCGCCATACCGCGGTGATCCCGATCGCCGGCGACCTGATCACCAGCGATATCGCGATGGCGCTGCGCACGCCCACCAAGGATGCCGAGGAAATCAAGGTCGAGCATGGCGTGGCCAAGCAGCTGCTGGCCGACCCCGCCGATCAGGTGGAAGTGCCGGGTTTGGGCGACCGCGCCCCGCGCATGCTTTCAAAACAAGCACTTGCCGGCGTTATTGAACCCCGAGTCGAGGAAATATTCTCGCTGGTGCACCAGGTCATACGTGAATCCGGGTATGAGGAACTGCTGTCCTCGGGGATTGTGCTGACGGGCGGCGCCTCGGTCATGCCGGGTATGGTGGAACTGGCCGAGGACATATTCCTCAAACCCGTGCGCCGCGGCAACCCGACCTATAACGGCGCGCTCTTCGACATGGTTTCGAATCCACGCTCGGCGACCGTGATGGGGCTGCTGGAAGAGGCGCGTTTGTCGCGCACCCGGGGTTTGAAAGCGGCGCAGCAGGCGGGCTCGGTGAAGACGCTGTTCGGGCGCGCGAGGGATTGGTTTCTGGGGAATTTCTAGAGTTTCAGGTGGCGGGCCCGGGTGACCGTGGCGCCGAGGGTTCAAATGCCCAAGTTTCTGGGGCAAAGAGTGTAAAAAAAGGGTCATCCCTGTAGTTTTTCACTGTTGTCAAATGCACAATTGCTGAAGGAGGTATGTTATGGCGATCGAAATGATTGAAGAGTTTGACCAGGGCACGCAAATCAAGGTGATTGGTGTCGGCGGCGGCGGTGGCAATGCCGTCGAGCACATGATCAGCCAAGGCGTTCAGGGCGTGGAATTCATCTGCGCCAACACCGATGCCCAGGCTCTCAATCGTTCCAAGGCCGACCAGCTCCTCCAGCTCGGTTCCACCGGCCTGGGCGCGGGTGCCAAGCCCGAGATGGGCAAGGCGGCGGCCGAGGAGGCCGAGGCCCGCATCCGCGAGGCCATCCAGGGCGCCAACATGCTCTTCATCACCGCCGGCATGGGCGGTGGCACCGGCACCGGCGCCGCGCCGGTGATCGCCCGCGTGGCCAAGGAAATGGGCATCCTCACCGTCGGTGTGGTGACCAAGCCCTTCGAATTCGAGGGCACGCGCCGCACCAAGGCGGCCGACAACGGCCTGGCCGAGCTGGAAGCCAATGTCGACTCGCTGATCGTGGTGCTGAACGACAAGCTGCTGGACGTGCTGGGCGAAGACGTCACGCAGGACCAGGCCTTCGCGCATGCCAACGACGTGCTGAAGAACGCCGTCGGCGGCATCTCCGACATCATCCACATCCCCGGCCTGGTGAACGTCGACTTCGAAGACGTCAAGACGGTGATGAGCGAGCCCGGCAAGGCCATGATGGGCACGGCGCAAGCCACCGGCCCGGACCGCGCCAACAAGGCGGCCGACGCCGCCGTGGCCTGCCCGCTGCTGGAAGGCATCGACCTCTCCGGCGCGCGCGGCGTGCTGGTGCTGATTGCCGCCAGCCGTGCCAACTTCAAGCTGAGCGAGTCGCGCAATGCGATGAACACGATCCGCCGCTATGCGGCCGATGACGCCCATGTGATCTACGGCACCGCCTACGACGAAAGCCTGGGCGACGCGCTGCGCGTCACCGTCATCGCCACCGGCCTGAGCTCGCAGCGCGCACGCCAGCAGGCGCCGCTGCAAGTGGTGCAGCAGCAGGCCACGCTGCGCACCGGCACCGACAATATGCCGGTGCTGACCCAGCCGGTGATGATGGGCAACACGGCGCCCGGCAACATGGCAACGCCTGCGGGCAATGCCATGAGCGGCAACGACTTCGGCGGCATGAGCGTGCCCAGCGTCTGGCGCCATGGCCGCACCGCCGCGGCCAAGGTCGAAGCGCTGTCGTCCAATGGCATGGACGAAATCGAGATCCCGGCCTTCCTGCGTAAACAAGCGGATTGATGGATGACCGGGTGAGGGCCCAGTGAGGTCCTTCCTCGCCTGCATCGGCCTGCTGGCTTTCTGCCTGCTGGGCATGGCCGCACCCGCACAGGCGCAGCAGGCCGCACAGGCCGGTCAAGCCGAACTGGCCGTCTCCGACTGGTCCCGCCAGGACCTCAAGGCCTGGTGGGCCGGCCTGCGCGCCATCGACGGCGCGCAGGGCGATCTGCCCGCCCATCTGCAACCGCCCAGCGATCCCAAGGCCTGGAAGCCGGTGCGCCTGCCCGACGTGCAGGAGACGCCACGCGCCGGCACCGAGGAGCAGCCCGCCTACCAGATGCGCTGGTACCGGCTGCGTTACGAACCCGAGCACGAGCGCTGGCCCACCAGCCTGGCGCTCTATATGCCGCGCCTGGTCACCCTGGCGGCGGCGGTGCTGGTGCGCACCGACCAGGGCTGGCGCCCGGTGTTCGACAACCAGAACGGCGCGCGCGAGCAATGGGTGCGGCCGCTGTGGGTGGTGCTGCCCGCGGCGCTGAGCGATCTGCACAAGGGCAAGGCGATCGAGTTGGTGGTGGCGGCGCCGGTCTATACCGGCAGCCTGTTCGCCGTCTCCAGCGTCAGGCTGGGCCCGCGCGACGAGCTCGAGCCCGCCTACAACTGGCGCTGGGGCCTGCAGATCGGCGTGCCGCTGGCCACCGGCATGACGCTGGTCGTGCTGGGCGCTTTTGCCCTCAGCCTCTGGCTCAAGCGCCGCGACGAGCCCGCTTACCTGCTGTTCGCGCTGGCCTGCCTGGCCTGGCTGTTCCGCAATCTGCACTACTCGCTGGACATGCCCAGCACCAAGCTGGCGCTGGACTGGTTCTGGTGGGCCACCCATGCCTCGATGGCCTGGGTGATGCTGCTGATCTTCATGTTCGCGCTGCGCTTTGCGCACCGGCGCTTTGCGCGCTTCGAGCTGGGCCTGGGCGCTTTTGTGCTGGCCAGCAGCCTGCTCTCGGTGCCGGTGATGGGGCGGCTCTATGACAGCGTGGTGGTGCTGCACCTGGCGAACGCGGTGGTGGGCGTGCTGGGCACGGCCTTCGTGGTGCGGGTGGCCTGGCGCGAGGGCAGCGCGGAGCTGCGCTGGATCTCGCTGAGCCTGATGGCCGGCCTGGTGCTGGGCCTGCACGACCTGGGCATGCTGGCGGGCTGGTGGGGTGCCGAGCATATCTATCTGATGCCCTTCTCCACGCTGATCGTGCTGGCCAGCTTTCTCTATGCGGTGCAGTGCCGCTACGTCGGCGCGTTGCGCCAGAACGAGTTTGCCAACGAGCAGCTCGCGCAGCGTCTGGTGGCGCAGGGCACGGCCCTGCAGAGCCAGCACGACCGGCTGCGCGAATCCGAGCGCCAGCAGGCCCTGCTGGTGGAGCGCCAGCGCCTCATGCAGGACATGCACGACGGCCTGGGCTCGTCCCTGCTCTCGGCCATGGTGGCGGTGGGGCAGGGCACGATGGAGCAGGACCAGGTGGTGGAGGTGCTGCGCGAATGCGTGGACGATCTGCGCCTGGTGATCGATTCGCTGGAGCCGGTGGGCCACGACCTGGTGTCGCTGCTGGCCACCATGCGCTACCGCCTTGGCAAGCGCCTGCAGGCCGGCGGCCTCAAGCTCGAATGGGATGTGCACGACCTGCCCCAGCTCGACTGGCTGGAGCCGCCCGACGCCCTGCATGTGCTGCGCCTGATGCAGGAGGCGCTCAACAATGCGCTCAAGCATGCGCGCGCCACGCGCGTGCGCATCGTCACGCGCGATCTGGGCAGCAAGATCGAGATCCGCGTGGAGGACGATGGCGAGGGCTTCGACATCGAGACGGTGCAGCGCGGCCGCGGCCTGCGCGGCCTGCAGAAGCGCGCCAAGCATCTGGGCGGCAGCCTGCGGGTGGAAAGCAGCCCCGGCCATGGCACGGTGATGACGCTGCGCCTGCCGGTGAACCGCGATTCCCGCGAGCCGCTCGATGACCCGCCATCCGCATGAAAAACCCGAATCGGGGAGAATCCCGGCCATCATGCTGAAGCAAAGAACCCTCAAGTCGCTGACCCGTGCCGTCGGCGTGGGCATCCACAGCGGCCAGAAGGTCGAGATCACGCTGCGGCCCGCCGCGCCCAATACCGGCATCGTGTTCCGCCGTGTCGACCTGGCCACACCGGTGGACATCCCGGTGCGCGCCGACACCGTCTGCGACACCCGCATGGCCACCACCATCAGCCCCGGCGGCGACCCCGGCGCGCCCAAGGTGCAGACCATCGAGCACCTGCTGTCGGCCTGCGCCGGCCTGGGTCTGGACAATCTCTACGTCGACATCAATGCCGACGAGGTGCCGGTGCTGGACGGCTCGGCTGCCAGCTTCGTGTTCCTGCTGCAGAGCGCCGGCATCGAGCTGCAGGGCGCGGCCAAGCGCTTTCTGCGTGTGAAGAAAGCGGTGGAAGTGCGCCAGGGCGAGGGCAAGCGCCTGATGTGGGCCAGGCTGGAGCCGCACCATGGCTACACGCTCTCCTTCCAGATCGAGTTCGACAACCCGGCGGTCTCCGCCACCGGCCAGCACTATGTGTTCGACATGGGCAGCGGCCAGTACAAGAAGGAGATCGCGCGCGCCCGCACCTTCGGCATGACCAAGGACATCGAGCTGATGCGCTCGCGCGGCCTCACCCTGGGCGGCGCGATGGACAACGCCATCGTGGTGGACGACTACCGCGTGCTGAATGCCGACGGCCTGCGCTACGACGACGAGTTCGTCAAGCACAAGATCCTCGACGCCATCGGCGACATGCAGGTGGCCGGTTATCCGCTGCTGGCGGCCTACACCTCCTTCAAGGGCGGGCATGCGCTCAACAACAAGCTGCTGCGCGCCCTGCTGGCGGACGAGAGCGCCTACGACATCGTCACCTTCGAAGACGAGGCCGCGGCCCCGCGCGGCTTCGCCGAGCTGGCGCCGGCCTGGTAAACAATGATCTTCCGCCTCCTCATCGGCCTGCTGATGGCCGCCAGCATTCTCTGCTTCGCGATGTACATCGGCACGCGCCAGGATGTCTGGCGCCGCCGCGGCGTGCTCATCATCAAATGGACGGTGATCGCCGGCCTGGGCTTCTTCGCCGTGCTGGTGCTGGAGCGATTAGCCCTGCTCCTCTAGCGATTGGAGTTGCACCAGGCGCTGGTAGAGCCCGCCCTCCAGCGCCATCAGCTCGGCATGCCGGCCGCGTTCCACAAGGCGGCCATGGTTCAGCACCACGATCTGGTCGGCCTCGCGGATGGTGGAAAGGCGGTGCGCGATCGCCACGATGGTGACGCGGCCGCGCAGCGCCAGCAGCGCCTCGCTGATGAGCGCCTCGGTGGCGCTGTCGATGTTGGAGGTGGCCTCGTCCAGGAACAGGATGCGCGGCGCAGCCGCCAGCGCGCGCGCCATCGCGATCAGCTGCTTCTGGCCGGTGGAGACGCGTGCGCCACCCTCGCCCAGCAGGGTGTCATAGCCCTGCGGCAGCGTGCACAGGAAGTCGTGGATGCGTGCGGCCTTGGCGGCCTCGACGATGGCGGCCTCGCTGACGTCACGCCCCATGGCGATGTTTTCGCGCGCGCTGGCCGCCATCAGATAGGGCTCCTGCGGCACCAGGCCCACGGCGGCACGGAAGGCCGCATCGGGCAGGCTCTGCAGCGCCAGGCCGTCGATGCGTATGCAGCCCGGCGCGCTGGCGTAGAAGCGCAGCAGCAGCGACAGCAGGGTCGACTTGCCCGAGCCGGTGTGGCCCACGATGCCGATGAATTCGCCGGCCCGGATCTCCAGGCTGATGTCCTGCAGCACCGGGCGGCCGGGCGCATAGGCGAAGCTCAAGGCCTGCACGCTGATAGCGCCGCGCGTGACGCTCAGGCCGGCCTGGCTGGCGTCGTCGGCCACGCACTCCTGCAGCAGGCTGCGCACCCGCGAGGCCGCCACCATGGACTGCTGCAGCTGGCCGAACTGCATGGTGATCTGGATCAGCGGCTCCACCACGCGCGAGATATAGCTGAGGAAGGCGTACAGCAGGCCCACCTCGACGCCCGACATCTCGCGCAGGCCGAAGCCGTAGATCACCGTCACCAGCAGCATCACGTTGAGCAGGTCGAGCGCCGGGCGCAGCAGCCAGGCGTTGGCGCGCAGCTCGGCCACGCGCGAGCCGAGGTGCTGCGCGTTGATGCGGCCGAAGCGCTGCGCGAAGCGCGTGCCCGCGCCGGCCGCCTGCAGCACCGCCATGCCGGCGATGCTCTCGGCCATCTGGGCATTGATGTCGCTGCGCAGCTGACGGGTGCGCTGCACCGCCGGCGCGCTCCAGCGCTGGTAGAGCCAGATGATGGCCACGCTGGCCGGCACCAGGGCCGCCACGATCAGCATCAGGCGCAGGTCCAGCCAGGCCATCGCCGCCATCGAGCCCAGCACCACGATGCTCGAATCGAGCATCACATAGAGCACCTGGCGGTAGAGCGTGTTGACGGCCTCGGTGTCGTTGGTGACGCGGCTCACCAGCTGGCCGGTGATGGCGCGGTCGAAGAAGGCCATCGGCAGCGCCAGCACATGGGCAAACACCTGCTCGCGCAGGCGCAGCACCGAGCGCCGCGCCACCCCGGCCATGCGTGCCAGCTGGGCATAGCGGATCCAGCTGGAGGCCCAGCCGCACAACATCAGGGTCAGCAGCAGGCCGGCCATGGCGCTCACGTCGAACTGGCGCGGCAGCAGGTACTGGTCGATATAGCGCTTGCCGAGCATCGGGCCCAGCGCCTCGAGGCCGGCGGCGCTCAGCAGCCACAGCAGGCCCCAGGCGAGCGAGCGGCGTTCCGGGCGCGCGGCCTGCATCAGCAGGCCCACGGCGGACCAGGGCGAGGGCTGTCGGGAGGGATCTTCAGAGTGCATCGATGCTGGCCTCCAGTTGCTGGTAGCGCCATTGCGTGGCGTACCAGCCGCCCTGCGCCAGCAGGCTGGCATGGTCGCCGCGTTCGGTGATGCGGCCCTGGCGCAGCACGGCGATCTGCTCGGCCTCCATCACCGCGCTGAGCCGGTGGCTGACGATGATGACGGTGCGCTCGGGGTGGCGCTCGCGCAGGGTTCGCAGATGGCCGAGGATCTGCGTCTCGGTGCCGGTGTCCACCGCCGAGAGCGCGTCGTCCAGCAGCAGGATGGGGGCCTCGCTGAGCAGGGCGCGCGCGATCGCGACGCGCTGGCGCTGGCCGCCCGAGAGCGTCACGCCGCGCTCGCCCACCAGGGTGTCGTAGCCCTGGGGCAGGGCGGCGATGTCGGCATGCACGGCCGCCAGCGTGGCGGCCTCGACGATCTGCGCCGGGCTCGCGTCGGGGCGGGCCAGCGCGATGTTCTCGGCAATGCTGGCGGAGAACAGGAAGGGCTCCTGCGGCACCCAGGCCAGCGCCTGGCGCAGCGCCGGCAGGGCGATCTGCTGCACCGGCAGGCCGCCCAGCAAGACCTGACCCCGGTCGGGCTCGAACTGGCGCAGCAGCAGGCGCAGCAGGGTGGACTTGCCGGCGCCGGTGGGGCCCACCAGGCCCAGGGTCTGCCCGGGCGCGAGCGCGAGCTCCACCCCGTCGAGCGCCGGGCGCGGGTTGCCGGGGTAGCTGAAGGCGAGCGCCGCGAAGGCGATGCCGGCGCTGTCTGCCATGGCCGGCAGCGCCGCGCGGCCCTCGTCGCGCAGACTCAGCGGCGCATCCAGCACCGGCTGCAGGCGCGCCCAGGCGGCCCGCCCGCGCTCCAGCAGCGAGAGCACCCAGCCGGCCGCGAACATCGGCCAGATCAGCTGACCCAGGTACATGGTGAAGGAGGTCAGCGAGCCGATGCTGAGCTCGCCGCGGGCCACCAGCCAGCCGCCCAGGCCCAGCGCGATCGCCACCGCACTGGCCAGCGTCATGCCCACCGCCGGCTCGTAGGCGGCCTCCCAGCGCTGGGCGCGGTAGGCGGCCTCGCCGGCATGGTCGGCGAGCGCGTGGAACTGCCCGGTGCTGCGCGCGGTGAGCCCCAGCGCGCGCAGCGTGCGCACCCCGCTGAGCGCCTCCTGCACATGCTGGTTGAGGCCGGAAAAGCGCTCCAGCGAGGCCTTCCAGGCCTGGTGCACATGCTCGGAGATGCGCCAGAAGGCCAGCGCCATGAGCGGGAAGGGCAGCAGCGCGGCCAGGCCCAGGCGCCAGTCCACGCCCAGCGTCATCATGGCGACCACCAGCAGCAGGGTGAGGCTGCCGTCGAAGGCCGCCAGCAGGGCCTCGCCCGCAGCCATCTCGACGGCGTCGATGTCGTTGGTGGCCAGTGCCATCAGGTCGCCGGTGCGCTCGGCCTGGAAGAAGCCCGGGCCCTGCAGGCTCAGCTGGCGGTACAGCCGGGTGCGCAGCTCGCGGCCGAGCTCGTAGGCGGCGGCGAACAGCGCCAGGCGCCAGCCCACGCGCAGCAGATAGATCGCCAGCGCGGCCAGCAGCAGCCAGGCCAGCTCGCGCAGCAGGCCGCCGCCCTGCAGCCGGTGCGCCACCAGGCCGTCCACCACCTGGCCCACCTGGCGCGGGATCCACACGGTGATGAGGGCGATGCTCAGCAGCATCAGGGCCGAGGCGGCATAGGCGCGGCGATGCCTGGCCACAAAGCCGGCAATCAACTGGATCAGGGTCATGCGGGAGGGCGCTTGAGCGAGTCAGGAGCCGGATTGTGCCCGCTGCTGCTGCCAGGGCATGGCAGCAGGGCCGCTTGGCCAGGCGCTCAGCTCGCGCCCAGCTGGGCGTAGACCTGGCTGCCCAGGCGCGCCAGCTGCTCCTGCCCGAAGGGCCCGCTCAGCGCATAGCCCAGCGCCCCGTCGATCCAGTAGAAGCTGCGCGTCAGGCCGGCGCCCTGGCCCTGCTCGGCAAAGCGGAAGGCGGTGGGCGCGGCGGCCTGGCCGGCCGGAGCAGGCGGGCTGATGGAGACATAGAGGGTCAGGCGTTGCCCCTGGGCCGATTCGTACATGAATTGGGCGCGCGCCGCGTTGTGATCGCCGCCGCCACCCTGCGCCTCGCCGGCGGGCAGCAGCCGGCCGCCCATCAGCGCGAAGCCGTCGGCGCGCAGGTCCGGCACGCGCAGCGGCTGGCCCAGGCGCTTGCTGAGCCACTGCACCAGATGCTCCTGCTGGTCGGCGCCCACCTCGACCGGATGGCGGCGCTCGGGCTGGTAGAGCACATGGGCGATGGCAGCGTCGCGCACGAAGGCGGGCGTGCTGGCGCCGCTCGCCTGCGGCGGGCTGGCCCCGCCCGGCCAGCTGGCATGGCCGTACCAGCCGCCGGCCAAACCCACGGCCAGCAGGCAGGCCGCCGCCAGACCCTGGCGCCAGAACTGCGCGGCATTGGCGGCGGCGGGCGCGGCCGGCTTGTGCAGGCGGCGCAGCAGCGCCGGCGGCAGGGGCTCGTCCAGCATCTCGGCGTGCAGGCCCTGCAGCGCGGCACGCTGGCTGCGCCAGGACAGCACGCGCTGGGCGTCATCCGGGTGGCTCTGCAGCCATTGCGCCACCTCGGCGGCCTCGTAAGGCGTCAGCTGCCCGTCCACATAGGCGTGCAGGGTGGCTTCGTCCATGTTCTTGATGGTATTCATGGCGCGGCCTTGTCGTTCACTTCACCACGCGCAGGGTGGCGCCGGCCGCGGGCTGCTCGTCATGCATCAGCTTGCGCAGGCGTTCACGGGCGCGCGACAGGCGCGACATCACCGTGCCCACCGGCAGCTCCAGCACCCGGGCCGCGTCTTCGTAGGAGAGTTCTTCCACGCACACCAGCAGCAGCACCTCGCGCGCCGCCGCCGGCAGCGCGGCGAGGGCGCGCTCGAGGTCCATGCGCTGCTGCCACTGCGGCTGCGGGTCATGCGCCGGTGCGTGCTCGTCCGCATATTCCTCGTAGAGATGCTGGCGCTGGTCGCGCAGCTGGGTGAGGAAGTGGCGGTGCATCAGGGTCAGCAGCCAGGCGCGCAGCGCGCCCTGCCGGTCGGCCGCGCCCGCAGCGCCCAGCTCGGGCCGCCACAAGGCCCATTTGCGCGCGGCGCGCTCCAGCGTGTCCTGCAGCAGGTCGTCGGCGCGTGCCGCATCGCCCGTCAGCAGGCGCGCATAGCGCCGCAGGCGGGGCAGATGGGGCAGCGTCTCTTCCAGCATGGGGCCAGGAACTCAGGGCGTGGCGAGGTGCCAGACCTTGTTGAAGCCATCGCCGGTGCGATCGCCGGGCTTGCCGTCCTTGCTCCAGAAGTACAGCGGCTTGCCCTTGTAGGCCCATTGCTTGGCGCCGTCGTCGCGGCTGATGATGGTCCAGTCGCCGCTGGCCTTGGCGTCGTCGGCGGCCTTGAGGGCCGGCCAGAGGCCGATGCAGGGGCCCATGCACATGCTCTTGCCGGCGCCCGCGGTATCGCGGTCGAAGGTGTAGAGCGTCATCTGGTTGGGGCCTACCAGCACGCCGTCCGCCACGCTGGCGGGCGCTGGGGCCATGGTGGCGCAGGCGGCCAGGCTGGCGGCGAGCACGAGGGAGGCAAGGGGGAACAGGCGTGCATGCATGGGCATCTCCGTTGGTGGATGCCCAGTAAACACCTGGCGGGGCCGGTTTATTCCATGGCGCGGAGAAAAAATCAGCGCGACAGCGCCAGCCTGAGCCCGAAGCCGATCAGGAACACGCCCGCCAGGCGCTGCAGAGCCTGGCCGATTGCGGGCCGCTGGCGCAGGCGCTCGCCCAACCGGTGCGTCAGCAGCACCACCACCAGGCCGTAGGCGAAGGTGAGCGCCGCGATCGTCAGCGCCATGGCGCCGAAGGTGAGCAGGCCCTGGTGCCGCAGCGGATCGACGAAGAGCGGGAAGAAGGCCATGTAGAACACGATGGCCTTGGGGTTCAGCAGGGTGATCAGCAGCGACTGGCGGAAATACTGGCTGGGCCGGATCTGCAGCACCGGTGCATCGCCCGGCTTGGCCAGCAGCATCTTCAGACCCAGCCAGCCCAGATAGGCCGCGCCCAGCCATTGCACCGCGGCAAAGGCGGCGGGATAGGCGCTCAGCAGCGCCGCCACGCCAGCCACCGCCAGCCACATCAGCACCTGGTCGCCCGCGATCACGCCCAGCGTGGCCGCCAGCCCGCCGCGCACCCCGCCCTTGCCGGTGGAGGTGATGAGGGCCAGATTGCCCGGGCCCGGGATGGCCAGGAAGATGATGATGGCGGCGACGAAAGCGCCATAGTCTGCGATGCCGAACATGGGTACTCCTGGTCAATACGTGCGTCCGCCCTTGAACTGCGCGTGCTGGCGCCGTTGCAGGGTGGTGCTCTTGCTCATGGCCTCGAAGGATACGCGCGCATGCGCATGCATGATGGCCAGGCCCAGCGCGTCGGCGGCGTCCTTGCCGGGTTCGCCGGGCAGGTTCAGAAGGCGCTTGATCATCGCCTGGATCTGCTCCTTCTTGGCATGGCCATGGCCGACGATGGCCTTCTTCATCTGCAGCGCGGTGTATTCCGACACCGGCAGGTCCTTGGACACCAGGGCGGTGAGCGCCGCGCCGCGCGCCTGGCCCAGCAGCAGGGTGGATTGCGGGTTCACGTTCACGAACACGATCTCCACCGCCGCGCATTGCGGCTCGTAGCGCGCCGTGACCTCGCGGATGCCGTCGAAGATGATCTTCAGCCGCGCCGGCAGGTCGCCGGTGGCCACCGCGCTGGTCTTGATGGTGCCGCTGGCCACATAGCTCAGGCGTGGGCCATCGGCGTCGATCACGCCAAAGCCGGTGGTTTGCAGGCCGGGGTCGATACCGAGGATTCTCATAGGGGGAGCTTGAAGTACCAACGCACGGAGTGGAAGAACACCGGCGCGGCGAAGCACATCACCGCGATGCGGTCGAGCAGGCCCACCGCGCCCGTGATGGAGCTGCGGTTGCCCCAGTAATGCACGCCGGCATCGCGCTTGAGCGCCTTCATCACCAGCGCGCCGAAGCTGCCGGCGCCGGCGGCGATGAAGGCCATCACCACCGCCTGGCCGACCTTGAAGGGTGTGATCCAGTAGAGCAGGGCGCCGACGAAGGAGGCGATCAGCACGCCGAACCACCAGGCCCGCATCGAGAAGCTGCGGCTGATGCGGCGTGCCAGCGGCCGGCGGCGCAGCTGGCTGGCGGCCAGGTACTGGGCCATCTGGCCACAGCTCACGACCATCACCAGGAAGAACAGCAAGAAGGCGCCGCGCCCCTGGTAGCCGGGGAACTCCAGCAGCAGCAGGGCGGGTGCATGCGAGAGCCCGTAGACGCACACCATGATGCCCCACTGGATCTTGGCATTGCGCTCCAGGAAGCGCGCCGGGTCGTCGGCCATCGCGCTCACCACCGGGATGGCCAGGAAGCTATAGACCGGGATCAGCACCGAGAACACATCGAAGTGGCGCGTGCCCACCAGCACGTATTGCAGCGGCAGGATCACGAAGAAGGCCAGGATCAGGCTGCGGTGGTCGCCGCGGCGCGTGTGCATCAGGGTGATGAACTCGCGCAGCGCGAGGAAGGAGAACACGCCGAACAGCAGGGTGGCACCCACCGGGCCCGAGACCCAGGCGGCCCAGAACAGGCAGGCACCGACCCAGACGATGTTGAGCTCGTGGCGGAAGCGCTGCCAGCCTTCCAGATCGGTCTCGTCGTCCACACCGTCGTTGCGGCGCTTCAGCGAATAGACGAAGCCGACGATGCTGGCCAGCAGCAGCGCGCCGAACAGCAGCACGAACAGGAAGGCCACCTGCTCGGCGCTGTTGAGCGATTTGAGCCAACGCAGGGCGTTCATTCGCGCCACCCGCCCGGCTTCAGCGCCATCACCGCGGCGCGCGCGCGCTCCAGGAAGGCGCGCTTGTCTTCCTCGGGCTGCAGCTGCAGCGGCGCGCCGAAGGTGACGGTGCACAGGATCGGCACCGGCACGACCTCGCCCTTGGGCATGACGCGCTGCACATTGTCGATCCAGGTCGGGATCAGCTTGGCCTGCGGGAACTGCTCGGCCAGGTGGTAGAGGCCGGCCTTGAAGGCCTGCGGCTCGCCGCGGTTGGAGCGCGTGCCCTCCGGAAAGATCACCAGCGAGTCGCCCTTGGCGAGCGCGTCCACCAGCGGTTCGAGCGGGTCCTCGTCGGGCGTGCTGCGGGTGCGGCTCACATAGATGGCGTTGAAGACATCCGAGGTCAGCCAGGTCTTCAGCGGCGAGCCGGTCCAGTAGTCGCGCGCCGCGATCGGGCGCGTCTGGGCGCGCAACTCGCGCGGCAGCGCCGCCCAGATCAGCACCCAGTCGAAATGGCTCTGGTGGTTGGCGAAGTAGATGCGCTGCTCCGCCATCGGCGGGCAGCCCTTCCAATGGCCCTGGGCGCCGGTGATGAGGCGTGCCAGCGCGGCCAGGAACAGGCCGGTGGAGGCGGCAAGAGACATGGGGGGATTCTAGGAGGCCTGCAGCTCCACGCGATTGCGCCCCTGGTGCTTGGCGCGGTAGAGCGCCTGGTCGGCGCGGCGCAGCAGCTGGTCGCTATCGGCGTCCTCGGCCAGGTATTCGCTCACCCCGAAGCTGACGCTCAGCGCGATCACGCTGCCATCGGGGCCGCTGAGCCGCATCGCCGCCACCGCGCTGCGCAGGCGCTCGGCCAGTCGCAGGCCATCGGTCGCGGCGCTGGCCTGGGGCATCAGCACCATGAACTCCTCGCCGCCGAAGCGGCTGAGGTGGTCGGTCTCGCGCACATGGTCCTGCAATGTCTTGGCCACGGCGCGCAGGGCCTGGTCGCCCATGCCGTGGCCGTAGCGGTCGTTGATGCGCTTGAAATGGTCGATGTCGGTGGCGATCGCCACGAAGGGGGTTTGATAGCGCCGCGCGCGCTCCCACTCCAACTGCAGGCGCTCCTGCATGGCGCGCCGGTTGGGCAGGCCGGTGAGCGCGTCCAGGCCGGCCTGCCGGCGCAGGCTTTGCAGCAGACGGATCGTCACCAGGAAGAAGAACAGGAAGTTGAAGGCCGCCGCGCTGACCAGGGTGAGCACCCAGGTGCTGGTGGAGATGGCGTTGGCGCCGACGATGTCCACGGGCACGCGGCGCAGGCCCTGCACCACGAAGAAGACATTCATGCCCAGCAGCGCCGCGGCGGGCAGGGTGGCGCACAGCGCGATGCGGAGGCCGAATTCCTGCACAAAGGCGGGGCGGGCAAGCCAGAAGGCGACCATCAGCAGCCCCGCATTGAAGCCGGACATGGCGGCCACCCGCGTGGGCGTGTCGCCCGGGCCGATCCACACCAGGGCCGGCAGCGCGACCGCGAGCATGCCGAGCCAGAAACCGTCGCGCGGCGGCTGGCGCAGGAACACCAGCACGCCGCGCCCGGCCAGCGCCAGGCTCAGGATGGTGGCCAGGCTCGAACCCGTGTGGGTCAGCCAGGCCGGTCCATCAGGCCGCCACGCCACCAGCGCGGCCTGCCCTGCTGCTGTCAGGGAGAAGCCCAGCCAATGCAGCAGGGCGGGGCGCTCGTCGCGGTGGGTGGCACTGGCCAACGCCCACATCAGGGCATACAGGGCGAGTTGCAGGCTGGCGAGAAAACTCATGGCCGGCGGAGTATGGCAGGCGCGGGCGGGCGCTGGCGGATGGCCAAGCGGCGCCGGGCCGCTTGACTGGCCAGTTAGGCCGCCGACGCGGCCGACGCCGCCGACGCCGGCACCGCCGGGCTGCCCAGCCGCACGTCCCGCTCGGTCAGGCGCTTGGCCAGGCCGGTGGCCATGCGCGCCGCCTGGGCGTAGACGGTCAGCTGTGGATTGGCGCCGATGCTGGTGGGGAACACCGAGCCGTCGTGCACCGAGAGATTGGCCACCTGCCAATGCTGGCCGTCGGGCTGCACCACGCCCTGGGCCGGCGTGGCCGCCATCGCGCAACCGCCCATCACATGGGCGCTGCCGATGGTGGTGATGTAGGGCTCGTAGGGCAGGGCCAGGATGGCCTCCCGGGCCTGGTGCCAGCTCTGGTAGTCCTGCGCCTGCTCATGCGCCGGGCGCACGCTCTTGGCACCGGCGGCGAACTGGATCTCCACCATGCTGAGGTGGGCGCGGCGCGCGCCATCCAGCAGGTAGCCGTTGATCGGATAGTCCAGCACCGGGCTGCCGTCGCTCTTGAGCTCGACCACGCCGCCGCCTGCCTCGGGGTGGAAGCCGTCGCGCAGCAGGCCGATCAGGATGCTGGTGTGCGGGAAGGTCTTGGCCTTGTCCACCAGGGTCCGGCCCATGCCGCCCAGATTGGTCATCGCAAAGCCCGGGTGCACCGGTGCGGTCTCGAGCTTGTAGCCGATCGCGCCGTCGATCGGCTGGGTGCGCAGGAAATGGTCGGAGAACACCGCCAGCGGCGCGCCGGCCCAGCCCTGCACCGGCTCGGGCATGACGGCGCTGCTGGCCACGGTGGGATGCAAAAAGGTGCGCCGGCCCAGCAGGTCGTTGGGGTTGGGCAGGCCCGAGCGCATCATCAGCGCGGGCGAGTTGATGGCGCCGCCCGCCACCACATAGTGCTTGGCGGTGATGCGGAAGGCGGGGCCGGCGTGGCTGCCGTCGGCATGCACGGGCTGGCACAGCAGGCCGCTGATCTGGTTGCCCTTGAGCTCGAGCTTGTCGGCGCGCGTCTGCACCATCAGCGTGGCGCCCAGGTCCAGCGCCGTCGGGATGGTGGTCACCAGCATCGACTGCTTGGCATTGGTGGGGCAGCCCAGGCCGCAGGAGCCCAGGTTCCAGCAGCCCTTGACGTTGCGGTGGATGGTGGGCGCCTTGATGCCCAACTTCAGCGCGCCGCGGCGCAGCACGCTGTTGTTGGCATTCGGATCGGTGAGCCATTCGCTGATGTTCAGGCGCGCCTCGACCTGCTCGAACCAGGGCTTCATGGCCTCGGCACCGCATTCCTTCAGGCCATAGATGTCGACCCAGTAGTTCAGCGTCTCCTCGGGGGTGCGGAAGGCGCCGGCCCAGTTCACCGTGGTGGAGCCGCCCACGCAGCGCCCCTGCAACACCGGCATGGCCTGGTCGGCGGTCTTGCGGCCGCCGCCCTCCTGGTAGAGCTGGGCATAGGCGTCGGCCTCGAGCTGGCGGAAGTCGCTGCTGGACTTGAGCGGGCCCTCCTCGACGATGGCGATCTTCAGCCCGGCCTTGGCCAGCAGCTCGGCGGTGATGCCGGCGCCGGCGCCGCTGCCGACGATCACCACATCGCAGTCCAGCGAGGTGGGCAGGGGGCCATGCTTGCCTCCCAGCACCTTCCAGCCGCGTGCCAGGCCTTCTTTGATCGGGTCAACAATGCTGCTCATCAGGGAATCTCTCTCGGTCCGGGGTAGCCCACCAGCTGCCAGCTGGCCGCGTTGCTGAAGAACACCAGGCTGCTGAGGTCGCGCAGGGCGTGATAGATCTGCTGCTTGAGCCCCAGGCTGGACAGGCTCATGGCCTGCAGGCTGGCCTGCACATCGGCCACCGAGGCCGCGGCCCAGTCGCTGGTGAGGCCGGTCAGTGTGAACCGCCCGCCGCTGCTGGTGAGCAGGGACAGCAGCTGCGAAAGCTCGCCGCGCAGATGCGGGGGGAAGCCGGCGATATTGGCGTCCAGCTGGTCGAGGTGCGCGGCGAGCCGCGCCTCGCGCGCCGCCGCCTCGGCGGGCAGCAGGCCGTCGAACACCGCCAGCGCCACGGCGCGCATCAGCTGGCGCGCGGCCGGGCTGAGCCTGCCGTCGGCGAGAAGGCCAGGTTTGAGCAGGGCCAGGCTGCCGCCGGCCACCGCCAGCACCACGCCGGAGGCGATGCCCAGCTTGAGAAGGCTGCGTCTTTTCATGGCGTCATCATCAGACAATCTTTTTCAACAGGCCCAGCAGGCGTTCGAAGGTCTTGCCGTAGGGAGGATAGAACAGCTTGGTGCCGGCAAAGGCCGACTGGATGAAGACGGGCTTTTCCTTGCTGAAGGTGCGGAAGCCCCAGTCGCCATGGTAGGAGCCGATGCCGCTGGCACCGACGCCGCCGAAGGGCTGGTCTTCCTGGCCCAGGTGCCAGATGCAGTCGTTGATGGTGACGCCGCCGGCATGGGTCTGCTCCAGCACGCGCTGCTGCACCGCGGCGTCGCGGCCGAACCAGTAGAGCGCCAGCGGGCGGTCCATGCGGTTGATGAAGGCGAGCGCCTCGTCCAGCGAGTCGTAGGGCACGATCGGCAGCAGCGGGCCGAAGATCTCGTCCTGCATCACCGTCATCTCGGGCGTCACGCCCAGCAGGATGTGCGGCACCAGCTTGCGGCCGCTGACCTGCTCCTCGTGCGTGGTGATCAGCTGTGCGCCGCGCGCCTTGGCATCGGCCAGCAGGGCCAGCAGGCGCGCATGGTGGCGCTCGGTGGCGATGCTGGTGTAGTCGGGGTTGGCATCCAGGGTCGGATAGAGGCGGCGCACCGCGGCCGTCAGCTCGGCCACCAGGGGCTGCACCAGGGCCCTGGGCACCAGGGCGTAATCGGGGGCCACGCAGGTCTGGCCGGCGTTGAGCAGCATGCCGAAGGCCAGGCGCTGGGCCGTCAGCTTGAGGTCGCAGGAGGGGTCGACCAGGGCGGGCGACTTGCCGCCCAGCTCCAGCGTCACCGGGGTCAGGTGTTGCGCGGCGGCCTGCGCCACCAGCCGGCCCACCGCGGTGGAGCCGGTGAAGAACAGGTGGTCGAAGGGCAGGTGGCTGAAGGCGCGGCCGACCTCGGCATCGCCGGTGATGACCTGCATTTCCTCGGGCTTGAAGAACTCGGCCACCATCCTGGCCATCAGGGCCGAGGTGGCGGGCGTCAGCTCCGAGGGCTTGATCATCACGCGGTTGCCCGCGGCCAGCGCCGCCATGGCCGGGGCCATGGCCAGGTAATAGGGGTAGTTCCAGGGCGAGAGCACGCCCACCACGCCCAGCGGTTGCGGCATCAGGCGGTTGCTGGCCGGCAGGAAGTGCAGGGCGGTGGGCACGCGCTTGGGCTTCATCCAGCGGCGCAGATGGCGCAGCGCGTGCTTGGCGCCGGACTCGACGGTGAAGACATCGGCCAGCAGGGTCTCCTGGCGCGCCCGGTTGCCGAAATCCTGCGAGATCGCTGCCGCCAGCTCTTCCTCATACTTGGCCGTCATGGCCCGGACGCGCTGCAGGCGGTCCTTGCGCACCGCCAGGCTGGGCATCATCTCGGCGCGGAAGGCCGCGCGCTGCTGCTCCAGAGCCAGGTGCAGGCGTTCTTGCAGGGACTGGTCCATCTCGTCGTCTCCTTGGGGTTCGCCCGAGGCTAACCGCAGAAGAGAGATGTAACCAGCGTGTAGTCCCTGAGATAGAGGGGGGCGTCTAGACGCCCAGGCGACACCGCGTTCAATGCCGGAAGTGGCGCACCCCCGAGAACACCATCGCAATGCCGCGTTCGTTGGCGGCGGCGATCACCTCGTCGTCGCGCATCGAGCCACCCGGCTGGATCACGCTGGTGGCGCCGGCGTCGACCACCACGTCCAGGCCGTCACGGAAGGGGAAGAAGGCGTCGCTGGCGACGGCCGACCCCTTCAGTGTGAGGCCGGCGTTCTCGGCCTTGATGCTGGCGATGCGGGCCGAGTCGATGCGGCTCATCTGGCCGGCGCCCACGCCCAGCGTCATGCCACCGGCGCAGAACACGATCGCATTGCTCTTCACGTACTGGGCCACGGTCCAGGCGAACAGCAGATCCTGCAGCTCCTGCGCGGTCGGCTGCTTGGTGGTCACCACCTTCAGGTCGGCGGCCTTGAGGAAATGGTTGTCGGCGGTCTGCAAGAGGATGCCCGAGCCCACGCGCTTGCTGTCCATCGCGTTGCGGCCCTGCAGCCAGGGGGTGTCGCCGCCCGGGGGCAGGGCGATCTCGAGCAGGCGCACGTTCACCTTGCCGGCGAAGATGGCGCGCGCTTCCTCGGTGAAGGCGGGGGCCATCAGCACCTCGACGAACTGCTTGGAAACCAGCTGCGCGGCTGCGCCGTCCACCGGGCGGTTGAAGGCGATGATGCCGCCGAAGGCGCTGGTGGGGTCGGTCTTGAAGGCCTTGCCGTAGGCCTCGGCCGCATCCGCGCCCACTGCCACGCCGCAGGGGTTGGCATGCTTGATGATGACGCAGGCGGGGGCCTCGAAGGCCTTCACGCATTCCCAGGCGGCGTCGGCATCGGCGATGTTGTTGTAGCTCAGCTCCTTGCCCTGCAGCTGCTTGGCCGAAACGAGCGAGCCGGGGGCGGGGAAGAGGTCGCGGTAGAGCGCGGCGCTCTGGTGCGAGTTCTCGCCATAGCGCAGGTCCTGCACCTTGACGAAGCAGCTGTTCATCTGGCCGGGATACTCCGACAGGCTGCCGTCGTCCTGGCGCGCGCTCAGGTAGTTGCTGATGGCGGCGTCGTACTGGGCGATGCGGTTGAAGGCGGCCACGCTGCAGGCGAAGCGGGTCTTGTCGCTGGTCTTGCCCGCGCTCTTCAGCTCGGCCAGCACGCCCGCGTACTGGCCGGCGTCGGTCAGCACGGTGACGTCCTTCCAGTTCTTGGCGGCGCTGCGCACCATCGCCGGGCCGCCGATGTCGATGTTCTCGATCGCGTCTTCCAGCGTGCAGCCGGGCTTGGCCACGGTGGCCTCGAAGGGGTAGAGATTGACCGCCAGGATGTCGATCATGGCGATGCCGTGCAGGGCCGCCGCGGCCATGTGCTCGGGCAGATCGCGGCGCGCCAGCAGGCCGCCGTGGATCTTGGGGTGCAGGGTCTTGACGCGGCCGTCCAGCATCTCGGGGAAGCCGGTGTGCTCGGCCACCTCGGTGACCGGCAGGCCGGCATCGGCCAGCAGCTTGGCGGTGCCGCCGGTGGAGAGCAGGCGCACGTTCAGGGCGTGCAGCTCCCGGGCGAATTCGAGGATGCCGGTCTTGTCGGAGACGGAGATCAGGGCGGTCAGTTGAGACATGGTGGGCTCGCTAGGTTGTGATTCGGTTCGTTGCCGCAGGGCTGGCTTACAGCATCTGGTGGTCGCTGAGCTTGCGGCGCAAGGTGTTGCGGTTGATGCCCAGCCATTCGGCGGCCTTGCTCTGGTTGCCGTCGGCGTGCTGCATCACCACCTCCAGCAAGGGCTTCTCCACCAGCTTGATCAGCATCTCGTGCATGGAATGCGGCTCTTCGCCGTCCAGGTCGCGGAAATAGGCTTCCAGGTTCTCGCGCACGCAAGTTTCAATCGGTTTGGGCGTCATGCTTGTTCTTCTGAGTATTCGTCGTTGGCCGCGTCAGCCGTCAAGGCATGCGCGGGCAGATACGGCAGGCGTTCGTGCTGCTCGGCGAGGGCGCCGAACCAGTCGCGCATGGCCGCGATCTGTGCCTCGCAGCTCTGCAGCGTGTTCATGTGCTGGCGGAAGGCCTCGCCACCGGGCAGGCCGCGCAGGGCCCAGCCGATGTGCTTGCGCGCGGTGCGCATGCCGGTCAGCTCGCCATAGAGGCTGTAATGGTCGTGCAGGTGCTCGAGCAGCCAGGCCTGGGCGTCCTGCACGCGCGGCGCCGCCAGCTCCGCGCCGGTGGCCAGGTAATGGGCGATCTCGGCAAAGATCCAGGGCCGGCCCTGGGCGGCGCGGCCCACCATGATGGCGTCGGCGCCGGTATGGGCCAGCACCTGGGCGGCCTTGGCGGGCGAGTCGATGTCGCCGTTGGCCACCACCGGGATCGCCAGCGCGGCCTTCACCGCGGCCACCGTGTCGTATTCGGCAAAGCCCTTGTATCCCTGCTCGCGGGTGCGGCCATGCACCGTCACCATGGCCACGCCGGCGGCCTCGGCGGCGCGCGCCAGCAGCAGCGCGTTCTTCTCGGTCTCGCACCAGCCGGTGCGCATCTTCAGCGTCACCGGCACGCCATGCGGCTGGGCGGCACGCACCACCGCCTCGATGATTTCCAGCGCCAGCGGCTCGTTCTGCATCAGGGCCGAGCCGGCCCATTTGTTGCATACCTTCTTGGCCGGGCAGCCCATATTGATGTCGATGATCTGGGCGCCGCGGTCGATGTTGTAGGCCGCGGCCTCGGCCATCATGGCGGCATCGGTGCCGGCGATCTGCACCGCGATCGGCGCCGCCTCGCCCTCATGGTTGGCGCGGCGCGAGGTCTTCAGGCTGTTCCACAAGTCCTTGCGCGAGGTCACCATCTCGCTCACCGCGTAGCCCGCGCCCATGCGGCGGCACAGCTGGCGAAACGGCCGATCGGTCACACCCGCCATGGGGGCGACGAAGAGCCGGTTCGGCAACGCGTAGGGGCCGATGCGCAGGGGGGAGGACATGGGGGAGGGCCGGGCGTGGCAATCGATGCGATTGCTCAAAAATGAGGCAGGAGTATACCTTCCCCGCGGCCCCTCGCGGCCCGCTCGCCGCACGCCCGCTGCGCGGCACTACGGCGCCTGGTTCTGCTTGCGCCAGAGCTGGATGCTCTTGTCGATCAGGCCGTTCATCAGCTTGGGATCGCGCGCGAGCTTGTAGAGCGCGCGCGCCAGCCGGCCGCGCAGCTCGGGCGTGTTGCAGGCCGATCGGTGCGAGAGCGTCAGGTAGAGGTTCTCGTTCGCTACCGGGGGCGCGAGCTGCTTGATGTCGGCAATGCCCATCTTGGCCAGAAAGGCCTCGCCGGGGCTGTCCTCATAGACCAGGTAGTCGGCGCGGCCGCGCTGCAGGATCTGGATCGCCTGCTCCAGGCTGGCCACCTGGGTGATCTTGAGCGTCTCCTTGGCGTAGCGGTCGAACTCCTCGCCGAAGCTGTTGTTGATCACCGTCACGCCCTGCAGGCCGACCAGATCGCCCCAGCGGCGGTAATTGAACTTGGCGCCCTTGCGGGCCCAGATCACCGAGCGGGTCTCGCGGAAGGCCGGGTGGAAGTAGTCCATGTACTCGGTGCGCGGCTGGGTGAAGAAGGCGCCGGCGATCAGGTCCAGCTTGCCGGCGCGGGTCTCTTCCTGCACGCGGCCCCAGGGGCCGACATAGCGCACCTCGATGGGGATGGCGATCTCCTTGGCCAGCCACTGCATCAGCTCGGTATTGGCGCCGATCAGGCGGCTCTCGTCTTCCGGGTCGCGCCACAGATAGGGCGGGTACTGCGGATTGCCCGAGGCCTGCAAGACCTTGCAGTTTTCCATGGCTTGCGCCGCCGCCGGTGCTTGCGCCAGCGCGGCAGCCGCGGCCAGGGCCAGCCTCGACAGCCAGCCTGCGCCCGACACTTTGGACCCCAACATACCCGACCTCACAGTCAACGTCGCTCTTGTGGTGCCGCCGCTTGCTGCGGCAGCCCTGGCGCACTGCTTTGACTCCCCTTGCCCCAGGCTCCCGACTCTGGCCGCCGCGCGGGCAGGGCACAAGTGCAAGGTCTTACAGGCATGGCATGGCTGCCACCCATAATCTTAGGGATGGAAGCGTGGTTGGAACAGCTGGTTTTCGCGATGTTGACAGCGCTGGCGCTGCCGCGCCTGGGGCTGGCGGCGATCTTCATCGTGTCCTTCATCTCCGCCACCCTGCTGCCGCTGGGCTCGGAGCCGGCGGTGTTCGGCCTGGTCAAGCTCAACCCCAGCCTGTTGTGGCCGGCCATCGCGGTGGCCACGCTGGGCAACACCCTGGGCGGCGCCGTCACCTGGGCGATGGGCTATGGCGCCGAGCGCGCCTACGAGCACCGCGCCCACCATGCGCCGCCGCATGCCCGCGCGCTGCGCTGGCTGGAGCGCTTCGGCCCCAAGGCCTGTCTGCTCAGCTGGCTGCCCCTGGTGGGCGACCCGCTGTGCGCGGTGGCGGGCTGGCTGCGCATGCCCTTCTGGCCCAGCCTGGCCTATATGGCGCTGGGCAAGTTGCTGCGCTATGTGGTGATGACGGTGGGCCTGCTGTGGTTTTTCCCCGGGCAAATTCACGCCTGAGAGCTCCCCCGCTTGGGTGGCCTTTGTCCGCCCCCGGCGCCAGGCGACACAATGCCGCCACCTTCAACGCCCTCACCATCATGAGCACGACCACCGCTTACGACGACCTCTGCCGCCGCCACGAGCGCCAGCACCGCCTCGCCCATCTGCAGTCCATCGCCTCCTGGGACCAGTCCGCCAACATGCCCGCCAAGGGCAACGAGGCACGCTCGCTGGCGCTGGCCGAGATGGGCGGCCTGCTGCACCAGCTGGCCACCGATGGTGCCCTCAAGGAATTGCTGGCGCGCGCCGAGGGCGAGGCGCTGGACGAGGTGCAGCGCGCCAATCTGCGCGAGATGCAGCGCGCCTGGCGTGCCTCCAACGCGCTGCCGCAGGCCTTGGTGGAGGCCAAGTCGCTGGCCAACTCGCGCTGCGAGCATGCCTGGCGCAGCCAGCGCCCCGCCAACGACTGGGCTGGCTATGTGGAAAACCTGCGCGAGGTGGTGCGCCTGCACCGCGAGGAGGCCAAGTTCCTGGCCGACAGCAGCGGCCTGGGCCTGTACGACGCGCTGATGGACCAGTACGAGCCCGGCATGCGTGCCGCCGAGGTGGACCGCGTGTTCGGCGACCTGCGCAGCTGGCTGCCCGGCCTGATCAAGGATGTGCAGGCCAAGCAGGCCCGGGAAACCACGCTCCAGCCGGTGGGCCCCTTCTCCAAGGCGGCGCAGCGCGCGCTGGGCCATGACGCGATGCAGCTGATGGGCTTCGACTTCGAGGCCGGCCGCCTGGACGAGAGCGCCCATCCCTTCTGCGGCGGCGTGCCCGAGGATGTGCGCATGACCACGCGCTACCGTGAAGACAGCTTCATGCAGAGCCTGATGGGCACCATCCACGAGACCGGCCATGGCCGCTACGAGCAGAACCTGCGCCGCGACTGGCTGGGCCAGCCGATCGCCAACGCGCGCTCGATGGGCCTGCACGAGAGCCAGAGCCTGTCCTTCGAGATGCAGCTGGGCAGCCACCCGGCCTTTGCAAGCCTGCTGCGCCCCCTGCTGGTGAAGCATCTGGGCGACCAACCGGCCTTCGAGGAGGGCAATCTGCACCGCCTGCTGACGCGCGTGCACCCGGGCTATATCCGCGTGGACGCCGACGAGGTGACCTACCCGGCGCATGTGATCCTGCGCTACGAGATCGAGCGCCCGCTTATCGAGGGCCTGATCGAGGTGGACGACATCCCGGCGCTGTGGGACGCCAAGATGATGGAGCTGCTGGGCCTGGACACGCGCGGCAACTACAAGGACGGCTGCATGCAGGACGTGCACTGGGGCGGCGGCCTGTTCGGCTACTTCCCCTGCTACACCCTGGGCGCCATGTATGCGGCGCAATGGTTTGCGGCGATGCGCCGCGAGATGCCGGACCTGGACGCGCGCATCGCGCGCGGCGAGCTGAGCGCCGTGTTCGACTGGCTGAACGCCAAGATCTGGAGCCAGGGCAGCCGCTACGAGACCCCCGAGCTGGTGCAGCGCGCCAGCGGCGAGACGCTCAACCCGGCGCACTTCAAGGCCCATCTGCAGAGCCGCTATCTCTGAGGGTCTGAGTAAAAGCAAACAAGGCACCGAGGGCTCTCGCCCTGGTGCCTTGTGCAGCGCTCTTGGTCTCTACTCCTCGAGTGCCTTTTCCTTCTTCCTCAACGACGGCCTTGCTTGCTCGGCTGCCTTGGTTTGAATTCTGCTGTGCGGCGCTGCGCTCGGCAGCCCCTCATGTGCTGGGGCTTCGGAGGGCGTTCGTGATCTGCATCACGCTGGCTGAGGCAGGTAGCGCGCTTCCAGGCTGCTGAGGGCGCGGTCCAGCCGCACCAGCGCGCGCGCGGTGCGGCCGGCGCCGGGCAGTTCGGGTGGCAGCAGGCGGCGTTCGTTGTCCAGCAGCATAGCGGTGCGCAGGCGCAGGCCATGGCCGGCCAGGGTCTCGCCCAGCTCGGGCGCGCGTTCCAGCAGCTTGGCGCGCGTGGTCTGGTAGGCATGCTCGGCCAGATGGCGGCGCTGCGCATAGCTGAAGGTATTGGCCAGGAACAGCTCGGCGTCGCGGTGGTCGGGCTCGAACAGCAGGATGTCGGTGTCCGGATGGCTGCGCGCATAGCCCTTCATGCCGAGCTCCAGGCGCGAGTGGATCAGCGAGCGCAGGGTCTGGCTCAGCACCACCGGCAGGCCGCCGTCCACCAGGCGCGGAATCCTGGCCCTCTTGGCAAAACCTGACCCCGCGGCCAGGGGGTTGGATTCGTAGGGCACGAGCGGATTCAGGCAGATCAGCAGATCCAGCCCCTCCTCCAACAGCACCGAGGCGTGGATGGTCTTCTTCAGCGCGCCGTCCACGTAATGGCGGCCGCCAATCTCCACCGGCGGGAACAACCCCGGCAGGGCGGCGCTGGCCTGCACCGCGCGCGAGATCGGCACATGGTCGAAACCCGGCATGCCGAACGGAATCGATTCGCCGCTGTCCAGATCGGTGGCCACCAGCACGAGGCGGTGCTTCAGGGCGCGGAAATCGTCGCTGCGGCCGGGCAGGCTGAACTGCTTGTGCAGTTGCGCGGCCAGCGCGTCGCCCGAGAGCAGGCCGGTGGGCAGGGCGCGGCCGAGGCGCTCGAAGGCGCCCAGCAGCGAGCGGCCCTGCACGGCGGTCTGCCAGATCGCGCCGCCCACCAGGCGCGGCAGCTTGCGCAGGCGCGCCAGGTATTCGTCCCAGGCCGGGTGCAGCAGCACCGTGGGGTCGAAGCTGTCGGGCGGCTCCAGGCTGTTCTCGATGAAGGCCGCGCAGAGCTGGTGCGGGGTCAGGCCATTGATCAGGCCGGCCGCGACGAAGCCACCGGCGCTGACGCCGATGTAGCTGTCGCAGGCGGTGAAGTCCAGGCCTTCGACCGCCTCCTCGATGGCGCAGAGCGCGCCGATCTCGTAGATCGCCCCCAGCGGCCCGCCACCCGCCAATGCCAGACCGATGCGCGCCTTTGTTTCCTTCGTCTTGTCGTCAACGCGAGGCGGGCGGGCGGAGCGGCGGCTGGGCATGCGGTACTACGGGACTCGAGGGGCTGCTGCTTCAGGCTTGCGGGCTGGCGGCCTCGGCGGCGGGCGCGGTCTTCTTCGCGACGGCCTTCTTGGCGGCGGCCTTCACGACCGCTTTCGCCGGGGCCTTTGCCGGAGCCTTCGTCGGCGTTTTAGCGGCGGCCTTCTTGGCAGGCGCCTTGGCGGCCGCCTTCTTGGCGGCGGGCTTGGCAGCGGCCTTCTTCGGCGCGGCAGCCTTCTTGGCCGGCGCCACGCCGACCGCCACGCTGAGCGCGTCGATGCGGGCGATCAGCGAGTCGATGTCCTTGGCGCTGGGCACGCCCAGGCGGTTCAGCGCGCGGGCCACGCGCTCCTCAAAGATGGACTCCAGCTTGTCCCAGTGCTGGCCGGCCTTGGCGCCGACATCGCCGGCCATGCCGGTGACCTTGCTGGCCACGGCGCTGAGCTTGGTCTCAGCGGCGGATTGGGTTTTCTTCTGCAAGTTCAGGCCCTCCTTGACGAGCGCTTCGAACACCTTGCCGCCTTCACCCTGCGCCTTGGAGAACGCGCCCAGGCCGGCGGCCCAGATCTGTTGCGCCGAGTCCTTCACCGCCTGCGCGAGGTGATTGTCCAGCAGGCCGGCGGGCAGGGCACCGCCCAAGGCATCGGCGAAGCCATTGCCGGCGGCAGGCTTCTTCTTGGCGGCGAGTTTTTGCAGCTTCTTGACCATGAGTGAGTCCTTTGATGGGGTGGCGCCACCGGGCGCTTGATGCGCGGTGTGCAGGCTTCACTATAGGGCCGGCGCTCGCGGATTGGGCGCGCAAAGCTAGTGCGTGGCCTCTATCCAGCGGCGGCTTGGGGAAAGCGCGCAGCAGGCGCGCCCGCGGAATCGACAAGAATCAGAGCGATCATCCAGGGTAAGACAGTCCAACAGATCAGGAGACAGCATGCAGTACTTCGTCACGGGTGCCACCGGCTTCATCGGCAAGCGTTTGGTCAAGAAATTGCTCACACGCCGCGGCAGCACGGTGTACTTCCTGCTGCGCCAGGAGAGCGCCGAGAAGCTGCCCGAACTGCTGGAGTACTGGGGCGTGGCCAAGACCCGCGCGATTCCGGTCTATGGCGATCTCACCGCCAAGAAGCTGGGCGTGAGCGCCGAGCAGATCAAGGCGCTGAAGGGCAGCATCGACCATGTCTACCACCTCGCCGCGGTCTACGACCTCAAGGCCGACGAGGAAAGCCAGATCCGGGCCAATATCGACGGCACCCGCAGCATGGTGGAGTTTGCCCAGGCCATCGATGCCGGCCATGTCCACCATGTGAGCTCGATCGCCGCCGCCGGCCTCTACGAGGGCGTGTTCCGCGAGGACATGTTCGACGAGGCCGAGAACCTCGATCACCCCTACTTCAGCACCAAGCACGAGAGCGAGAAGATCGTGCGCAAGGAGTGCAAGAAGCCCTGGACGGTGTACCGCCCGGCGATGGTGGTGGGCGACTCCACGACCGGCCAGATGGACAAGATCGACGGCCCCTATTACTTCTTCAAGCCGATCCAGCGCCTGCGCCAGATCCTGCCGCCCTGGATGCCCTCGATCGGCCTGGAGGGTGGGCGCGTCAACATCGTTCCGGTGGACTTCGTCGTGGATGCGCTGGACCACATCAGCCACCAGCAGAAGAAGAGCGGCGGCTGCTTCCACCTGGTGGACCCGGTGGGCTACCGCGTCGGCGACGTGCTGGACATCTTCTCCAAGGCCGCGCATGCGCCGAAGATGAATCTGTTCGTCAACGCCGCGCTCCTGGGCTTCATCCCCAAGAGCGTGAAGAAGGGCCTGATGGCGCTGGCGCCGGTGCGCCGCATCCGCAACGCGGTGATGAAGGACCTGGGCCTGCCCGAGGACATGCTCACCTTCATCAACTACCCGACCCGCTTCGACTGCCGCGAGACCGAGGCGGCCCTCAAGGGCTCGGGTGTGGCCTGCCCGAACCTGAAGGATTACGCCTGGCGCCTGTGGGACTACTGGGAGCGCCATCTCGACCCGGACGTGCTGATCGACCGCAGCCTCAAGGGCACGGTGGCCGGCAAGGTGGTGCTGGTGACGGGCGGCTCCTCGGGCATCGGCCTGGCAGCGGCGATCAAGTTCGCCGAGGCCGGCGCCATCACCCTGATCTGCGCGCGCGACGAGGTCAAGCTGGCCGAGGCGGTGAAGGAGATCAAGGCCGCCGCCGGCAAGGAGGCGCAGGTGCACAGCTTCTCGGCCGACATCGCCAACGAGGAGAGCTGCGCCGCCATGGTGGCCTGGATCAACGAGAACTTCGGCGGCATCGACTTCCTCATCAACAACGCCGGCCGCTCGATCCGCCGCGCCATCGAGAGCAGCTACGACCGCTTTCACGACTTCGAGCGCACCATGCAGCTGAACTATTTTGGTTGCCTGCGTGTCACCATGGGCCTCTTGCCCGGCATGGTGGCCAAGCGCAAGGGTCATGTGGTGAATATCTCCAGCATCGGCGTGCTGACCAACGCGCCGCGCTTCTCGGCCTATGTGGCTTCCAAGGCGGCGCTGGATGCCTGGACGCGTTGCGCCTCCAGCGAATATGCGGACCTCGGCATCACCTTCACCACCATCAATATGCCGCTGGTGCGCACGCCCATGATCGCGCCCACCAAGATCTACAACAACGTGCCGACGCTGGCGCCCGAGGAAGCGGCCGACATGATCGCCCAGGCCTGCATCAGCAAGCCGGTGCGCATCGCCACCCGGCTGGGCATCACCGGCGAGCTGATGCACGCGCTGGTACCGCGCGTGGCCCAGATCGTCATGAACACCAGCTTCCGCATGTTCCCCGACAGCGATGCCGCCAAGGGCGAGAAGGGTGGCAAGCCGCAGCTCTCGGCCGAGGCGATCGCGTTGCAGCAGATGATGCGCGGCATCCACTTCTAAGACCCCTAGAGTGCAGGGGCGCGGCACTGGTTGCTGCGCCGGCCCGGGCGTAGCATCGCCAGGCCCTGTCGCGGTCGCGGCGCGGCGTGCGAAGCAAGGCAAGGTAAGGGGGTTTCCATGGGCTACCACCTCGAAGGGCGTTTGCTGGAGGTCTGCAACTGCAAGGTGCTGTGCCCTTGCTGGATCGGCGAAGACCCCGATTTCGGGACCTGCGACACCATCGTCGCCTGGCGTGTCGACAAGGGGCTCATCGAGGGCGTGGATGTCAGCGGCCTCACCATCGCCGCCGTGGCCCATGTGCCCGGCAACATCCTGCAGGGCAACTGGACGGCGGCCATCTTCGTCGACCAGAACGCCAGCAAGGCCCAGGAAGACGCCTTGCTGAAGGTCTACACCGGCCAGGCCGGCGGGCCAGTGGCCGATCTGGCCAAGCTGATCGGCAAGGTGGTGTCGGTGGAGCGTGCCGACATCAAGTTCACCGTGCAGGGCGGCAGCGGCAAGCTGGAGATCGGCACGGACTACTACGCCGAGCTCGAGCCCTATGTGGGCGCCAGCGGCGCCAAGACCACGCTGGCCGAGACGGTGTTTTCCACCGTGCCCGGTGCCCCGGTCTATGTGGGCAAGGCGCCCAGCTACCGCTCCAAGAACGCGGCCCTGGGCATAGACCTGAACCTGAAGAACCACAACGCCCTGCAGAGCACCTTCGTGTTCGATGCCTGATGTCCGGATGGCGCGCCACCGGCGCGTCCTCGTGCCCCTGCTGCTGGCCCTGGCCGCGCTGGCCTGGGCGGCGCTGTGGGCCTGGGCGGCCAGCCCCTATGGCCGCTATCTCGAGCATGGCGGGTGGGGCGGCGAGGGGCCGCTGGCGCAGCTGTGCCGCGCCGTGCCCGGCGCCACCTGGCTGCTGCATGGCCTGGCCTGGGCGCTGATGATCACGGCGATGATGCTGCCCACCACCTTGCCGCTGTTCAACGCCTTCGCGCGCGTCAGCGACGGGCGCGCCGACCGGCCGCGCCTGCTGGCGCTGCTGGGCCTGGGCTATCTGGCGGTCTGGGGCCTGTTCGGCCTCGCCGCCCATGGCCTGCAGGAGTTGCTGCTGGCCGGCGTGGACCGCCTGCCCTGGCTGGCCTGGAATGCCTGGGCCGTCGGCGCGCTGAGCTTTGCCCTGGCCGGCGCCTTCCAGTTCAGCGCGCTCAAGCACCGCTGCCTGGACAAATGCCGCACGCCGCTGAGTTTCGTGATCGAGCATTGGCGCGGCCGCCACCCGGCGCGCCAGGCCTTTGCGTTGGGCGCCCACCATGGTCTGTTCTGCGTGGGCTGCTGCTGGGCCTTGATGCTGCTGATGTTCGTGGTGGGCATGGGCAATCTGGGCTGGATGCTGCTGCTGGCCCTGCTGATGGCGATCGAGAAGAACCTGCCCTGGGGGCGCCGCATCAGCGCGCCGCTGGGCCTGGCCCTGCTGGGCGGGGCGCTATGGATCTTGCTGGCGCATCTGTGATGCCCCCATGATCGCGCGCCGCACCCTGCTGCTCACCGCCCTGGCCATGCTGGCCTTTGCCGCCAATTCGCTGCTGTGCCGGGCCGCGCTGCAGCAGGCCAGCATCGACCCGGCCAGCTTTGCCAGCGTGCGCCTGGCCTCGGGCGCGGCCATGCTATCCCTGCTGATGCGCTGGCGCGCCGCCGAGGCCGCGGCGCTGGCCACCGACTGGCTGGCGGTGCTGATGCTGTGGCTCTATGTGGCGGGCTTCTCCTTCGCCTACCTGACGCTCAGCGCCGGCACGGGTGCGCTGATTCTGTTCGGCGCGGTGCAGCTCACCATGTTCGGCGCCGGCCTGCGGGCCGGCGAGCGCTTCGCGCCGCAGGCCTGGGTCGGCCTGGGCCTGGCCCTGGCGGGCCTGCTCTATCTGGTGGCGCCCGGGGTGGCCGCGCCGGCGCCGCTGGGGGCGCTGCTGATGGGGGTGGCCGGGGCGGCCTGGGGCGTCTATTCCTTGCGCGGCCGGCGTGCTAGCGGCAACCCGCTGGCCAGCACGGCGCGCAACTTCCTGTGCGCCACGCCGCTGGCGCTCTTGATGAGCTTGCTGATGCAGGGCCAGTTGCAGCTGCAGACCCAGGGCCTGCTGCTGGGCATGGCCTCGGGGGCGCTCAGCTCGGGGCTGGGCTATGTGCTCTGGTACGCGGCCCTGCCGGGGCTGGGCGCCCTGCGCGCCGCCAGCGTGCAGCTGCTGGTGCCGCCGCTGGCGGCGCTGGGCGGCGCGCTGCTGCTGGCCGAGCTGCCCACGCTGCGCCTGACCCTGGCCTCGCTGGCCATCCTGGGCGGCGTGGCCCTGGTGCTGCTGAGCCGCGCAAGAGGCCGCTAGAAGCCCTGCAGCACCAGCTTGCCGCGCGTGTGCTGGCCCTCCAGCAGCGCATGGGCGCGCTTCAGCGTCGCGGCATTGATGGGGCCCAGCACCTCGCTGAGGGTGCTGCGTAATGCGCCGGTATCGGCCAGGCGCGCCACCTCGGCCAGCAGCTGGCCGACCTCGGCGAGGTCGTGCGTGGCATGCAGGGGGCGCACAAACAGCATCTCCCAGTGCAGCGACAGGCTCTTGCCCTTCAGCGCCATCACGTTCAGCGCATCGGGCGCGAAGTCGTCGATCATGCCGATGCGGCCCTGCGGCTCTAGCGCGGCGACGATGTCGTTGAAATGCAGCGGCGTGTGCGTCAGGCTGGCGGCATAACGCATAGGTGGCGCGCCCAGCGCTGCAATCTGCGGAGCGAGGGCCTGCGTGTGGTCGATCACATGATGGGCGCCCAGTTCACGCAGCCAGGCGGCCGATTCCGGACGCGAGGCCGTGGCGATCACGGTCAGCTGCGGCGCCAGCCGGCGTGCCAGCTGCACCAGGATGGAACCCACGCCGCCACCCGCACCCGTCACCAGCAGGCTCACCGGCCGCTCGGGCCTGGCTTGCACCTGCAGGCGCTCGAACAGCAGCTCCCAGGCGGTGATGGCGGTGAGCGGCAGGGCGGCGGCCTCGGCATCGCTCAGGGTCTTGGGCGCGAGCGCGGCGATGCGGTGATCCACGCATTGCAGCTGGGCATAGCTGCCGGGGCGGTTGATCTCGCCGGCATACCAGACCCGGTCGCCCGGCGCAAAACCGCGCACCTCGGCGCCGATGGCGCGCACCACGCCCACCGCGTCCCAGCCCAGCAGTACCGGGCTGCCGGCATCGGGGGCGGGGCGGCTCATGCGCACCTTCACGTCCACCGGGTTGACGGCGATGGCGCTCACTTCCACCAGCAGATCGCGCGGGCCGGGGGTGGGGGCGGGCAGTTCCAGGTCCAGCAGGGACTCGGCGGCCTGCAGCGGCAGGTTCTGGTAATAGCCAACGGCTTTCATGGATCAGCTCCTCAAGGAAAGAAAAACAAGTTGCGATGGCCGCTATCTTGGTGCTTCAATGCTTTCCGAAAAACAGGCTGGATCGACAATCAGTTTCAAATGAAAATTGAAAATACCGATGAGCTGAGGCTGCTCGTGGAATGCGCCCGCGGCGGCAGCCTGACGGCCGCCTCCCGGGTCATGCAGATCACGCCGGCGGCCGCCAGCGCGATGCTCAAGAAGCTGGAGGCGCGCCTGGGCGTGCGCCTGGTGGAGCGCAGCACGCGCGCGCTGCGCCTGAGCGCCGCGGGCGAGCAGCTGCGCGACTATGGCCAGCGCGCGCTGGAGCTGCTGGATGAGGGGGTGGCCCTGGTGAGCGAGGAGCAGCAAGGCGGCCGGGCCAAGGGCCGGGCCGCCGACGCGCGCCTGCGCGGCCGCATCCGCATGAGCGCCTCCAGCGACCTGACGCGCCGCCAACTGCTGCCCCTGCTCGATGCCTTCATGCTGAGGCACCCCGGCGTAGAGCTGCACCTCAGCGTCGGCGATTCGCTGCTGGACATCTACAAGGACGAGGTCGACGTGGCGATCCGCTACGGCCTGCTGGCCGATTCCGGCCTGGTGGCGCGCAAGCTCACCGAGGTGAACCGGCTGGCCGTCGCCAGCCCGGCCTTCCTGCAGCGCCATGGCCGGCCGGCGCATCCCAGCGAGCTGAGCGCCTGCGAATGCCTGACCTTCAAGATCCGCAACCGCCATGAGCGCCAATGGCGTTTCCGCCAGAGCGACGAGGGGCCGGTGCTGGCGGTGCCGGTGCAGGGGCGGCGCAGCACCGACGATGGCGAGATCGCCCATGGCTGGGCGCTGGCGGGCCTGGGCGTGGTCTACAAGAGCGAGCTGGACGTGCGCGCCAGCCTCGCCCAGGGCCTGCTGGTGAACCTGTTCCCCGACTGGATCGGCGACCGCCTGCCCCTGCACGCGGTGATGCCCAGCCAGCGCTTCATGCCGCAGCGCGTGCGGGCGCTGGTCGAGCACCTGGCCCAGGGCCTGCAGGCGCGGCCTTCCGATACAGTGGCCGCCAGCCGCCCGCATCGATAGCCCTTTTCCATTCATCCATGCACTTCATCCCTGCCGTTCAGCCCGACGAGCCCGCCAGCGCCCAGGCCTGGCATTTCGTTTTTTTCGAGGGTCAGGTCTTGCTGCCGGCGGACCTGCCCCTGGAGGCCGGGCTGCGCATCGCGCCAGAGGAAGCTGCGGCGCAACGCCATTACCTGGGCCGGCTGGATGGGCTGGACTGCTGGACCCTGCGCCTGGCGGCGCTGCCCGCAGACCGCCAGCCCATGCCGCTGCGCGCCGCCATGATGGCCCTGCCCGAGCCCCTGATGGCGGTGGCCGGCCGCGCCGCCCAGGTGCTGGAGTGGGACCGCGCGCACGCCTTCTGCGGCGTCTGCGGCACGCCCACCGAGCGGCTGGCGCATGAGCGCGCGCGCCGCTGCCCGGCCTGCGCGCAGGTGGCCTATCCGCGCCTCAGCCCCGCGATGATGGCGCTGCTGTGGCGGCGCCCGGCCGGGCGCGTGCCCGAGCTGCTGCTGGCGCGCGGCCCGCAGTTCAAGCCCGGTTACTTCAGCGCGCTGGCCGGTTTCGTCGAGGCCGGCGAATCGCTGGAGCAATGCCTGCACCGCGAGGTGGCCGAGGAGGTGGGCGTGCAGGTGAAGAACCTGCGCTACTACGGCAGCCAGAGCTGGCCCTTCCCGCACAGCCTGATGGTGGCCTACACGGCCGAGTGGGCGGGCGGCGAGATCGTGCCGCAGCCGGGCGAGATCGAGGAGGCGGCCTGGTTCCCCATCGATGCCCTGCCCGGCGTGCCGCCGCGCTTCAGCATCTCGGGCCATCTGATCGAGGACACGGTGCGCTGGCTGAGCGGGCTCAGTCCAACAGACCCAGCTCCCTGAGCATGGCCCTGGCGATGGCCTCGCGCTGCGGGGCCAGCGCGTCGCGGCGCATCTCGAGGTTGAGCGCGAAACTGCAGGCCGTGCCGTCCGCGCGCTCCAGCCAGCCCACATACCAGCCCACCGCCGGCTTCACGTCATTGGTCCAGCCGGTCTTGGCATAGAGCCGCCAGGCGCCATCCTTGGCCTGCTCGCGCAGCATCACGCGCTTGCCCAGCTCCAGCGTGCGCGCCGCAAGCGGCAAGCGGCCCTCATTGAGCCGGCGCAGGAACTCCACCTGCTCCACCGCCGAGATGCGCAGATCGCCGTCCAGCCAGAAGCTGTCGAGCCGGGGGCCGATGCGCGCATTGCCGTAGCGCATGGCCTGCAGATAGCGCTGCATGCGTGCCGCGCCCACATGGCGCGCGATGTCCTGGTAGACCCACACGGCCGAGACTCGGAAGGCGCTGGTGAGCGTCTGGTCGCGGTTCCAGTCGTCCAGCCAGCGGCGCTGGCCGTCCCAGGCATAGGGGTGGCGGTCGTCGATGGCCTCGCCGGTGTCCAGGGCGATCAGGGTGTTGGGGATTTTGAAGGTGGAGGCCGGGATGAAGCGCTCGTAGGCGCGCGCGGCGTTCACCACCTGCCAGCGGCGCGTGGCGGTGTCGAACACCACCAGCGTGCCCACGGTGTTGTGCTGGCCGAACAGCGCCTGCAGCTCGGGCCGCTCCTGCCAGGGCTCGGCGGGCTCCGGTGCGGTCTGGGCCCGGGCGGGCAGGGCGGTGGCCAGCAGGCTGGCGAGGGTGAGCAATTGGCGGCGCTGCATGGTGCATCGATTTTGCCTGCTGCCACCACCATGCGGCCACAATGCGCTTCTCAGCCACGCAGCGCCCTTGTCATCCATGCAAAACCAAGCTCAGCAGCCCGAACTCGAATACGTTGGCTTCTGGCTGCGGCTCTGGGCCTCGCTGATCGACACCGCCATCATCGCCGCCCTGATCTACCCGGCCCTGCAGCTCATCTATGGCAGGGCCTATTGGAGCGGCACCAGCCTGGTCCAGGGGCCGGCGGACTTCCTGCTCTCCTTCGTGCTGCCGGCGGTGGCGGTGATCCTGTTCTGGCTGGCGCGCCAGGCCACGCCCGGCAAGCTGGCGATCGGTGCGCGCATCGTCGATGCCCGCAGCGGCGGCAAGCCCAGCACCGGCCAGCTGCTGCTGCGCTACCTGGGCTATTACCTCGCCGCCATTCCGCTGTTCATGGGCCTGATCTGGGTCGGCCTGGACCCGCGCAAGCAGGGCTGGCACGACAAGCTGGCCGGCACGGTGGTGGTGCGCAACAAGCCCTCAGTGCGGTTCGAGAAGGCATGAGCCGCTACATCGCCCTGCTGCGCGGCATCAATGTCGGCCGCGCCAAGCGCATCGCCATGGCCGAGCTGCGCGCCCTCGCCGAGGGCCTGGGCCATGGCCGGGTGGCGACCCTGCTGAACAGCGGCAATCTGGTGTTTGAGTCGGCGCGCCGCGACGCACTGGCGCTGCGCAAAGAGCTGCAGCAGGCCATCGCCGCGCAGCTCGGCGTGGACTGTGCCGTGGTGGTGATCACCGCCGCGGAGCTGGACACCGCCCTGGCCGGCAACCCCTGGCCCGATGCGGTGGACGAACCCTCGCGCTTCCTGATCGCATTTGCCGAGCAGGCGCTCACACCGGCCTTGCCACTGGCGCAGCAGGATTGGGGCGTGGATCGCCTGGCCGTGCAGGACAAGCGGGCCTATCTGTGCTGCGGCAGCGGCATCCTGGAAAGCCCCATGCTCAAGGCCTTCACGCGCGCGGCCGGCACGCTCAGCACCTCGCGCAACTGGGCCACCTTGCAAAAGCTGCAGAACCTTGTGCGAGCATAGGCGATGCATTACGACCTGATCGTCTTCGGTGCCAGCGGCTTCACCGGCCGGCTGGTGGCGGACTACCTGAACCGGCGCTACGGCGTGGGTGGCGAACTGAGCTGGGCGATGGCCGGGCGCAGCGCCGCCAAGCTGGCCGAGGTGCGCGCGCAGATCGGCGCGCCTGCCACCCTGCCGCTGCTGGTGGCCGACGCGACGGACCCGCAGGCCCTCAAGCAGCTGGTGGCGCGGGCCCGGGTCGTGATCACCACCGTGGGCCCCTACCAGCGCCATGGCGAGGCCCTGGTGCGCGCCTGCGCCGAGGTGGGCACCGACTATGTGGACCTGTGCGGCGAACCCGGCTGGATGGCCACCATGATCCCGCAGCTGCAGGGGCCGGCCGAGCGCAGCGGCGCGCGCATCACCTTTTCCTGCGGCTTCGACTCCATCCCCTTCGATCTGGGCGTGCTGTTCCTGCAGGACGAGGCGCTGCGCCGCTACGGCGAGCCGCTCACGCGCGTGGGCGGCCGCGTGCTGGTGCTGAAGGGCGGCGCCTCGGGCGGCACCATTGCCAGCGCCCTGGCCAGCTACGAGGCGATGGGGCGCGACCCCGAGCAGGCGCGCCTGATGGCCGATCCGTTTGCGCTCACCGCGGTGACGCCGGGCTTTCGCGGCCCGGCCCAGCCCGATGGCGAGCAAGCCGCGTTCGACGAGCAGGCCCAGGCCTGGTCGGGCCCCTTCGTGATGGCCGTCATCAACACCAAGAACGTGCACCGCACGAATGCCTTGCGCGGCCACCCCTGGGGGCGGGACTTCCGCTACGACGAGCGCCTGCTCACCGGCAAGGGCCGCCAGGGCGAGCGCCGCGCACGCCTGCTGGCGCGCTCGGCCTGGCTGCAGGAGCGGCTGCTGGGCTTTGCGCCCACGCGCGCCCTGCTGCGCCGCTTCGTGCTGCCCAAGCCGGGCGAGGGCCCCAGCCCCGAACAGCAGCGCAAGGGCCGCTACGAGATCGTCTTCCATGGCGAGACGGCCGACGGCCGGCGCCTAGCCGCGCGCGTCAAGGGGCAGGGCGACCCGGGCTATGGATCGACCTGCAAGCTCATCAGCGAGGCGGCCCTGTGCCTGTTGCAGGACATCACGCGTGGCATGACACCCGGTGGCGTGTGGACGCCCGGCGCCGCCATGGGCATGGCCCTGGTGCGGCGCCTGCAGGAGCGCGCCGAGCTGAGCTTTGCCATCGAAGATTGATCTTCAAGCAATGCGGCAACTCCTGCTGACGATCGCGCTGCGCCTCCTGGCCTGCGCGGCCGTGATCTATCTGCAATGGCGCTGGCTGGGCGCCGTCGGCCTGGTGCTGGGCGCGCCGCTGCTGGGCGTGGCGCTGGCCAGGCCGATCCTGGATCTGCTGGGCATGGCGCGCCACAAGACCACCGAGGTGGTCTATCGCGATGTGAGCGGCCGCCATTTCGTGCACCGCGGCCAGATGCTGGACATTGCCGACGATGCGGCGCAGTTCCGCTGGCTGCGCATCAGCGATGTGCGCAAGCTCATCCAGGGCCTGCCCGCCGATCAGACGCTGCAACAGCTGCGTCCCGACGGCGTGCACCTGGGCGAAAAGAAAAGCCAGCCCGCCCGCATCCAGGCCGAGGCCCTGCTCGAACTGCTGGCCAAGGCCCAGGACCCGGACACGCTGAAGTTCAAGCATTGGCTGGCGCAGGAGGTGGTGTTCCCGGCGGCGCAGCAACGCGCGCGCCGCCGGCACTGAGCGCCACCCGGGATAGGCCTAGAACGAGTTCTTCGCCGACGTGCAGGGAAGCCACCAGATGTGTTGCCAAGAAGGTGCGCTGGCGCCGCGGCCCAGGCCGGCAGGCACTCGGCCCCAGAGGCGGAGGCCTTCGCGCAAGCGCTCAGGCTTCCCTCGCTGCTCACCAAACCGGGACTCGCGCACAACTCGCCGTCGCACCCCTGCGGGCCGGCGCGTGCCAGTGGCACCCGCCTGTGCTCCAGCTCAAACAAGGTGCGCTCGGCACATCGCCTGGAGCGATGCGCAACCCGGTTTGGCTGCGCGGCTCGGCACCGCCAATGGGGCCTCGCACCTGCCGGCCTGGGCCGCTCGAATCACGCCCGTGGCACGAGGGGCGCGCACAAGTAGCGGTGTTGGCAAAGCACGGGGCGGGTGGCTGCGAAGGCCCTTTGCGCTGCCGAGGCGCGCAGGGGCTTGCGGCCGCGCGCGTACTCGCGCGCCTCAAGCACTGGATTGGCGCACGTTGTCTGAACGCAGCGAGCCGCAGGCGAGCGCAGTGAGTTGTGCGCCAGGCCGCAAGGGCCGAGCACCGCAGGGGAGCCCGAGCGCAGCGAGGGCCTGCGTATCCGGGCCGCCGCGGCCACCCGCCCTGGGCTTTGCCGTCCGACCACCCCGGATGGAGGCTCCCCGCTGGTCGGGGATGAACCTAGAAGAAGCCCAAGGCGTTCGGCGAATAGCTCACCAGCAGGTTCTTGGTCTGCTGGTAATGGTCCAGCATCATCTTGTGGGTCTCGCGGCCGATGCCGGATTCCTTGTAGCCGCCGAAGGTGGCATGGGCCGGGTAGGCGTGGTAGCAGTTGGTCCAGACGCGGCCGGCCTTGATGGCGCGGCCCATGCGGTAGGCGCGGCTGCCGTCGCGGCTCCACACGCCGGCGCCCAGGCCGTAGGGCGTGTCGTTGGCGATCTGCAGTGCCTCGGCCTCGGTCTTGAAGGTGGTCACCGCCAGCACCGGGCCGAAGATTTCCTCGCGGAAGATGCGCATCTGGTTGTGGCCCTTGAACAGCGTGGGCTGGATGTAATAGCCGCCGGCCAGCTCACCGCCGAGTTCGGCCCGGCCGCCACCGATCAGGCACTCCGCGCCCTCCTGCTTGCCGAGTTCGAGGTAGGACATGATCTTGTCCATCTGCATGGCCGAGGCCTGTGCGCCCATCATGGTGTCGGTGTCCAGCGGGCTGCCCTGCTTGATGGCCTTGATGCGGTCCAGCGCGCGCGCCATGAACTTGTCGTAGATCGATTCCTGGATCAGCGCGCGCGAGGGGCAGGTGCAGACCTCGCCCTGGTTGAAGGCGAACAGCACCAGGCCCTCGATGGCCTTGTCGAAGAAGGCATCGTCGGCGTCGGCGATGTCCTCGAAGAAGATGTTGGGGCTCTTGCCGCCCAGCTCCAGCGTGGCCGGGATCAGGTTGCCGGCGGCCGCCTGGGCGATCACGCGGCCGGTGGCGGTGCTGCCGGTGAAGGCGATCTTGGCGATGCGCTTGCTCTCGGCCAGCGGCATGCCGGCCTCGCGGCCGAAGCCGTTGACGATGTTGAGCACGCCCGGCGGCAGCAGGTCGGCGATCAGCTCGGCCATCACCATGATGCTGATGGGCGTCGATTCCGCCGGCTTGAGCACCACGCAGTTGCCCGCGCCGATGGCCGGCGCGAGCTTCCAGGCCGCCATCAGGATGGGGAAGTTCCAGGGGATGATCTGGCCCACCACGCCGAGCGGCTCGTGGAAGTGATAGGCGATGGTGTGCTCGTCGATCTCGCTCAGCGCGCCTTCCTGCGCACGCAGGCAGCCGGCGAAGTAGCGGAAATGGTCGATCGTCAGCGGGATGTCGGCATTCAGCGTCTCGCGCATCGGCTTGCCGTTGTCCACCGTCTCGGCATAGGCCAGCTTCTCGAGGTTGAGCTCCAGACGGTCGGCGATCTTCAGCAGGATGTTGGCGCGCTCGCCGGCGGGCGTGCGGCCCCAGGCGTCGGCGGCGGCATGGGCGGCGTCCAGCGCCAGCTCGATGTCCTCGGCGCCCGAGCGTGCGGCCTGGGTGTAGGGCTTGCCGGTGACGGGGGTGATGACCTCGAAGTACTGGCCCCTCACCGGGGGCACGAACTTGCCGCCGATGAAGTTGTCGTAGCGGGGCTTGAACTCGACCTTGGCGCCGGCGGTGTTGGGGTTGGCGTACAGCATGGCTTGTCTCCTGCTTGATGGTGATGGTGGGTATGCGAGCCGTCTTGTTTTGGGGGGCTCGGGGTCCTCATTGCACGCCGCGTGCCAGGCCGCGTTTGCGCCGCAACGGCCGTGTTTGGCGCAAGTCCGGGGTCAGTTGGGGCGCGCAGACTGTGTCGAATGCGCCGGCGGGACTGAACAACTGTCACGAAACGGAACAGCCGGCGGCGCGGATCTGCTGAAACGCTTGCCAGCGCGGCGCGTCCCGCTAGGCTCGCGGGCGAGGTCCGTCAGAGGCCCGATGGAGACAATCGAGATGCAGGCATTACCCAACAAGCACCATGCGCCGGCGCGCTTGCGCCAGGCGCGGCGCACGCTACTGGATGCCGGCAGCGTGGCCGAGGGGCTGATCGCCCCGGCGCTGCTGAACAGCTGGCAGCGCAGCCGCGCCTTCGGCCTCAGGCCCGAGGGCCGCATGCCGGGCGCGCCGCATGCGTCGGCGGCCCAGCTGACGCGGGCGCTGGAGCAGCAGCGCGAGCTGGTGGCGCATGCGCGGCCGGTGATGGAGTTCCTCGTCAAGCAGACGATGGACACCGACAGCATGGTGATACTGGCCGATGCCGAGGGCATGCTCTTGCAGGCCCTGGGCGACGCCACCTTCCTGGACCGCGCCCAGCGCGTGGCCCTGCGCCCCGGCGCCAGCTGGCATGAGCAATGGCGCGGCACGAATGCGATCGGCACGGCCCTGGCCGATGCCGCGCCGGTGGTGGTGCATGGCGCCGAGCATTACCTGGAGCGCAACGGCTTCCTCACCTGCACCGCCGCCCCCATCCTCGACCCTGCCGGCCGCGTGCTGGGTGCGCTGGACATCTCGGGCGAGCAGCGCAGCGTGCACCGCCACACCCTGGCGCTGGTGCGCACGGCGGCCGGCATGATCGAGCAGCGCCTGTTCGAGCATCGCCATGGCGCCGGCCTGCGCCTGCGCCTGCACGCCCAGCCCGAGGGTATAGGCTCCTGCGCCGAGGGCCTGCTGGCGCTCTCGGAAGATGGCTGGCTCAGCGGCGCCAATGCCGCGGGCCTGCAGATGCTGGGCCTGGACTGGACGGCGATCTCCGCCTGCCGCATCGAGCAGCTGCTGCAGCTGGACGTCGCCACCCTGGCCGACTGGTGCCGCCGCCCCAGCGCCGCCGCGCGCCCGGTGCGCCGCCACGATGGCAGCCCCCTGTGGCTGCGCCTGGAGCCGGGGCGCAGCCTGGTGGCGGCCACGCGGATCTGCGCGCCACACGCGTCGTCACACGCGGCGCCGCAGGACGCGCTGGCCCGCCTGGACAGCGGCGACCCGGCCCTGCGCAGCGCGCTGGAGCGCGCGCGCCGCGTGATGGACAAGCCCATCGCCCTGCTGCTGCAGGGCGAGTCCGGCGTCGGCAAGGAGCTGTTCGTGCGCGCCCTGCATGCCAGCTCGGCGCGCGCCGCGAAGCCGCTGGTGGCGCTGAACTGCGCGGCCCTGCCCGAGGCGCTGATCGAGGCCGAGCTGTTTGGCTACCGGCCCGGTGCCTACACCGGCGCGGCGCGCGAGGGTGCGCCCGGGCACATCCGCGAGGCCGCCGGCGGCACCCTGTTCCTGGACGAGATCGGCGACATGCCGCTGGCCCTGCAGGGCCGGCTGCTGCGCGTGCTGCAGGAGCATGAGGTGCTGCCGCTGGGCGGCGGCGCGCCGGTGGCGGTGGACTTCCGCCTGGTCTGCGCCACCCACCGCGAGCTGGCCGAGGAGGTGGCGCAGGGCCGCTTCCGCGCCGACCTCTATTACCGCCTCAACGGCCTGGCCCTGCAGCTGCCGCCGCTGCGCGAGCGCCAGGACCTGCCGGCCCTGATCGCGGCCATGCTGGCCGAGCTGCAGCCCGGGCGCGCGCTGGCCGTGCAGCCCGAGCTGCTGGCGGCGCTGCGCGCCTACCGCTGGCCCGGCAATCTGCGCCAGCTGCACAACGCGCTGCGCACCGCCTGCGCGTTGCTGGACGAGCATGAGCAGCACATCGACTGGCCCCATCTGCCCGACGATCTGGCCCGCGCGCTGCGCCAGGCAAGCCCTGACCCCCGGGCGGGCGAGGCGCCCGGCGGGCTGCGCGAGCAGGCGCGCCTGAGCGTGCGGCAGACCGTGGCGGCCTGCGAGGGCAATCTGTCCGAGGCCGCGCGGCGCCTGGGCATCAGCCGCAACACCTTGTATCGCAAGCTCAGGGAGCAGCAGACGGGGAGTTAGTGCTAGGCTCGCGTCCGCCCGCTTCGGGGCGCACGGGGAGCCCGCATGTCCATCGTCAAGCGCGTCGCGCTGCTGCTCTTGCTGGCCCTGCTGCTGGGCCTGGCCTGGCTGGTCTGGCGCTTCCAGGCGCGCCCCAGCCTCGAACCCTATCTGCCGCTGGCCCTGCCGGCGGCGGCTGCGCCCCAGCCCGCGGGTGCGCTTCGCGTCACCTTCCTGGGGGTGTCCAGCCTGTTGCTCAGCGATGGCGAGACGGCGCTGCTGACCGATGGTTTCTTCACCCGCCCGGCGGGCCGCGAGGTGCTGCTCGGCAAGATCGCCCCGGACCGCGCCCTGATCGCACGCAGCCTGCAGCGCGCCGGCATCGCCAAGCTGGATGCGGTGATCGCCCTGCACTCGCATTACGACCATGCGATGGACTCGCCCGAGGTGGCGCAGCGCACCGGCGCGATGCTGCTGGGCTCGGCATCCACCGCCCAGATCGCACGCGGTTGGGGCCTGGCCCCCGAGCGCATGCAGCTGTTGCAGGATGGCCAGGTCTTGCGCTACGGCCGCTTCGAGATCACGGTGCTGCGCTCGCGCCATTTCCCGCACCCGCTGGCGATGGGCGAGATCACCGAGCCGCTGCGCCCGCCGGTGCGCGCCGATGCCTACCGCGAGGGCGGCAGCTACCAGCTGCTGGTGAAGCATGAGGGGCGCAGCCTGCTGATCGCGGGCAGCGCCGGCTTCGTGCCTGAGCGCCTGCGCGGCCTGCAGGCCGAGGTGGTCTACCTGGGCATTGGCGGCCTGGGCGGCAAGGATGAGGCCTACCGCGCCGACTACTGGCGCGAGACCGTGCAGCTGACGCAGGCCAAGCGCGTCATCCCGATTCATTGGGACGACTTCACCCTGCCGCTGGACCAGCCGCTGCGGCCCGGCCGCCTGCTGTTCGACGACATGGAGGCCTCGATGGCCTTTCTGCAGCGCCGCGCCGCGGCCGAGGGGGTGGAGCTGCGGCTGGCGCTGCCCTGGCAGGCGGTGGATCCCTTCGCGGGCTTGCGCCGCTGAGTTGGCTGTGGCCGCTGCTGCAAAATGGCGGCACATGTCCGAAGCCAAGCCTCCCTCCAGCCGCGCCGAGCAGCGGCGCCTGCAAATGGCCGACATCGCCCGCCTAGCGGGGGTGTCGGTGTCCACCGTCTCGCGTGCGCTCAGCGGCAGCAGCCTGGTGAACGAGGAGACCCGCAAGCGCGTCAGCGAGCTGGCGCGCTCGCTCAACTACTCGATCAACCTCGGCGCGCAGAACCTGCGGCTGCAGAAGAACCGCACGGTGGCGGTGGTGGTGCCCTATGACGCGGGCTCGCGCCAGCACATCTCCGACCCCTTCTTCCTCTCCATCGTCGGCGCCATCGCCGACGCCCTGACCGACCAGGGTTGGGACATGCTGCTCTCGCGCGTCGATGCCGAGCGCCTCGACCTGGCCGCCCAGGCGGTGGACTCGGGCAAGGCGGTGGGCCTGCTCATCATCGGCCAGTGGCGCCACCACGACCAGCTCAACGAGCTGGCGGCGCGCAAGCTGCCGGTGGTGGTGTGGGGCGCCCAGCTGCCGCAGCAGCTCTACTGCAGCGTCGGCGGCGACAACGTGCTGGGCGGACGCCTGGCCACCGAGCACCTGCTCGCCGCGGGCCGGCGCCGGCTGGCCTTTCTCGGCGACGCGGCCCTGCCCGAGGTGATGCACCGACGCGAGGGCTTCTGGGCGGCGCTGGCCCTGCGGGGGTTCAGACCTGACCCCGCGCTGGAGCTGGCCGTGCCCTTCGAGGTGGGCGCGGCGCGCGCCGCCATCGAGGCCTTCTTCGCCGCCCATCCCGAAGTGGACGGCGTGGTGGCCTGCAGCGATCTGCTGGCCCTGCAGGCCATCCAGGTGCTGCGCGCGCAGGGCCGGGCGGTGCCGCGCGAGGTCAGTGTGGTGGGCTATGACGATATGCCCCTGGCCGCCTTCTGCGACCCGCCGCTCACCAGCGTGCACCAGCCCGTGGCCGCCGCCGGCGTGCAGCTGGTGCACAAGCTGATGCAGATGCTGGAGGGGCAGGCGGTGCCGCCCAGCATGCTGCCGGTGCACCTGGTGGTGCGCGAGAGCGCGCCGGCCTGAATCCGGGCGCCATAGAGCGGCCTGCAATTGATTGCAAGCTGATCGAACGACATTCATCAAAATTGAGACAGATGGCCGTATTCATCGGCGTGAATAAGCGTTTCTACTGAATTGCAATCGATTGCAAAGAAAACACAGGCGCCGCACAATGCGGGCAACGCAAGGTGCCGTCCGCGGCCCGGCGTCAGCCCAGCACGATAGCCAAGCCTTGCCGGACGCATCACGCCATGCAGCGTGTGCGCCGGTCCTGATTCGGAGACAAGCAAGATGCAACGACAAGCAGTACGCCCCACCGCCGCGGCCGCCCTGGCCCTGGCCCCCTTGACGCTGGCCATGGCCCTGGCCTTCGCGCCCCGGCCGGGCCAGGCCCAGGAGGCCGCCGACGGCCTGCAGCTCGACCAGGTGGTGGTCACCGGCAGCTCCACCCGCTCCACCAAGATGAAACAGAGCCTCTCGGTCAGCTCGATGGACGGCGAGCAGCTCAGCAAGAGCGGCGCCACCAGCGCGGCCGAGCTGCTGCGCGCGGTGCCGGGTGTGCGTTCGGAGTCCTCCGGCGGCGAGGGCAATGCCAATATCACGGTGCGCGGCGTGCCGCTCTCGGCCGGCGGTTCGCGCTATGTGCAGATCCAGGAAGACGGCCTGCCGCTGCTGCTGTTCGGTGACATCGCCTTCGGCACCGCCGACCAGTTCCTGCGCGCCGATGCGAATACCGAGCGCCTCGAAGTGCTGCGCGGCGGCTCGGCCTCCACCCTGGCCAGCAACTCGCCGGGCGGCCTCGTCAACTTCATCAGCAAGACCGGCAGCGAGCAGGGCGGCAGCCTGGGCCTGACGGCCGGCCTGGATCGGCGTCTCTGGCGCATCGATGCCGACTATGGCGCTTCACTGGGCAAGGGCGGCAGCTTCCACCTCGGCGGCTTCCAGCGCATCGGCGAGGGCGGCCGGCCGACCGGCCAGAACCTCGAGAGCGGGGGGCAGCTCAAGGCCAATATCACGCAGAAATTCCAGGGCACGGATGTCTCTGGTTATGTGCGCCTGAGCCTCAAGGCCCTGGACGACAAGACCCCCTCGCTGATGCCCGTGCCGGTGACGGTCTCGAGCGGCAAGATCAACACCATCGCCGGCATCGACCCGCGCAGCGCCTTCTTCATCACGCCCGGCCTGGCGCGCGACCTGAGCTTCAACAAGGACGGCGCCTATACCGCCAGCAACACCCGCGACGGCCTGCACGTGAAGAGCACGGCGATCGGCTTCGAGTCCGGCCTGGAGCTGGGCAACGGGCTGAGCCTGGAAGAGAAGTTCCGCAAGAGCAGCAACTCGGGCCGCTTCATCGCGCTGTTCCCGGCCGACAACGCCAACAACGGCCGTGCCGCCTTCTTCACCGGCACGCTGTTCAACACCTCGCTGGACAACCTGGACAACGTCTTCAACGACCTGAAGCTGAGCAAGACCTTCGCCGCCGGCGATGGCGGCAAGGCCACCCTGGTGGGCGGCCTGTTCTATGGCCAGCAGAACGTGGCTCAGACCTGGTTCTGGAACCAGTACAACCTGACGCTGAGCGGCAACAACGCCCAGGTGGTCGATGCCAGCGGCAAGCCCACCAGCGCAGCGGTGGCGCAGGGCTGGAGCACCTGGGGCGGCTGCTGCACGCGCACTTGGGACGTGCAGTACACCCAGACCTCGCCCTATGCGGCGCTGGCCTGGGAGCGCGGCCCACTCAATCTGGACCTGAGCCTGCGCCGCGACGAGCAGAAGGCCCATGGCTACACCCTGGCCGGCGACAACGCCGCACAGCGCTGGGATGCCGCAAGCCAGCAACGCGTGGACTACAAGGTGGCGCACACCTCCTACTCGCTGGGTGCGAACTTCGCGCTGAGCAAGGATCTGGCCCTGTTCGGCCGCGCCAGCAATGGCGTGGCCTTCAGCGCCGACCGCCTGCTCTACGGCAATCCGCTGGACGGCTCGGTGCCGATCGCGGTGAACGAGATCGATCAGGTCGAGGCCGGCGCCAAATGGCGCGGCCAGGGGCTGAGCCTGTTCGCCACGCTCTTCAATGCGCGCACCAAGGAAAGCAATTACGAGGTCACGACGCAGAAGTTCACCGCCAACAAGTACGAGGCCAGCGGCCTGGAGCTGGAGGCCGCCTATGCGATCGGCAACTTCCGCCTGAACGCCGGCGCCACCTTCACGCATGCGCGCATCCAGGCTTCCAACGACGCCAGCGTGGTGGGCAAGAAGCCGCGCCGCCAGGCCGACTTCGTCTACCAGCTCAGCCCCGCCTACAGCCTGGGCGATGTGGAGCTGGGCGCGGCGCTGATCGGCTCGGGCAAGTCCTATGGCGACGATGGCAACAGCATCACCATGCCGGCCTACACGGTGGTGAATGCCTTCGTGAACTACCAGCTCAATGCCAAGACCCAGCTCTCGCTCTCGGCCAACAATCTGTTCAATGCGCTGGCCTATACCGAGATCGAGGGCGATGGCCATGCGGCGCGCGCGCTCACCGGCCGCACCCTGCGCGCGTCCGTGAAGTTCGAGTTCTGAGCATGGCACCCGTGCTGCTGCTGGGTGAAGCCCTGGTGGACGAGTTCGCCAGCGGGCCGGTGGCCGGCGGCGCGCCGCTGAATGTGGCGCGCTCGCTGCAGGCGCTGGGCCAGCCGGCCCTGCTGGCCACGCGCCTGGGGCAGGGCGATGCCGGCGCGGCGCTGGTGCTGCAAAGCATGCGCCGCTTCGGCCTCAGCGAGGCGGCACTGCAGTTCGATGCCGAGCGCGGCACCGGGCGCGTCAGCGTGATCGAGAACCTGGGCGAACAGGGCGGCGAGCATCGCTTCGAGATCCACGACGATGCCGCCTGGGACCATCTGCAGGCCGAGCCCCTGCTGGCCCTGCTGGCCGCGCCGCCGCGGCTCGTCTACTTCGGCAGCCTGGCGCAGCGCCGGCCGGTGGCGCGCGCCAGCATCCAGCGGCTGCTGGACCAGCTCGGCCGGCAGGGCGCGTTGCGCTACCTGGACCTCAATCTGCGCGCGGGCAGCGCCACGCCCGAACTGGCCGCGGCCTGCCTGGCGCGCGCCGACTGGCTCAAGGTCAACGAGCATGAGCTGGCCCGGCTGCTGGACTGGCAGGGCTTGCCCGGCCCGGCGCCGGACGCAGCGCCCGAGGCCTGGAGTGCGGGCGTGCGCGCGCTGATGCAGCACCACGGCCTGCAGCGCCTGCTGCTGACGCGCGGCGCGCTGGGGGCGGCGAGCTTCGACATCGAGGGCCGCGTCGAGGCGCTGGCGCTGGCACCGCGGCTGGCGCGCGTGGTCGACACCGTGGGCGCGGGCGACGGCTTCAGCGCCATGCTGCTGGCCGCCTGGCTGGGCGGCCAGGGGGTCTCGCGCGCCCTGGCCCTGGCGGTGCGGTTCGCCGCCGCGCTGTGCGGCGAGCGCGGCGCGGTGCCGGCGCGCGACGGCTTCTACGATCGCTGGCAGCAAGAGCTGAGTCCTGAAAGGTTCACCGCATGAACGGCAGCACCAAGCCAAGGCTGAGCCTCTGGCAGATCCTGAACATGAACCTGGGCTTCTTCGGCATCCAGTTCAGCTTCGGGCTGCAGCAGAGCAATATGAGCCCGATCTACCAGTACCTGGGCGCCGACGAGGCCAGCCTGCCGCTGCTGTGGCTGGCCGGGCCGCTCACCGGCCTGCTGGTGCAGCCCATCGTCGGCGCGCTGAGCGACCGCACGGTGACGCGCTGGGGCCGCCGCACGCCTTATTTCCTGATCGGCGCGCTGCTGTGCAGCCTGGGCCTGCTGCTGATGCCGATGAGCCCGACGCTGTGGTTCGCCGCCGGCCTGCTGTGGATACTGGACGCCGCCAACAACGTCACCATGGAGCCCTACCGCGCCTATGTGAGCGACCGGCTCGACGAGGCCCAGCATGCCCAGGGCTTTCTGACCCAGAGCGCCTACACCGGCCTGGCCCAGACCCTGGCCTATCTGGCGCCCTCCATCATGGTCTGGCTGGGCATGGACAAGGACGCGCTGGGCGCCAACCACATCCCGCAGATCACCCTGGTGGCCTTCGGCATCGGCGCGCTGTTCTCCTTCACCACGGTGTGGTGGTCGGTGCGCCGCGTGCCCGAGCTGCCGCTCTCGGCCGCCGAGGCGCAGGAGCTCTCGCAGCGCCCGCAGGGCCTCCGGGCCACCTGGGACGAGATCCTCAGCGCCTTCCGCGAGATGCCCGAGACCATGCGCCGGCTCTGGTGGATGAAGCTGTTCCAGTGGTACGCGATGATGTGCTACTGGATCTACATCGTGCCGGCGCTGGCCCAGACCATGTTCGGCACCAGCGATGCCAGCTCCCAGGGCTTTCGCGATGCCGGCCTGTTGAACGGCCAGCTGGGCGGCTTCTACAACTTCGTCGCCTTCATCGCGGCGCTCGCCATGCTGCCCTACACGCGGCGCTTCGGCGCGCAACGCGTGCACGCGCTGTGCCTCACGCTGGCGGGCCTGGGGCTGTGGGCCATCCCCGAGCTGCACAACCGCTGGCTGCTGTTCCTGCCCATGCTTGGCGTGGGCCTGGCCTGGGCCAGCATCATGGGCAACCCCTATGTGCTGCTGGCCGGCAGCATCCCGCCCGAGCGCGCCGGGGTCTATATGGGCATCTTCAATATGTTCATCGTGATCCCGATGCTGATCCAGATGCTGACCCTGCCGCTGATCTACCACTCACTGCTGGGCGGCCAGCCCGAGAACGTCATCCGCCTGGCCGGCGCGCTGCTGATGCTGGCGGCCGCGGCGGTGCTGCGCGTGAAGTCGCACAAGCCATCATGAAGAACCAAGTCCAACTCATCACCTATGTGGACCGCCTCGGCGGCGGCGGCATCGCGCAATTGCAGGCGCTCTTGCAGGGCCCGCAAGGCTTGTTGCAAGGCCTGTTCGGCGGCGTGCACCTGCTGCCGTTTTTCTATCCCATCGACGGCGCCGACGCCGGCTTCGACCCGATCGACCACACCCAGGTCGATCCGCGCCTGGGCGCCTGGGCCGATGTGCGCGCCCTGAGCGCGCAATGCGAGGTGATGGCCGACGTGATCGTGAATCACATCTCGGCCGATTCGCCGCAGTTCCAGGACTATTCGGAGCGGGGCGAGGCCTCGCGCTATGCGGGCCTGTTCCTGACGCTGGACTCGGTGTTCCCGGGCGGCGTGGACGAGCGGCAGCTGCTGGCCGTGTACCGGCCGCGCCCGGGCCTGCCGCTCACCGTGGCCACCCTGAAGAACGGCCAGAAAAAGCTGCTCTGGACCACCTTCACGCCCAAGCAGCTGGACATCGATGTGCAGCACGCGGAGGGGCGCGCCTACCTGGACGGCATCCTGCAGCGCTTTGCCGACAGCGGCATCCGCATGGTGCGCCTGGATGCGGCCGGTTATGCGATCAAGAAGGCCGGCGCCTCCTGCTTCATGATGCCGGAGACCTTTGCCTTCATCGCCGAGTTCGCGGCGCGCGCCAAGGCGCTGGGCATCGAGGTGCTGGTGGAGATCCACTCCTACTACCGGCGCCAGATCGAGATCGCGCAGCAGGTGGACTGGGTCTATGACTTCGCGCTGCCGCCGCTGGCCCTGCATGCCTTCTTCTTCAAGACCGCCGCGCCGCTGAAGCGCTGGATCGCGCTGCGGCCGCGCAATGCGCTGACGGTGCTGGATACGCACGACGGCATCGGCATCATCGACATCGGCGCCGACAGCGCCGACCGCGCCGGCTCACCCGGCCTGGTGCCGCCCGCCGAGCTGGACGCGCTGGTGGAGCGCATCCACGCCGCCAGCCAGGGCCAGAGCCGCCAGGCCACCGGGGCGGCGGCCTCCAACCTCGATCTCTACCAGGTCAACTGCACGTTCTTCGATGCCTTGGGGCGCGACGCGCGCAGCTATCTGCTGGCGCGCGCACTGCAGTTCTTCCTGCCCGGCGTGCCCCAGGTCTATTACGTCGGCCTGCTGGCCGGCCACAACGACATGGCGCTGCTGGCCCGCAGCGGGGTGGGGCGCGACATCAACCGCCACCATTACGAGCAGGCCGAGATCGCCGCCGAGCTGCAGCGCCCGGTGGTGCAGCGCCTGCTGCAGCTGATCCGGCTGCGCAACGAGCATCCGGCCTTCCAGGGCCGCTTCGAGCTGCTGGAGAGCGAGCCCGAGGTGCTGGCGATGCGCTGGAAGCTTGATGAGCACGAAGCCCTGCTGCGCATCGACTTCCGCGATCTCGGCCACACGCTGAGCTTCAGTGGCGGCGCGCCGCTGCAGTTCTAATTTCACGCCTTTGTGGATATGGGCTGAGCAGCCCAGGCCGGCAGGCACTCGGCCCCAGAGGCGGAGGCCTTCACTGCGTTCAGGCTCCCCTCGCTGCTCGCCAAACCGGCACTCGCGCGCAACTCGCCCTCGCACCCCTGCGGGCCGTTGTCCGCCTTCGGCGGCCAACTGTGCTTGAGCTCAAACAAAGCGCGCTCGACGCATCGCCTGGAGCGATGCGCAACCCGGTTTGGCTGCGCGGCTCGGCACCGCCAATGGGGCCTCCCGCCTACCGGCCTGGCCCGCATGCCACCGCCATGGCGTGCGGCGAGGCTTTGGCCCGAGGTGGTCAGGCGGGCATAGCGTGGTGGTCTCCTGAGCCGGGGAAACGCCTGTTTCCTGTGCGCTCGACAACTGGTGGTAGCGGAGCAGGCAGGTGGTCCTGGCGGCACGTTTGCGGTGCCGAGCAGCGCAGCTGCAACGGGGTGCGCATCGCTCCAGGCGATGCGTCGAGCGCACCTCGTGTGAGCACCGACGACAGGCGACTGCCGCGAGGCAGGTGCCGGCCCCGCAGGGGGTCGGAGGGCGAGTTGTGCGCGAAGCCCGGGGCAGGGAGCAGCGCAGGGGAGCCTGAGCGCAGCGAAGGCCGCCGCATCCGGGCCGACGGGGCCACCTGCCTGCTCCGCGAGGCGGGCCGAAACAGCTTGGCGTCCTATGAACAGGAGCAGTGCATGCCTAGCCCGCGCCGCTGCGCATCAGCTGCCGCATCGCCTCCTCGGCCTTCACGTCCTCGATCTCGCGCAGCACCTCGCCCACGTTGACGGCCTTGCGGCTGTGCTCGAAGCGGCCGCTCAGCGGGCTGTCGGGCTTGAGCAGGCCGCGCTCGAACAGGGCCCAGATCTCATGGCCATAGTCGCTGGCCAGCAGCTCGGGCGCGCTGGCGCCGAAGAACAGGCGCAGGTTCTCGACATCGCGCAACAGCATGCGCTTGGCGTGGTTGTTGCCGGCGGCGTCCACCGCCTGCGGCAGGTCGATGATGACCGGGCCGTCCTCGGCCAGCAGGATGTTGAACTCGGAGAGGTCGCCGTGCACGATGCCGGCGCACAGCATGCGCACCACCTCGGCGATCAGCGCCGCATGGTGGCGGCGCGCCTGCTCGGGCGTGAACTGGGCGTCGTTGAGGCGCGGCGCGGCGGCACCCTCGGCATCGGCCACCAGCTCCATCAGCAACACGCCCTCGTGGAAGTTGTAGGGCTGGGGCACGCGCACGCCGGCGGCGGCCAGGCGGTAGAGCGCGTCCACCTCGGCGCTCTGCCAGGCTTCCTCCTGCATGGCGCGGCCGAAGCGCGTGCCCTTGGCCATGGCGCGCGCCTGGCGGCTGTTCTTCACGCGGCGGTTCTCGGTGTAGTCCACCGCCTGGCGAAAGCTGCGCTGCGTGGCCTCCTTGTAGACCTTGGCGCAGCGCGTTTCCTCGCCACAGCGCACCACATAGACCTGCGCTTCCTTGCCGCTCATCAGCTGGCGCAGCACGCCGTCGATCAGGCCTTCTTCCATCAAGGCTTGCAGCCTGGGGGGTGTTTTCATCCCCCCATTCTGCGCTGCGGGCTCAGCCCCCCGTCGCCAGCCGTTGTTCGCGAGCGGTCTGCGCGGCGGCGGCGCGGCGCTTGGCCTCCGGATAGATGAAGCCTTCCTCGAGCGAAATATGCTCGTGGTAGAGCGCGCCGAACACCTCCAGCGCGTGGCGCAGGCTCTCCAGGTCCACGCCCACCTGGCCATCGGCGATCTCGGCCAGCATCGGGCCCAGCTCCAGCCAGTCCTCCTCCAGCCAGCCATGGTCCTGTTGCAGGCGCAGTACCTGCTGGCACAGGGCCTCGTCGCCGCTGTTGAGCAGATCGGGGAAGACGCGCTTCTCCTCGTCGGCATGGTGCTGGCGCGCGTGGTGGCCGAAGAAGTCCACCGCGCCGCGGGCGATCGCGCGCGCGGCATCGTCGACGTTGTAGCTCTCCAGCCGCGGCATCAGCCCCTGCAGCGCCTGCAGCTGGGTCAGCACCTCGCGGTGGGTCTGGTCGAGCACCGCAAACGGGTCCACCAGTTCGACGCGATCGCGAGCGGGGCGCGACTTGCCCTTCACCAATGCAGCCATGACCGTACTCCAGCGGGTTGATCCGGCCTTGATTCTTCGCCTGTGCGGCCGGCGCGGTTTGCGCTGCGTCAAGTCAGCGCATCAGCGCATGCCCGTGCCGAAGCTGCGGCGTATCAGCGCCAGCGCCTCGGCCTCGTCCCAGGCGCGCGCGCCATAGATCTTGTGCAGCACCTTGCCCCGGGCATCGACCAGCACCGTCAGCGGCAGGCGCGTGGCGCCCAGCATGTGCTCCATCTCCAGCTGCCGGTCGAGGTAATGGTTGAAGCTGGCATTGCTCTGCTTCAGAAAGGCCAGCGCCTTGTCGCGCTCGTCGTCGGTGGAGATGCCGATCACCGCGAAGGGGCCCAGGTCCTCGCGCCAGGCCAGGCGCTCCAGCGAGGCCATTTCCTGCCGGCAGGGGCCGCACCAGCTGGCCCAGACGTTGATGATGAGCGGCTTGCCGCGGTAGGCCGAGAGCGCGCGCGGCGGGCCGTTGAGGCCTTGCAGCCGGGCCTCGCGCAGCGGCTGGCCCACCGGCACCTCGCCCGGCGTGGCCCGCGCCGGGGCCATCGATGCGAGCGTGGTGAGCGCGGCGAGGAGCGCTGGCAGCAGGGTGTTGCTGATGAACATGCGCGCATGGTAGCGGTGCGGCGTGCCGGTTGATCTTGAGCAAGGACAGTCGGATGCTGCGGTGCGCCAATCAAACCAGGTCGGGGCTTTGTGAGCGGCGCCCTGTGGCGCGCGACCCCGGCCATTCGGGGGCATTGTGAGCAACTGGATTCTTCCCACCGCCATGTCGGCGGCCCTGGTGCTTGGCAGCGTGGCGCTGTTCTTCTTCACGGTGACGCGCGGCGCGCTGATTGCACGCGGCGTCGGCAAGGTGTTCTTCGGCGTGCTGCCGCGCGCCGACGGCCATGTCTATCCGATCTACTCGAACATGCGGCTGATACGGCTGGTGGACTTCCAGCCCATCATCGCGGCCATCCTGCTGTTCCAGTACGACCGCCTGGTTTCCACCATCACCCAGCGCCTGCGCCGCAGCGAGCTGCGCGGCCAGCCGGTGCTGATCACCTCCTGCGCCTTCGGCAATGTGATGCCGCGCGTCGTCAAGGCGGCGCTGGGCGCGGGCGCCAGCGAGGTGCAGATCATCGACATCATCGAGAACGAGCTGCTCAATGCGCAGCGCAAGCTGCAGCCCTATGCGGGCCGGCTGGTCTTCCACCAGCAGGACGCCAACACCCTGCAGCTGCCGGACGCCTCGGTGGCGGCCAATGTGCTGTTCTTCCTGCTGCACGAGCTGCCGCACGAGCTCAAGGGCCAGGTGCTGAAGGAGGCGGTGCGCGTGCTGGCGCCCGGCGGCACGCTCTACCTGGCCGAGTTCCACAAGCCCGATCCCTGGGTGCTGCGCACCCTCAGCTGGGCCTACTTCAAGGTCTTCGAGCCGCTCGGCCTGGCGCTGTGGAGCACCCATGACCCGCTGCGCCAGCTGGAGGCCATGGGCGGCCTGCACTGCGAGCGCCGCACCCTGTTCTTCGGCAACTTCCAGGTCATCACCGCTACCAAGCTCAGGGCTTGAGGTAGCGGTCGAACCAGGCCCGGAAGCGCGCCGACACGTCGCGCTCGTAGCTGGGCTTGCTGATGCCGTGGAACTCGCCGGGGTAGATCACCAGCTGGGTCTCCACGCCGAGGGTCTTGAGCGCCAGGTACATCTGCTCGCTGCCCGAGATCGGCACGTTGAAGTCGAGCTCCCCGCCCATGAAGAGGGTGGGCGTCTTGATGCGCTCGGCATTGAAGAAGGGCGCCGACACCTTCAGCCACAGCGCCGGGTTGCGCCAGGGCGCGCCCAGCTCGCGCTCGTACTGCACGGCGTACTGGTCGGTGCCGAACATGGCCAGCTGGTTGGCGCTGCCGGCGCCGGCCACCGCGGCCTTGAAGCGCGTGTCGGCGGCGATCAGCGCATTGGTGAGGATGCCGCCATAGCTCCAGCCGCCCACGCCCAGGCGCGCCGGGTCGGCGATGCCCTGGCCGACGGCCCAGTCCACCGCGCCCTGCAGGTCCAGCACCTCCTTGTTGACCCAGTCGGCATAGATGGCGCGCTGGTAGGCGTCGCCACGGCCGCTGCTGCCGCGGTAGTTGACCTGCAGCACCACATAGCCGGCGGCGCAGAGTTCCTCGCGCAAGAGGTCGCGCCCCGCCAGGCTGTGGCCGTCCTGGCCGTTGGGCCCGCCATGGATCAGCAGCAGGGTGGGGTAGCGCCGCCCGGGCTGGTACTCGGGCGGGTAGCTGATGAGGCCGTGCACCTCGGCGCCATCGGCGCTGCGTGAGGCGAAGTCCTCGCTGCGCCCCCAGCGCACCTCGGCCGCCCAGGCGTTGTGCCGCGTGAGGGGCAGCAGCCTGGCCGGCGCGGCCGGCTGCAGCAGCTGCAGCTCGGGCGGCTGCTTGGCCGTGCTGGCGAGCAGGGCGATCTGGCCCTTGGCGGCCAGGCTCAGGCCGCTCACGCTGCGGCGCCCGTCGCTGAGTTTCTCGACCCGGCCGTCCAGGCCGATGCGCGCCAGCCAGGCGGCGCCGTCGTCGTCCACGCTGGCGTAGAGGCTGGCGCCATCGGGCGCCCAGGCAAAGCGCGCCTGCAGGCCGCGGTCCAGCGCCTGCGTCAGGATGCGCGGCGCGCCGCCCGCGGCCGCCACGGTCGCAAGGCGCCAGCGCTGGTAGGCCGACCAGCGCCCCTCGTCGCCCATCAGCACGGCGAGCTGGCGGCCATCCGGGCTCCAGGCCGGGTAGGCGTCCTCGTCGGTGCTGAAGTTGGCGAGCAGCTCACGCGCCGGCGCGTCGGCCCGGGCCTCCATCACATAGAGGCCGGTGGCCTCGCTGCGCTCGCGCTCGGCCATGCGCGGGCTGAGGAAGGCGATCTGCCGGCCGTCGGGCGACCAGGCCGGCTTGGACTCGCCGAACTCGCCGCGCGTCAGCGGCGTGAGCCTGGCGCCGGCCGGCTCGAACAGATAGAGGTGCTGGCGCTGCGGCCCCAGATAGCCCTCGCGGTCCTGCTTGAAGTGGAAGCGGTCGATCACGATGGGCGGGCGGGTCTTGCGCTTCCAGCCCTCCAGCAGCTCGGGCTCGTCGGCCGGGTCGGCATCGTCGAGCACCAGCAGCAGGCGCTGGCCGTCGGGCGCCCATTGGAAGTCGGCCACCCCGGTCTTCAAGCTGGTGAGCGGCTGCGCCTCGCCGCCCTCCAGCGCGATCTGCCAGAGCTGGGCATGCTTGCGTGCCGCCTCGTCGGCGCCGCGCTTGGCCAGGAAGGCGATGCGGCGCGCGTCCGGGCTCCAGCGCGGCTTGCCCTCGACATCGCCGCCCTGCGTCAGCTGCAGGCTGCGGCTGCCGTCGCTGCGGCTGATCCACAGATCGGTGAGCTGCCGGTCCTTGTCGAGGTCCTGCCGGCGCAGCGTGTAGGCCACCCAGGCGCCGTCGGGCGAGATCTGGGCATCGCCGATCTCGCGCAGCTGCGCGATGTCGGCCGGCCCCAGCGTGTGGGGCTCGGCCCGGGCGGGCAGCTGGGGGAGCAGGAGGCAGGCGGCGAGGAGCAGGCGTTGGATCATGCCCGCATGCTAAGCCAGCCGGTGATGTGCCTCTCAGTCGCTGTAGCGCTGCATCACATAACTGCCGGGCGCGTCGGCCAGCACCGCGCGCGCCGGGATGGGCGTGGCGGCCTGCTTGCGCCCGCCATGCCGGCCCAGCCATTGCGCCCAGGCGGGCCACCAGGAACCCTCGTGCGGATGCGCCTGCGCCAGCCAGTCGTCGGCATCCAGCCAGGCGCCATGGGCGGGCCGGCTGGCGATGCGGTAGCCGCGGTGCGGGTGTTGGTCATGCGGGCCGGGCGGGGAGACGATGCCGGCGTTGTGGCCGCCGCTGGCGAGCGCGAAGGTGATCTCGGCCTCGCAGAGGTGGTGCAGCTTGTAGACCGAGCGCCAGGGCGAGACATGGTCGCGCTCGGTGCCCACCATGAAGACGGGCATGCGCAGCTCGCTCAGCGAGACCGCATGGCTGTTGACGCGGTAGCTGCTGGCGGCCAGTGCGTTGTGCAGGTAGAGCGAGGTGAGGTACTCGTGGTGCATGCGCGCCGGCATGCGGGTGGCGTCGGCGTTCCAGGCCATCAGATCGCTCTGCTGTTCGCGCTCGCCCATCAGGTACTCGCGCATGCGCCGCGTCCAGACCAGGTCGCGCGAATGCAGGAACTGGAAGGAACCCGCCATCTGCTTGCCGCTCAGATAGCCCTTGCCGCGCGTCAGGTTGTCCAGCAGGCCGATCTGGCTCTCGTCGATGAAGAGGCCCAGCTCGCCGGGCTCGGAGAAATCGGTCTGCGCCGCCAGCAGGCTGAGGGTCTTGAGCGGGGGCAGGTCTTGATAGCCGAGCAGGGGCGCGCTGCCGGCGCGCGCCAGCGCCGCCGCGGCGATCGCCAGCAGGGTGCCGCCCAGGCAATAGCCCATCGCCTGCACGCCGACGCCCTTGGGGCTGAGCGTTCCGATCGCCCGCAGCGCGTCCAGCACGCCCAGGCTCAGGTAGTCGTCCATGCCGAGCTCGTGGTCGCTGGCGTCCGGATTGCGCCAGGACACCATGTACACGGTGTGGCCCTGCTCGACCAGGTAGCGCACCAGCGAGTTGTGCGGCGAGAGGTCGAGGATGTAGTACTTCATGATCCACGAGGGCAGGATGAAGAGCGGCGCGGCATGCACCTTGTCGCTCTGCGCCTCGTAGCGGATCAGCTCGATCAGCCGGTTGCGGTGCACCACCTTGCCGGGCGTGACGGCCACGTCCTGGCCGACCCGGACGCTGGGCGGCGGCGCGGCCGTGCCGCTGGCATCCGCCAGCCAATGCCGCAGGCCCTGGGCCAGGTGCGCGCCCTGCGACTCGACCGCATCGTTCAGCACCACCGGGTTGCTGAGCAGCCAGTTGGCCGGCGCCAGCATGGCGAGCCATTGCTTGGCGAAGAACTGCGTCATCTCGGCATGGTGGGCGCTCATGCCCGGCACGCGGGCGGCCTCGCGCCAGAAGGCCTCGGCATTGCGAAAGCCGGCGCGCAGCTGGCTGTAGGGCCAGGCGGCCCAGGCCTCGTGGCGAAAGCGCGGGTCGTCGTCACGCGCGCCGGCGCCGCCCTCGGCCGCGCCATCGTGCTGGCGCAGGGTGTCGGCGCCCAGCTGTGCGGCCAGCGCGGCCAGCTCCAGCTGGCGGCCCGGCGAGACGCCCAGATGCCAGCCCCAGTCCGCCATGGCCAGCGCCAACGAGACCGGCGAAAGCCCGCCGGTGAGCGGGGCGGCGGCCGCATGCAGCACGCGGTCCAGGCGTTGGGTGGGGGTCTCGGTCATGGATGTTCACCAAGTGACAACGACCCATTCTGGAACGTCGCGCCTTAGCCGGGCTTGAGTTCCATCAAGACGAGCGCGGGCGCTCGAAGCCGCCCTCCACCCAGGCCGCGGCGCTGGCCTGGCTGAGCTTGAAGCCCGGCGCCACGCGCACCTGGGCGAGGCGCTCGCCGGCGGCGTCGAAGGCCGCCAGCAGCGCATGCGGCGCCTCCTCGTCGGGCACGATGTCCAGGGTGACGAGCAGGCGGCCGGCCTCGCTGTCCAGCTTGAGCTCGCGGTGCAGCTGGGCATGCAGGGCCTGCTCGTGGCGGCGTATCACCTCGCTGGCGGTCTTCACCAGGGTGTTGAAGGCATTCACGTCCAGGGGCTTGGGGTTCTTCTTGTCGCGGCCCATGGTCCAGGGGCCCACCAGGGCCGGCTCGGCCTCGCCGGCCTTGTACATGGCCACGGCCCAGCCCTCGTCGTCCTCGTTCTTGATGACCTGGGCGGTCCAGCCGCGGTCGCGCCAGAGGCGGGGCTCGTTGATGGCGGCGTCGGGATCTTGCTGGGTATCGGATTCACTCATGCCTGGAGTGTAGGTAGGCCCTAGCATGCGCGCCTGCACACCAAGACGAAGGGGAGAGGATGCGAACAACCATCTGCAGGGTCTTGCTGGCCTGTGCCTGGCTGGCGCTGGGCAACGCAAGGGCGGCCGAAACCTCGCCCGCGGCCGCGCCGCCGCCGGCCCTGGAGGCCTTGCGCAAGGAGGTCAACGAGCGCAATGCGGCCCTGGTGCAGCAGGGTTTCAACCTGACCCACGGCCTGCGGCTGCAGGGGCGCGGCGGCGCGCCCGCGCGCATCAGCCTGGTGCTGCCGCCCTCCGACGAAGACCTCCGCCTGCACCTGTGGCTGGCGGTGCAGGGCGGCGAGGCGCAGCTGACGCTGCGCGGGCCGGCCGGCCAGGCGCCGCTGCTGAGCTGGGCGGCGCGCCAGGGCGAGACCAGCTTGCAGCGGCGCCTGCCGCCGGGCCGCTACGAGCTGGAGTTCGACGCCGGCGCCAGCGAGGGCGGCTTCGCCCTGCTGGGGGTGAAGGGGCCGGCGCTGGTGTTGCCGCAGCTGGACGCGGCGCGGGTGCAGGAGCGCGCCGCGGCCCCCGAGCGCGGCTTCCACTGGCCCTATTTCCTCTACCTGCCCCAGCAGATCAAGTCGCCGCATCTGCTGGTGGTGCCCAACAACAGCGGTTTCGTGAGCACCGAGCTGGAGCTGCTGCGCGCCGCCGCCGCCGGCGAGCTGAATCGCCAGGCGGCGCTGGCCGAGGGCCTGGGCGTGCCGCTGCTGGTACCGATGTTTCCGCGCCCGGCCGATCCGCAGGCCGATGACCTCTATCTGCAAGCGCTCAGCCGCGCCGCCCTGCTGGCCACGCACCCGGCCTGGCAGCGCGTCGACCGCCAGCTGCTGGCGATGGTGGACGATGCCCGCCAGCGCCTGGCGCAGCAGGGTCAGGTCTTGTCGGCGCGGCTGCTGATGTCGGGCTTCTCGGCCTCGGGCTCCTTCGTCAACCGCTTTGCCTTCCTGCATCCCGAGCGCGTGCTGGCCCTGGCCAGCGGCTCGCCGGGCGGCTGGCCGCTGGCGCCGCAGGCGGCGCTGGAGGGTGGCGTGGCGCTCAACTACCCGGTGGGCGTGGCCGACCTGGCCGCGCTGAGCGGCGAGGCCTGGCGCCCGGCCGCGCTGAAGGCGGTGGCCGCCTTCATCTACATGGGCGACCAGGACGCCAACGACGCGGTGGTGCACCGCGACAGCTTCTCAGCCGCCGACGAGCGGCTGATCTTCGCCCGCTTCGGCAGCACGCCGCTGGCGCGCTGGCAGCTGAGCCAGCGCCTCTATGCCGAGCAGGGCCTGGATGCGCGCTTCGTGCTCTATCCGGGCGCGGCGCACAGCGTCACGCCGCAGATGCAGGCCGACATCGCGGCCTTCTTCGCCGAGCGGCTGGCGGCGGCGCGGCCCTAGGCGGCCCTAGGTGGCCCGCACGCCTAGCCGCGCAACAGTGCCGTCAGCTCGGCCTGCGAGCCGCAGCCGAGCCGCTCGTACACCGCCTTGACGCAGTCGCGCAGCACGGCCTCGCTGATGTGCAGGCGCTGGCGCGCGGCCTCGCGGCCGCCGCCCAGCGCCATCCAGAACGCCACCTCGCGCTGGCGGGGCGAGAGCTGCACCTCGGCGAGCCGGCGCCAGACCCGCAGGGGCAGAGGCGTGCGGCGCGCCAGGCTGATGCCCACCAGGCCGGCGTCCGCCGCCGCACGGGCGGCCTCCAGGCCGCCCGTGGCGGCGCCCAGCCATTGCGCGCGCAGCTCCAGCGCCCGGCCCGGTATGGCGAGGCTGCAGGCCGGCATCTCCCAGGGCGGCTTGCCCTCGCCCTGCAGCGCCTGCAGCAGGCGCAGGCCGGCCGGCGGCAGCACGCGCCGGTCGGGCCAGAGCGCGGCGGCGAAGGGGATCTCGTCCAGCAGGGCCAGCGCGGCCGGGCTGGCGAACAGCAGCTCGCCGCTGGCGCGCGCCACCAGCATGGCCGGCTCGGCGAGGCTGGCGGCCTCGGTGGCGGGTGCCTCGGCGGCGCCGCGCTGCGCATGCTCGAGGTGCTGGGCGATGCGCGCCAGGCAGGGCAGGTCGCCGGCGGCATAGCCCCGGCCCGGTTCGCGCATCAGGGCCAGCACGCCGAAGGGCCGCCCGTCGGCCTCGAGGCGGGCATCCAGCGTGTGGTGATGGCCGCAGCCGCGTATCAGCAGCTGGTAGGTGTTGCTGGCGTAATAGGCGGCCGGCGGCGCCAGCAGCTGGCCCAGCTTGGGCTGGCCCGGCGCGCTCACCAGCTGCCTGGTGTTGAACTCGCCGGGGCCGTCGAACAGCGTGCTTTCGCTCAGGCACAGCGCGCGCACCGCGTCGGGGCAGTCCTCGTGGACGGCGGCATGCAGGGTGCCGTCCGGCCCGGTCAGGAACAGCGCCGTGGCGGCATGGGGCAGCAGCTCGTGCGCGATCGCGAAGGCATCCGGGGCGATGCTCATCAGGTCCAGGCCGCAGCAGCACAGGATGCGCAGCTGGGCCCAGAGGCGGCTGTTCTTTCGGCTTGACGAGGACACGCGTGGGCTGGGGGCGGGCGATGCGGGCGCCAGGAGTTTAGCCAGCCGCGGGCCACGTCGCCAAGACGTCAGGCGCGCCGTCGTGCGATCGCCAGGGCCAGCAGGCCGGCGCCCAGCAGCGCAAAGCTGCCGGGTTCGGGCACCGGGCTGGTGGGCACGCCGGCGATCTGGGCATCCGTCAGCACGCCGTCGTAGACGCGCAGATAGTCGACCGAGCCGGCCTGCGCCTCGCGCTGGGCGCGCTGGTAGTCGTCGACGAAGAAGTACAGCCGGTTGTTGGCGCTGACGCTGTCGGCGTTGTGGCCGGCGGCATCGCTGAGGGTCCATTGCTTGACGCCGTTCAGGTAGCCGCGCAGTACGTCGTGCTCGTCGCGCGTCAGCACCACGGTGAAGTCGCTGCCCGCCACGGCGTTGTCGGTGCCCGACTTGGCGGGGTAGTACTGCAGGCGCGCGGTCTCGAAGTACAGGCCCTCGTCGACGCTGAGGTCCTGGAAGTCGATCAGCTTCTTCCAGGTGCCCACCAGCGAGTCGTAGCTGGCGCGGAACTCGAGCGACCAGACGCGCGTGTCGACCAGGCCCTGGTTGAGCTGCAGGCCCTGGTTGGCGCCGAAGTGATAACGCCCGGGCTGGCTGGCCAGTTCGCCGCCCATGGACTGGAGCGCGGGGCCGCCCAGCGCGTCCTGCAGATTGCCGTCGAACTGATAGTCGTGCACCAACACGGCGGCCCGTGCCTGGCCGCCCAGGAGGCCGCTTATGGCGGCCACGAGGCCGATGGAGGCCCATAGATTGCTTGTTCTCATTCCCTTGATCCAGCGTGGTTGAGCGCCCGGGGCCGAACGGCTGGGCGCGGAGAGACGGGCGCGGCCGTGCCCGCCGTCCCGGCGGGATGGCTGGCCTGGCCAACGCCGGCGAACCGCGATGCTAGAAAGGGGCGTGGGGGCTTTCCAGCCCCACGCGTGGGGGCAAATCAGCGCTGCGCCGTGACGATGGGCGCGGCGCAGTCGGCCGCGGCGCCGGTGCCGCGCACCACGAAGGGCTGCTCGGCCCAGGGGCCGCTGTGGGCGCCGGCCGCCTTGCCGCCGCAGCCCTTGCTCTTGACGATTTCGTCCACCGCGGCGGCCTGCTTGGGCGCCAGCTTGGGCAGCTTGGCGGCGAACACCAGCTGCATGGCCTCGGCCGGCGTGGCGCCGTCGGGCGCGGGCAGGGGGCCGAACAAGGTGCTGATGCTCTGCGTGTCCTTCAGCGCCGCGCCGGACTTGGCGCCGCCGCGCAGGCGCCGCACATAGGACAGCGCCACCTCCATGGCCGCATAGCCGCGCGCCACCGAGACGGTGAAGGGCTTGAGGAAGCCGGCGCTGTAGGTGGCGGCCACCTGGTCCCAGCGCGCCTTGTCGATCGCCAGCACCGGGCACAGCACGGCGTCGTATTTGTCGGAGATGCTGGGCTCGAAATCCATCCAGCAGCTGGTGCGGGCGCTGACGCGCAGGCCGGTCTCGCTGCGCAGCTTGGCCGCCAGCTTCTCGCCCGCGTAGAGCTCCACCCGGCCGAGCTGCAGCTGGCTGCCTTCCAGGCCCTTGACGCGTTCGGCATTGCTGGAGACGAAGCCGATGCCGGCGTTCTTGAGCAGCTCGGCGCCGCCGCCGATCTCGCACCAGTTGCCCAGCACCACGTCCACCCTGGCCTCGATCAGCGCCTTGGTGGCGGCCTCGGCCTTTTTGGGGTCGCAGCCGCTGTCCTTCACGATCAGGGTGGGCACGGGCTGCGAGGGCCAGGTCTTGAGGGCCAGCTGCATGCCGTTGCGTATCTCCTCGGCCTGTGCCTTGCTGGGCCAGCTCTCGGGCAGGATGACACCGATGCTGCCGCCACTGGCCTGGGCGCTCATGGACGAGGCCATGGCCAGCAGGCCGAGGCTGAACAGGGCTGCGCGCTTGAATTCCGTCATCGTCTCGTGCTCCTCGGTCGATCGGCGGGCGGTGCGGATGTCGCCCGAGCGGGTGTATCGCCCGGACTTCGGCCAGCGGCAATCGCCGTTTACCCTGGAGCTGGGGTTTGAGTGCGCGCGCGGCGGTAAGGTGTCACGAATCCGCCACGTTCATCCCAGCGCAAGGGCGGCCACGCCCAGGCCGATGCACAGGGCGCCCAGCAGGCGCAGCAGGCGGTCGCCTTCGCCCAGCAGGCTGCCGCCGGCCAGCGCCGCGAACAGCATCGAGACCTCGCGCGCCGGCGCCACATGGCTCAGCGGCGCCAGGCGCATGGCGTGGAGCACCAGCACATAGCTGATGGGGCTGAGCAGCGCGATCGCCAGCGCCGCCTTCCAGCGCGTGCGCCAGACCTCGAGCGTGGCGGCGCGCCGGTGGCCGGCCAGCAGGGGCAGTTGCAGCGGCACGCGCAGCAGGTTGTTGGCGTAGCAGGCCAGCGCCGGCGCGATCGCCAGCACCTTGACCGCATAGCCATCCACCAGGGTGTAGCCGGCGATGCAGGCGCCGGTGAGCCCGCCCCACAGCAGGCCCCGGTGCACGCGCTGGCGCTGCTCGGGCTGCTGCGCCCGCTTGAACAGACCCGGCCCGCCGGCGATCAGGAACACCCCGCCCACCACGCCCAGCGCGCCCAGGGCGCCCAGCAGGCTGAGCGGCTCGGCGAGCAGCAGCAAGGCGCCGGCCGAGCTCAGCAGCGGGCCGCTGCCGCGCGCCACCGGGTAGACCACGCTGAGGTCGGCCACCGCATAGCCCTGCATCAGGCAGTGGTAGTAGACGACGTGCAGCCCGGCGCTGCCGGTCAACACCAGCAGCTCCTTCCAGCCCCAGTGCAAGACCTGTTCCAGCCCCAGCCAGGGCAGCAGCGGCGCCCAGACCAGCAGCACCAGCAGGGCGATCAGCAGCACCAGGGCCTGGCCGCCGCCGGCCTGCTTGGCGATCAGGTTCCAGGCGGCGTGGCAGAGCGCGGCGATGAGGACGAGGGCGAGGGCGAGCGGGCTCATGGCCGCGCATTCTCGCCGCTGGGCCTCAGAGCAGCTGCAGTCGTTTCGCCTGCTCGCGCAGCTCGCCGCGGAAGTCCGGATGCGCGATGGCGATCAGCTCCTGGGCGCGCTGCTTGGCCGACTTGCCGCGCAGCTGGGCCACGCCGAACTCGGTGACGACGTAGTTGATGTCGTTCTTGCTGGTGCTCATGTGCGTGCCGGGCGTGAGCGTGGGCACGATGCGGCTGATGCTGTCGCCCTTGGCGGTGGAGGGCAGCACGATGAAGGCCTTGCCCTCGCGCGAGCGATTCGCGGCGCGCACGAAGTCGCTCTGGCCGCCGGTGCCGGAGTAGGGCAGGGGCCCCAGGCTCTCCGAACCGCATTGGCCCAGCAGGTCGATCTGCAGGGTGGCGTTGATGGCGCAGAGCTTGTCGTTGCGGGCCGCCTCGTAGGGGTCGTTGGTCACATCCACCGGATGCATTTCCAGCGCCGGGTTGCGCTCCATGTACTGGTAGAGCTTTTTGGAGCCGAGCGCGAAGGTGGCGATGCTCTTGCCCGCGTGGTGGGTCTTGCGCCGGTTGGTGACGGCGCCGGCCTCGATGAGGGTGAGGATGCCGTCGCCGATCATCTCGGTGTGCACGCCCAGGTCGCGCTTGGCGGTGAGCTGCATCACCACCGCGTCGGGGATGCCGCCATAGCCGATCTGCAGGGTGGAGCCGTCGTCGATCATGTCGGCCACGTATTTGCCGATCGCCTGCTGCACCGGGCCGATGCTGGGCAGGCCCACCTCCATCACCGGGGTCTCGTCCTCCACCAGGGCCGCCACCTGCGAGATGTGCACGCGGCAGTTGCCATAGGCATAGGGCACATGGGGGTTGACCTCGAGTACCACGGCGCGCGCCTTGGCCACCGCGGCCATGGTGTAGTCGGCGCCCAGGCTGAGCGAGAAATAGCCATGCGCGTCCATCGGCGAGGCGAGCGCGAACACCACGTCGGCGGCCATCTGGCCGCGTGCGATCAGGGCCGGCATCTCGGAGAAATAGCTGGGAATGAAGTCCACCCAGCCGGCCTGGCCGCCGGGGCGCGAGGCGGCGCCGTAGAAGAAGGACACGTGGCGCACATGCTCGACGGTCTCGGGGTCGAAATAGCCGAACTTGCGCACCGCCAGGATCTGGCCCACCTTGATGTCGCGGAAGCGCCGGCGCTGTTCGGAGAGCGCCGTCAGCAGCGCGGGGGGCTCGCCGACGCCGGTGGGCACGATGATGAAATCGCCGTCGCGCAAGTGGCCGAGGGCGTCGTTGGCGCCGAGGCGCTTGCTGCGGTAGAGATCCTGAACGGTCATGGGCTGGGTACTGCTGATGAAAATTGAACCCCAGTCTGCGGGCTGCAGCTGACAGGGGCTTGACCCGGCTCTGCTCCAATGCGGCCATGCGCCTGATGCTCTGCCTTGCCCTGCTGTGCCCGCTCTTGCTGCGGGCCGCGCCGGCCAGCCTGCGCGAGCAGGAGATCGCCGAATGCCGCCCCGGCGAGATCAGCACCTGGGGCGATGGCCGGGATCGCCCCGCCATCGCCACGCCGCTGCTGTTCGTCTACAGCCACCGCGGCGCGCCCTACTGGTTCGGCGCGGCGCAGGTGGAGCAGGCGCTCGACAAGGCCTTGCAGGGCTGGGCCGGCTGCGGCGTGCCGGCGCGCCTGCTGCGGGGCGAGCATGCGCAGAACGCCTGGCGCCAGGGCGCGGTGTTGGTGCAGTGGAACGAGCAGGGCGCGGCGCGCAACTTCGGCCTGGCCGATCTGGGCCGGCGCACGCTCTCGCTGGGGCCGGCGGCCTTCGAGCTGCTGCACGAGCGCAACCCCGACCACCCGGCCGAACAGACCCTGCAGATGGTGATCTCGCACGAGATGGGCCATCTGTTCGGCGTGATGGCGCATTCGAAACGCTGCGTGGACGTGATGTCCTATTACACCGGCGCCAAGGGCGAGGTCTGCAGCATCCGCGACGGCTCGCGCCTGGCCAAGGGGGTGGAATACCGGGCGCTGCTGCCCACCGCCTGCGATGTGCAGCGCTGCCGCGCGGCCAATGCGGGGCCGCGGCCTTGAGAAAGGAAAGGTTCTGCGCCGATGCGCGGGGAAGCCTCTATCAAGGTGGGGCGGACGGCAAAGCCCTGGGCGTGTGGCCGCTGCGGCCCGGCTGCGCAGGCCCTCGCTACGCTCGGGCTCCCCTGCGCTGCTCGCGCCTTGCGGCCTGGCGCAGAACTCGCTGCATTCGCTGCGCTCATTGCGCTCAGACAGGCTGCGCCAATCCAGAGCTTGAAGCGCGCGAATACGCGCGCGGCCACAAGGCCCTTTGCGCTGCTCGGCAGCGCAAAGGGCCTTCGCAACCACCCGCCCAGGGCTTTGCCAACACCGCTGCTTGTGCGCGCTCCTCGTGCCACGGGCGTGCTTCGAGCGGCCCAGGCCGGTAGGTGCGAGGCCCCATTGGTGGTGCCGAGCCGCGCAGCCAAACCGGGTTGCGCATCGCTTCGGGCGATGCGTCGAGCGCAGCCTGTCTGAGCACCGAGCACAGTTGGCCGCCGCAGGCGGACAACGGCCCGCAGGGGTGCGAGGGCGAGTTCTGCGCGAGTCCCGGTTTGGTGAGCAGCGAGGGGAGCCTGAACGCAGTGAAGGCCTCCGCCTCTGGGGCCGAGTGCCTGCCGGCCTGGGCCGCGGCGCGAACTCACTCGCTGTCAGTACTTCTGGAAGCTTCCCCGCACATCGGCGAAGAACCTTAAGAAAGGAAAGCCTCAGCGGAAATCCCGGCTCCCCACCCCCAGCCGCCCCAGCCAGGGCGTCAGGTCCTCGAAGCGCTGGCCGAGCAGATGGCGCACGCCGTTTTCGTGCTGCCAGCGGCCATGCACCACCAGCAGGCGCGCGGTCAGGATGGTGGAGCGGTGCGCCTTGTAGATGTCGGGCCAGACGATCACCTGCACGCTGCCGGCCTCGTCTTCCAGGCTGATGAAGAGCGTGCCCTTGGCGGTCTGCGGGCGCTGGCGCACCGTCACCAGGCCGCAGCTGTGCGCCATGCGGCCGCTGGGCCAGTCGCGCAGCTCGGCCGAGCTCTGCAGCCCGCGCCTGGCCAGGCGTGCGCGCAGCAGCGCCAGCGGATGGCTGCGCAGGGTCAGGCCCAGCGAGGCATAGTCCCACAGCACCTCCTCGCCCTCGGGCGCGGCGGGCAAGGCCAGCTCATCCTCGGCCGGCATGCTGCCGCGCAACAACGGCGGCAGGCTGCGCAGCGCCGAGGCCTGCCAGACCTGCTGGCGGCGATGCCCGCTGAGCGAGCTGAGCGCGTCGGCGGCGGCCAGCAGCTGCATCTCGCGCTGGTCCAGCGCGGCGCGCAGGGCCAGGTCTTGCGCATCGCTGAAGAGGGCTGCGCTGCGCGCCGCCACGATGCGCTCTGCCGCCGCATCCGCCAGCCCATGCACCAGGCGCAGGCCCAGGCGCACGGCGGGCTGGGCCAGTGCGGCATCGTCGCCCAGCACCTCGGGGGTGAGCCGGCTGTCGAGATCGCTGAAGCTCACATCTGCGGGCAGCACCTCGACGCCATGGCGGCGCGCGTCCTGCACCAGCTGGGCCGGGGTGTAGAAGCCCAGCGGCTGCGAGTTCAGCAGCGCGCACAGAAAGGCCGCCGGCTCGTGCCTCTTGAGCCAGCAGCTCACATAGGTGAGCAGGGCAAAGCTGGCGGCATGCGATTCGGGGAAGCCGTAGGAGGCAAAGCCCTTGATCTGCTTGAAGATGGATTCGGCAAACGCGTCCTGGTAGCCGCGCGCGCGCATGCCGTCGAGGATTTTTTCGTGGAACTTGCCCAGGTCGCCGGGCCGCTTCCAGGCCGCCATGGCGCGGCGCAGCTGGTCGGCCTCGCCGGGCGTGAAGCCGGCCGCGATCATCGCCACCTGCATCACCTGCTCCTGGAAGATCGGGATGCCGCAGGTGCGCGCGAGCGCCGCCTTCAGGTCCTCGCTGGGGTAGACGACATCGTCCGGGTGCTTGGCGCGGTTCTCCAGATAGGGATGCACCATGCCGCCCTCGATGGGGCCGGGGCGCACGATCGCCACCTCGATCACCAGGTCGTAGAACTTGCGCGGCTTGAGGCGCGGCAGCATCGACATCTGCGCGCGGCTCTCGATCTGGAAGGTGCCGATGGTGTCGGCGGCGCAGATCATGTCGTAGGTGGGATCGTCGCCCTGCGGCGTGGTAGCGAGCTCCAGCGTGCTGCCGCGCAGCCGGTTCACCATCGCGTAGCAGCGCCGCAAGGCGCTGAGCATGCCCAGGGCCAGCACGTCGACCTTGAGCAGGTTGAGGGCGTCGAGATCGTCCTTGTCCCACTCGATCACGCTGCGGTCCTTCATCGTCGCGTTCTCGATCGGCACCAGGCGCGACAGCGGCCCCTCGGTGAGCACGAAGCCGCCCACATGCTGGCTGAGGTGGCGCGGCATGCCCATCAGCTGGCGCGCCAGCGTGATGAGCTGCTGCAGCTTCGTGTCCTGGGCATCGAAGCCAAGCTCCTGCTGCAGCTGCGCGAAGCGCTCGGGGGGCAGGATGTCCTCGCTCCAGCCCGAATGGTCCTTGGCGAGCTTTTCCAGCAAGGCCTCGTCGAAGTCCAGCGCGCGGCCCACGTCGCGCAGCGCGCTGCGCGCACGGTAGGCGATCACCACCGCGGTGAGGGCGGCACGGTGGCGGCCGTAGCGCTGGTAGAGGTACTGGATCACCAGCTCGCGGCGTTCGTGCTCGAAGTCCACATCGATATCGGGCGGCTCGTTGCGCTCCTTGCTGATGAAGCGCTCGAACAGCAGGGTGCTCTCGGCCGGGTCCACCGCGGTGATTTCCAGGCAGTAGCAGACCACCGAGTTGGCGGCCGAGCCGCGCCCCTGGCAGAGGATGCCCTGCGAGCGCGCGAAGCGCACGATGTCGGCCACGGTGAGGAAGTAATGCTCGTAGCGCAGCTCGGCGATCAGCGCCAGCTCATGCTCGACCCGCTCCACCCAGGCGGCGCCGCCGTCCGCGGGCCAGCGCCTGGCCATGCCCTCGTAGGTGAGGCGGCGCAGATAGCTGGAGGGGGTCTCGCCGTTGGGGACCACCTCGCTGGGGTATTGGTAGCGCAGCTCGTCGAGCGTGAAGTGGCAGCGCTCGGCGATCTTCAGCGTCTCGGCCAGCAACTCGGGCGGGTAGACCTGGGCCAGGCGCAGGCGGCTGCGCAGATGGCGCTCGGCATTGGGCTGCAGGTCCAGGCCGCAGGCATGGATGGGCTTGTTGAGGCGGGTGGCCGTCATCACGTCCTGCAGGGGCTTGCGCGAGCGCACGTGCATGTGCACATCGCCCGTGGCGACCAGTGGAATTTCAGTTGCCTCCGAGAGCGCGCGCAGGCGCTGCAGCCAGAGCTCGTCGGAGAGTTCGCTGAGCAGCTCCACGCCGATCCAGGCGCGGCCCGCGAAGGCGCCCAGCAGCCAGCGTGCCTGCGCCAGCAATTCGGCATCGCTGCGGCTGCGCAGCGGCAGCAGGATGAGCAGCAGGCCGTCCAAATGGGCCTGTTGGCTGGCGGTATGCAGCTGCGGCCAGCTGAGCCGGTACTGGCCCTTGGTGGGTGAGGCGCGGCGCAGATCGGTAATGAACTGGCTCAGATTGCCATAGGCCTCGCGCTGCGGCGCCAGCAGCACCAGCTTGAAGAGCGGCGCCTCGTCGTCCTCCGCCGCGCGCACCAGGAACTCGCTGCCGATGATGAGCTGGGGCAGCTCCAGCTCGGGGTCCAGTTCGGGCCGCTCGCCCATCAGGCGCTTTAGGCCCACATGCGCGCGCACCACCCCGGCCAGCGAGCATTCGTCGGTGATGGCCAGGGCCGCATAGCCCTGGTCGTGGGCGCGCCGCACCAGCTCCTCGGGGTCGGAGGCGCCACGCAGAAAGCTGAAATTGCTCAAGCAGTGGAGTTCCGCGTATCCCCCCGGTCCGCGCGTCGGGCTGTTCATGCGAACACCCCGTGCAGAAACCAGCGCTGCTCTGCGGTGGAGAGGCGCTCCTGGTAGATCCACAGCAGGCCGCTCAGGCCGTTGCTGGCGCTGCTGCTGCTGCTGCTGCGGGCGAGGAAATAGTCGCGCTGCACCTGCGGATCCACGGCCTTGCCGCCCCACCAACCACCCTCGATGCGCTGCGGCCCGGCCAGCAGCTGCAAGACCTGGCCCTGGTGAACGGGTTGGTCGCGGCGCGTCTTGAGCGCCAGCGGCGGCTCCAGCAGCCAGCTTGGCTGGGGCTGCAGGGCCGGGCGCATGCTGGCCGGGGGCAAGACCTGGCCCCAGGCCAGCCAGTCCTGCATGCATTCGGGCCGATGGTCCTCGCGCAGGCGGGCGCGGCGCACGCGCTCGGGGCCCAGGCGCACCGCCATGCGCTCCAGCAGCTGGTTGAGCGGCTCCCTGGGCTGTTCGGGGGATCCTGCACCATTGGGGGGCAGCAGCGAGGCGCTGTGTTCCTGCAGGGCCAGCACCTCGTCGGCGCACAGGCTTAGCTCGCCCACCGGCGCCTGCAGCGTCAGCTGTGCCAGGTGCTCGCGCATGAGGCGCGCGAGATGGCCGAAATCGCGCGTGGTATCGGCCGTGCCCAGGCTCAGCTGCCCGCCGCTGCCGGCCTCGCGCGCGCGCATCGCGTCGTGCTGCCAGGCGAGCGTGAGCCGCTTGATGCCGGCATGCCGCGCCGCCAGCCAGGCGCAGAGCTGGCGCAGGAGCTGCTCGACGTAATGGCTCAGCGCCGGCGCGTTCTCGATGCGGTAGGGCAGCTCCAGGCGCGCCCGGAACTGCTCGGGCGCCACCACCCAGGCATGGGCCTCGGGGGCCTGGCCATAGGCCTGGTCCAGCGCCTGCAGCAGGGCCGGGCCAAAGCGCCGCGCCGTGGGCCCGCGCGGCAGCGCGCGCAGCTGGCCCAGGCGCTGGCAGCCCAGCCGCGCCAGCATGGGCGCATGCGCGGCCACCGCGCTGAGGCTGTGCAGGGGCAGGCTGTCCAGCAGCGGGGTCAGGTCTTGCGTGAGGCCATCCACGATGCCCGCTCTGGCGAGAGCCAAGGCGCCCAGGCTGGTGGGGGCCCAGGCCAGGCCCTGCACGCCATAGGCCGGGCCCTCTCGCAGCACGCGCCGGTGCAGGGCGCGCAGGCCGCCGAACAGGCGCAGGCTGGCGCCCAGCTCCAGCAGCACGGCCGGGCTTTCTTCTTGCTCATCTTCCAGCAGGGCCACGCGCGGCGTGAACTGCAGGCTCCACCAGGCCAGGGTCTGCCGCGCGGCCGGATCACTGCAGGCTGGTGGCGCGAGCAGCAGGGCGAGCCAATACAGCGGATGGGGCGGGTTTGGGCTCATGGCTGAGCTCCTTGGGTACGGCGGGGATGCTCGGCGCGATGACCGTGGCGGGGCGCAGCTGCCGCGGCGCCAGCAGCGCGGCCAGCTCGGCCGGCAGCGCCTCCAGCCGCAGCGCCTGGGCATGGGCGGGGCCGCGGCGCTTGAGGATGTGCAGCTGCAGCTGCCAGTCGGCGCCGGGGCTCAGGATCAGGCGCAGCGGCGCGGCCGAGGATTGGGTTTGCACCGCCAGCGGCCGGAACAGGAACACCGGCGCCGCCGAACCCAGGGCCGCGGCCTGCAGGCGGCGTATCTGCGCCGGCCTTGCCTCGGGCAGCCAGGCCAGCACGGCACCGGCGGCATTCGCCTTGATGGCCTGCTCGGTGGCCCAGAGCGCCTGCAATGCATTGGCGGGTGCGACCCAGACCAGCTGCTGCGGCGCGATGCCATGCGCACGCAAGCCCGGCAGATGGGGTTGCTGCGGCGGGTTCACCAGCAAGAGCGGGGGGCGCGCCGCGGGCGCCGGTGTGGCGGGCTTGCGGCGCATGGGCTGGGGCTGCGGGGCTTGTTGTTGCAGCAGCCGGCCAAGCGCCGGCCCCAGCAAGCGCCATTCGCACAGCCCGGCCTGGGCCTGCAGGATCTCGCTGAGCATGCGCGTGGGCCAGCCGCCACCGGGCAGCTGGGCATCCAGGGCACCGAAGCCGCTGGCGATGCAGGGGCTGGCGCTGGCGCCCAGGCTGGTGGCGCGCCACAGCCGTGCATCGGCCAGCAGGGCGGCGTGGCTGGGATCGGCGGCGAGAACGGCGGTTGGCATGATAGCTGTACAAAAACACAGTATATGCAAATCGGCAGCATGTCACAGCGGAATCCGCTGCGCGCACAGGCCCCCAAGCCCAGGGGGCTCGGCCCGCCCGGGCTGCCGTCATAATCAGGGAAAACCCCGAACCCAAAGGCTTTGGCAAGGCATGAGTTGGCAAATAGGTCCCGTTGCGAACGCGCATCCCATGGCAGCACCGCTGCTGCTGGAGACCGAGCGCCTGCTGCTGCGCGCGCCCGCCGATGCCGACCTGGACACGCTGTTCGAGGTGCATGCCGACCCGGTCACCAACCATCACAGCCCGCACGGGCCCCTGCACGCGCGCGCGGAAGCGCAGGAGCTGTTGCAGCAATGGCAGGCCCATTGGCAGCAGCGCGGCTTTGGCTACTGGGTGATTGCCCTGCGCGAACTGCCCGAGCAGGTGCTGGGCTTCGGCGGCATCATGGCCAAGCCCATCGATGGCCAGGAGGGCTTGAACCTCTACTTCCGCTTCCGCCCCCAGGCCTGGGGCCAGGGCTATGCCTCCGAGATGGCGCTCACCGCCCTGGGCCTGGCCTTCACGCAGCTGCAGGCCCCCGCCGTGCTGGCGGTGGTGCGCCCGGCCAACACGCCCTCGCGCAAGACCCTGGAGCGCATCGGCATGCGCCTCAAGGGCTCGCTCGCCGACGTGCCGGGGCAGGCGCCCAGCCTGCTCTATGAGCTGACGGCGGCGCAATACGCCAGCAGCCCCCGCCAAAAGCCCGAACCGACGCCGTTTGGGGCGTGAGCCGGACCGAGGACAGCACCTGCGTGCTGTCCGACGCCGGCGAGCGGATTGGGCGCCTGCTAGCGCCCAAGCGTGAGCAGGACCGCAGCGCCGCATGAGTCCGGGCTCCGTTCAACCCAAGCGCGTTGGGGCCTCGCATAGTCGGCGCAACTCCACGCCACGTGCCAGTCAGTGTCGGCTTGCAAAGTCGTAGGGCATTGCGCTCCAAGGGCAAGCTGACTGATGGTGGCTTACGACCCAATCCAGTCGGCTCACTGGCAAGCTGTACCCTCTCGGTACCATCACTCGGCATAGCCGTACACTCGTCGGGAATGGAAGCTGCTGCCAGATCGCGCGTCAACCAAGCGCCTTCTTGCATCGACCCTCAAAGTCGTCGCGCCATGTCTTCAGGGCTTCGATATCCGCACGCAGTTCAGGCTCGTCCGGAATGAAGGCAGGAACCTCCATCGACTGGCTGTGCTCGTAGAACGAGTACTTGGTCATCAAGCTGTCGATCTTTGCGCAGTCGGTGAGCTCGATTGCGGACAGCGCAGACAACCTGTTCTCCGTCGTTACGCTTCGCCGGTGCCTCTTGACAACTTCGTTTAGTAGGTCGTCTTCGACCGTTCGCTCCAGCAGTTTGCGGAAATCGCTGCAGATGCCTTGCGCCAGCGCTCGGTAGGCTTCGCCGCCGCCAGCCTCGCCAGCCTTCTTCGCAGCTTGCAAGCGGGTAAGTAGTAGGTTATTTGCCTTGTCTGTCCGCAGCGTCCAAACGGCCTCAGGGACGGGAAGGCCTGCAGATCCTGAGTAAGCCTCGATACACCGCTGAACCAAGTGGTCCTTCTTCCACTGGTCTCCGTTCTTCTTGGCCACGTCTTCCATGGCGCCATACAGCGAGAGCCTGTGGGTGAAGACCAGGACTTGGCGCGTCTTGGCAAGCTCTGCTAGCCGTTTAGCCACCGCCCACTCAAAGTCGTGGTCAAGTGACGAGATGGGGTCGTCAAATACAAAGGGTGCAATTTGCGGCTTGCCCGTTACGTCGGCCAAGAAGGCGGCCAGTGAGATGATTCGGCGCTCACCTTCGCTGAGCACCGCAGCCGGATCGTCGTCCTGGCCCTTGGTACCAGTGAGCTTTAGCTGGTGCATCGCCTTGCCGCGCTCGATGCGAGTCTTGACAATGGAGACGCGCACTCGGTTGGCGCCAAGAGCTTTGAGTTCAGCGTTGAACCGGTTGACATAGGCCTCGGTGATGATCTTCTCCGTCACCTCGCTAGCCTTCATTGAGACCTTGCGCGAGTTCGCGAGCCCCTTCCAGGTTTCGAAGTCCTGCCAGGCCTTCAGTCGCTCGACTTCCTTGCTCACAGCGGCCTTTTGCTGGGCAATCCACTTCTGGGCCTCAAGAGCGAGCTTGTCCTTGGCTGCCTTGGCACGGTCGAACTCATTGGCGTCTTTGTCGAGCTGGAGCGCTTCTTCCTCCAGGCTCTTTGAGCGAGCTTGCAGCTTTGCCACAAACGGTGCTACGTCGGGTGCCACTACGGCCGGCCCGTTCGCTTCCTTGGCAGCTAGCGCTGCGCGGGTGAGACGTGCTGGCCCCCAGAACGCTTTGAGGTCTTCCAGCCAGACTGCCTCCTCCAGCCCCGCGGCGGCACACTGAGTTGTGAGTTGCTCGTCGCTCGGCGGCACGGGCAGTCCTGTGAGCGCTTCGGCATGAGCGGTTTCAGCCGCCTTGGCTTCAGCCTCGAGCTTGCTACCAACGAACTTTTCGAAGTCTTGAAGGCGCTGCTGAGCATCGGGCTGCAGCTCTTGATGGCAGAGCAGGCACCGCGCCTTGTCCGTCACCGGGAACTGCTTTTGCGGGTAGGCCGTCTGGGAGTACTCCCTCGCGGCGTCCCACATCGCGCGCCAGGTGGCCTGCCCGACCCCGCCCAAGAGCGCTGAGTTGACCTTCGCTGCTTCTGCCGCGATTCGACGCTTGTCCTTCGCTGCCGTGTGAAGCGCTCGGATGCTCTGGATGCCGGCGGCCCCGAAAGCGGCAGTGCCCTGGCCAAGAGCGGTGATGATCTTCTCGACTTGCGTCTTCTTGGCCCTGCGCTGAGCGGCACCCGCTGCAGGGTCAGCAACCTTGAGCCTCTCGGTCAGGTCATGAAGTGCTGAGGCCTGAGCGTCCGTCCAGCTTGTCAGCTGGTCGATATCTGCCTGCGTCATCGTGTGACGCAGCTTCGTGTACTGCCCGGCGGGGCCCGTACCAGCGTACTCCTGTGGAAGAGACGGTAGGCCACTCACCAGCTTGTCTTGCTGCGTTTGCAGCTTCGCCTTGATGCCGTCACACGCGGCAGCCAGTTGCTCGAACATCGACACGAGCGGCGGCACGTAGCCCGCCGTGCTCTCCTTGGTGAGGTAGTGCACCGCCTCGTCGCTGTCGAAAATGTCGACAGCGCGCAACGCCGGAACTGAATCGCTGTCAGCAGGCCAGACCAAGGGCACCGGGGCAGGTCCTTGCTGGTAGTCGATCTTGCACTGACGGAGCTGTGGCGGGTCTCCGAAGACGTTGGCCTTCAGTGCCACTGCCCGCGGCTTGCCACTCGCACGCTTGAGTATTCGCGTGTAGCCAGACTTGCCAGAGCCGTTGTGGCCGTAGACCACCACAAGGTTGCCCTTGCCGAAGTCCAGCAGCGACTTGGGGGACAAGTTCTCAATGCCTTGAACCTCTGAAAGACCCATCAGCCGCAGTTCACCCGACGCGGCAGGAGCCTGGGTCAGCGAGGCAAAGGCACGCTGCTTCGATACCTTGCGTCCATCCGCAGTCTTGAGTAGCTCTGTGACCGCCTCTATGTCTTCGTCCTGTAGCTTGTCAGAGCTCAGCAGCCGGTCTGCTGCCTCCTGGAGCCAATCCTGCTGACTTAGAAGCCACTCTTTGACTTCCCCCTGCACTTCCTTCATGCGGAACTCCTTGTTGTAGGACTCAGAAGAATGCCCACACCTGATGGCTTCTATTGGCGGTCCAGGACGCCAGGACGCAACTGGACCGCTAGCCTTGCTTCGCCAGCATCGGCTAGCCGTCCACGTCGATCCTGAAAGCCTACCCGCAGTGCGGGCAGATGATTTCGTTCATGTCTCTCGCGCCCTGAACCTGCAGGTTAGCAAATCTGTGGGGTCCGAGGACTAGATTGGCTCCGCCGGTGCCTGCTAGCGCCCGGGCTTGGGCCGGACCGAGGACAGCCGAAGTGCCTGCATGCGCTTCGGCCTTCGCCAGGCACGTGCAGCCCGCAGGGGCTGCACATGTCCGGGCTCAGCACCTGCGAGCGGTGCGGCGCTGATCAGCAACCCTGCCGTGCGGCGCCGCGTTCCAGCCAGGCGCGGGCGGCCGCCAGGCCCTCGGGCTTGCGCAGGGCGCCGCCGTGGGCGACCTCGGGCACCTCGACCATGTGCAGGCAGCTGTCGCGATGCTGCATGGCCTGCGCCAGGCTGCGAGTGAAGGCCGGCGGGCTCGCCGGGTCCTGGCTGCCCACCAGCATCAGCGTGGGCCGGCGCAGCTCGCGCAGGGCCTGGTGGTTGTCGTAGCCGCGCACCGTATCTGCCAGCCGGATGCTCACGAAGGGCTTGGCATACCAGGGCACCTGGTTCTCGGCCCAGGCCTGGGCCGTGGTCAGCGCGCCTTCCAGCAGCAGCGCATCGGGTGGCAGCTCTCGGGCCAGATGGGCGCTCACCAAAGTGCCCAGCGAAAAGCCCCAGTAGGCCAGAGGCAGGGCCTCGCCGGACAGGCGGCGCGCTTCGCGCACGGCAGCCTGCGCATCGGACATCAACTGCGGGGTGCCACCCACACCTTCCGACAGACCCATGCCGCGATAGTCCCAGAACAGCGCATTGAGCGGCAACTGGCTCGCATCGCGCAGCAGGGCGGGATAGCTGCGCTGCACGATATTGCCGGCACCCTGGAAATAGACGGCCGTCAGCCGGGCGCCGGGTTGGCGCAGGAACAGGCCGCCCAGCAGGGTGCCATCGGCCGAGCGGAACTGCACCTGCTCCAGCCCTGCGCCGGACTCGGCGGCGCGTGCCTGCGCCTGCGCCAGCCAGCCGGCCTCCATCGGCTGCTGGTGGCGCACGAAGAGGTCGGCGTCGTTGACGTCCACGCTGGCGCAGGCCGCCAGCAGGAGGCCGGCCAATGCGGCGGCGCAGGCGCCCAGGGGATGGCGCGGGGTGGTGCTGGGGCGAGCGTGCATGGCAGTTTTCATGGGCAAGTTTGGGCGCACAGCGCCCGGACGGCGCGCAGTATAGAAAGCGCGAGAGGCGTCAACTACGAGGGTTATGCCTGGGCACGGCCCACCATGCGCGGCCGCGGGGCGAAAGGCCTCGCTAGGCCGCCGGGCCGTCCTGCTCTTGCCGTCGGTCCGGCAACTGCCTCACCAGCCGCCAGGCCAGCACCCCCAGCCCCGCCACCGCCGCGATCAGCACCGCCCAGAGCAGCCAGCGCTGGCGCGTTTCGGGGTCGGGCGCGCTCAGCAGCTGTTCCTGCCAGCCGGGCTCGGGCTGCGCGCTCAGCGGGCCCAGCTGGGCCTGTGCCAGCTTGAATTCGTCGCCCTCGCGGTAGCCCGGCATCAGGCTGGCCAGCGGCAGGCTGCCGGCTTGGGCCTTGGCGCGCCCCACGGCCAGCTGCAGCTGGGCCGGCTGCCCCGGCGCCAGGAACACCAGCCTTGGCGCCTGCCAATGCCATTGCACGTTCAAGGCTTGATCCTGCAATGCCACGGCCGGCCCCTCGGCGGCCAGGCGCCAGTAGCGTGCGGCGGGGGCTTGCGGCAGGGCTTGCGTGGGCGAGCTCGCGTCCAGGCCGTCGCGCTGCATGCGCCAGGCCACGAAGCGGCTCACCGTCCGCCAGGGCTGCTCGGGCGCGTCGCGCTGCTCCAGGCGCAGCGGCAGCAGATGGTTGCCGGCGGGCAGCTGCAGGGCCAGCGCGCGCGGCGCGATGCGGGCTTGCAGGTCGAGCTGCCAGGCCGCTGGCGCCGTTGTTTGGGTGGCCGGCTCGGGCTGGAACTGCAGGGCCTGCTGCAGATCGGCCGGGGCCTGACGCCGCAGCAGCAGCAGCTCGCTGGCCTGCAGCGCCAGCGGCTGCTCGAACTGCAGGCGCAGATAGCGCGGCAGCGCCATGCCGGCGGGCCAGTCCAGCGTCTTGAGGCTGGGGGCCGTGGGTTCGCTGGCGGGCAGCTGCAGCAGGCGTTGTGCGGCCCTTGGCTGGTCCTGCAGCGCCTGCCATGCCCGGCCATCCATGCTGGTCTCGATCAGCACCGAGCTGCTCAGGCCCGCGGGGCGATGTGGCCAGTCGAGGCGGATCTGGCGCAGCGTCTCCACCTCCGCCGGCAGCGCACTCAGGTCCAGCAGCCAGCGCCGGGCTGCGCCGGGCACGGCTGATTGGCGGCCGTCCGAGGTTTGCAGCTGCAGCACCATGCCCTGGGCATCGAGCTGGAGCTGCAGGCCGGCGCCGGGCGCGGCGCTGGCGGGCTCGGGCCAGGCGAAGCGCGGCACGCTGACGCGGCGCTCCTGCTCGCGGGCCGGCAACTCCCGCGCCCAGGCCATCGGCAAGACCTGACCCTGGCCATTGAACAGGCGCACATCGGCCAGGCCGGGGCTGCGCGAGGCCTGCAGCACGGGCCAGGGCAGGGCCAGGCTTTGCAGGCCCTCTTGCGGCGCCGGCTGCACGGCGGCCTGGTGGCTGTAGGCGCGAACGGCTTCGGGCGCGGCCAGGGCGCTGCCCAGCAGCAGCGAGCAGGCCAGTCCGGTGACGAGGGCTTTCTTTGTCATCATGTCGTGCGCTCCTCGGGGGGCAGCGGGGCCACATAGCCGATCACCAGCATCAGCGCACCCACCGCCAGGAAGGAGACGATGCGCGCCAGGCTGCCCAGCTGCGAGAGATCCACCAGGAACAGCTTCAGCACCACCGCGCCCAGCAGCACCGCGCCGGCCATCCACAAGGGTCGCGCCAGCGCCGGTGCGGCGCGCCGTGTGGCCCACAGCATGGCGGCCAGGGCGGCCAGCGTCCATAGCAGCGAAAGCCCGGTCTGCACCGCCGCGCTGCCGAGCGCGCCGTCCAGCCACATCGGCGTGCCCAGGCCATGGTGCAGGCTGCGCACCAGCAGGCTGTTGAGCCACCAGAACGCCAGGCCAGCGCCGGCCAGCAGCGCCACGCGTGCCGCGCGCCCGGTGCCCGGGCCGGCCTGGCGCAGGCGCAGCGCATAGATCAGCACCAGGCCATGGGCCAGGTCCAGCGGGTTGAGCAGGGGCAGGGTGGGCAGCGGCGCCATCGATGCATCGCTGAACAGATTGGCGGCCAACACCCACAGCATCAGCAGCGCCATCCAGGGCTTGAGCAGGCCCTGGCGCAAGACCTGACCCTGCAGGTCCATGGGCCAGCGCTGCGATTGCAGGCGCGCCAGCAGGGCCAGACCCAGCAGGGTGGGCAGCAGGATGGCGGCGGCGGGCGTCCAGCCCTCGTGGCGGGCCACCAGATGGGCGCCGGCGGTGTAGAGCCACAGGCCGCCCTGCAGCATGGCGTACCAGGCCAGCAGCAGATGCTCGGCCGCCTGCGCCCAGGGCTCGGGCAGCCGGGCGCGGCGCTGGCGCAGCAGGCGCCACAGGCCCAGGGCCAGCAGGGCGAAGGCTTCGGGCAGGCCGGGGCCCTGGCTGTAGCGCGACCAGAGGCTGGCCGCGTTGGACGCGTCCAGCAGGCCCAGGGTCGAACTCAGCAGGGCCAGGCTCATGAAGATGCGTGCCGGCCAGCGCAGCGCGGGCCAGGCCGGGCGGCGCAGCTCGGCCGCCAGTGCCAGCAACGCGCTCCAGCCGGCGCCGAGCGCGGCGCCGTCCAGCCAGCGCTGGTCCCAGGCCTGCAGCTCGTTCAGGCCACCCACCCAGAGCTGCAGCAGCGCCAGGCCTAGCATCAGGGCCTCGGGCAGGGGCGGCTGCAACCAGGCCGGGGCCTGGGGCCGCGGCCGGCGCAACAATGCCGCGCTGCCCAGGCCGGCCGCCACCAGCAGCGCCAGGGCCAGGAAGGCGCTGTTGAGGAAGAGCCAGCGGCCTTCCACCCCTTGGGCGCCGGGCGAACTCCAGTAGCTCAGGGCCGCCGCCAGCTGCAGCAGGATGCCGGGCACCGCCGCCCACCAGCGGCCCTGGCGCAGCGCGATCCACAGCACGCCCAGGCCTTGCAGGGCCCAGGCGGCGCTGGTCCAGCGTGCGTCCAGGGCCAGCGGCATCACCAGGGCCAGGAAGGCCAGGCCCAGCGCCGCCATGCCCTCCACCAGGATCAGCAGGCGCTGGCCGGCTTGGCGCCACAGCCAGTGGCCCAGCAGCAGGTAGATGCCGGCCAGCACGGCCGCGCTGAAGGCCAGGGCCATGGGCTGGCCGCGCAGCATGGCGGCCTGCAGCCCGAAGGCGACGATGGGGGAGCCAAAGAGCAGACTGCCATCCACCAGGGCCAGCGTCTTTTCGCCATCCTGGTTCTGCTGCAGCACCCGCTGCGTGTACTGCACCGCGATGAAGAGATAGAGCCCGAACTGCGCGATCAGAAAGGGCTCGGTGCTCCAGAACAGCTCGGGCTGGTAGGCCTTCAAACCCCACAGCCCGCCAATGCCGAAGCTGAACACAAAGCCCTCCAGGTTCAGTAACTTCCAGGCCTTGTGGCGCGCGATCCAGGCGATCGCCAGGTTGAGCAGCAGGTAGTAGCCGAACAGGGCCACATGGCTGCCCTGGCCGGTGGAGGTGAGCACCGGGGCGAGGAAGGCGCCGCCAAAGCCCAGCGCCGCCAGGGGCAAGGCGTCCTGGCGCAGCGCCAGCACGGTGGTGATGGCGGCCAGCGCGGCCAGCAGGCCGAAGCTCAGGCCCGCCGGCACCAGGCCGTAGAGCCGGAAGGCGGCGAACAGCACCAGGTAGCTGATGCCCACGCCGGCGCCCTGCAGGCTCAGCCCGTAGCCGCGCCTTTTGGGCGTCAGGCGCAGGCCGAGGCCGGTGAGCGCCAGGCCCGCCAGCGCCGTGCCGGCGAGGCGCCAGGCCAACGGCAGCAGGGCGTTCTCGGCCGCATAGCGCAAGAGAAAGGCCACGCCGATGAAGAGCAGCAGCACGGCCACGCGCACGATGGTGTTGCCGCCGCGGAACCAGGCCAGCAGCGACCGACCCAGCGAGCTGGTGGCGGCCAGCGATTGTTCGTCGGGCTCCAGCCGGGGCTGCGCACGCGCGGCCGGCTCGGGCGGCAGGCGGGGCGGCAGGGCTGGCAGTGTCTCGATGCGCGGCGGGGGTTCGGGCGCCGGCTCGGGTTCGGGTTCGGGCATGGCGGCGCGCGCTGGGCGCGCGGCAGCGGGCGCCTGCCCCAGCCGCAGCTGCCGCAGCTCCTCGCCCAGGGCGTTGAGCCTGGCCTGCATGCGCATCAGCAGCACGCCCACCAGGCCGCCCAGCACGGCCAGGCCGCCACCGCGCTGGCCGAAGATCTCGCCGGCCAGCCAGGCCAGCACCACGCCACCTACCAGACCTAACCAACTCATGGTGCAGCCCCTTGTTATGGTGGGGCGATTCTAGGAGGCCGTCTCAGGGCTGCGGATAACGTCTCAGGCCCTGCAGCTCCAGCACCCGCACGCCGCCATATTCCACGCTGATCAGGCCGCGCTCCTGCAGATGGCTCAGGGCCTCGTTGACGCGCTGGCGCGACAGGCCCACCAGCTTGGCCAGCTCCTGCTGGGTGATGCGCAGCAGGCTGCCCACGCCGGGATAGAGCTGGGGGTGGAAGAGGGCGGCGAGGTTGCGCGCCACGCGCAGGTCGGGGTCGGAGATGCGGTCGATCTCGCGCGCGGCGATGAACTGGCCGAGGCGCTCGTTGAGCTGGTTCAGCACGAAGCGGTTGAAGCCGATGCTGTGCTCCAGCAGGTCGTGGAAGGTCTCGATCGGCAGGCCCGCCACTACGCTGCGGCGCAGCGGCTGGATGTTGTAGCGGTAGACCTCGCGCTTGAGCAGGGTGCCCTCGCCGAACCAGCCGCCCGGCGGCACGCCGGTGAAGGTGATGGACTGGGCGGCGGCATCGTCGTTGCTCATCTTCAAGAGGCCGTCGATCACGCCGAACCAGAAGTTGGCCGGCTTGCCGATGCGGCAGACGCGCTCGCCCACCTCGGCGTCGGCCACCTGCAACTGGGCCACGGCGGCCTCGCGCTGCGCCGGCTCCAGCACGGCGAGCCAGGGAATCGCTTCAAGTTCGGCGGCGCTGGGTGGCCGCGCGCGCTGGCGAAGGGTCAGGTTTTGCGTCACTGTCGAGTTCATCCCTCTATTCATCGCCGCTCAGCATGACGTGATCCTGACGCGGCACCCCCGGGAAAGCACGGGCCGTGATTTCCATCAAATGTCGTCGCAACGACAACACGGCGTCAAAGTAAAGGCCTAGGATTGCACCGCAACAAGGCATGCACCGCCCATCCGTTTCCGTTCGTTCCCGCTTGTGGGGCGCAGTGCACCGAGGAGACACACGGTGACCAGCACGACTTTTCCCAGGCTCTTGCTTGACCATGCGGCCCAGCGTCCGAACGACGCCGCGCTGCGCGAGAAGGAATACGGCATCTGGCAGGCGCTCAGCTGGGCGCAGCTGGCGGAGCTGGTGTGCGCGCTGGCCCATGGCCTGCACCAGGCCGGCGTGCAGCGCGGCCAGCATGTCATCGTGGTCGGCGAGAACCGCCCGCGCCTGGCGGCCAGCATGCTGGCGGCCCAGGTGCTGGGCGCGATTCCGGTGCCGCTGTACCAGGATGCGGTGGGCGCGGAGTTCGTGTTCCCCATCAACAACGCCGAGGTGGCCTTCGCGATCGTGGAGGACCAGGAGCAGGTCGACAAGCTGATCGAGATCCGCGGCCAATGCCCGCAGCTCACCCACCTCTGGTACGACGATCCGCGCGGCCTGCGCAACTACGACGAGCCCGGCGTGGCGCCGCTGGACAGCCTGATCGCCGCCGGCGCGGCCGCCGCCAAGACGCAGCCGCAGCTGTTCCGCGAATGGGCCGAGCGCGTCAAGCCCGACGATGTGGCGGCGATGTTCTTCACCTCGGGCACCACCGGCAACCCCAAGGGCGTGGTGCACAGCCATGCCACCCTGATCGACCGGGCCCAGGCCGGCGCGCGCTTCGACAAGCTCGGCAGCCACGAGGAAGTGCTGGCCTATCTGCCGCCCGCCTGGATCGGCCAGAACATCTTCAGCTATGCCCAGTGGCTGGCCTGCGGCTATGTGGTGAACTGCCCCGAGTCGGCCAGCACCGTCTCGATCGACCTGAAGGAGATCGGCCCCACCTATTACTTCGCACCGCCGCGCGTGTTCGAGGGTCTGCTCACCAGCGTGATGATCCGCATGGAGGATGCCGGCAGCCTGAAGCGCTGGCTGTTCGCGCGCTGCATGGCGCTGGCGCAGCGCGTCGGCCCGGCGCTGATGGACGGCAAGCCGGTGGGCACCCTGGACAAGCTGAAGTACGCGCTCGGCAATCTGCTCATCTACGGGCCGCTGCGCAACACCCTGGGCTTCTCGCGCGTGCGGGTTGCCTACACCGCCGGCGAGGCGATCGGCCCCGACCTGTTCAGCTTCTACCGCTCGATCGGCATCAACCTCAAGCAGCTCTACGGCTCCACCGAGACGGCGGTGTTCGTCTGCCTGCAGCCCGACAACGAGGCGCGCTCCGACACCGTGGGCGTGCCGATCGACGGCGTGGAGATCAAGCTGGACGCGAGCGGCGAGATCCTGGTGAAGTCGCCGGGCCTGCTCAAAGGCTATTACAAGAACGAGGCCGCCACCAACGAGGTGCTCACCGCCGAGGGCTGGTACCACACCGGCGACGCCGGCTTCATCGATGCCAGCGGCCACCTGAAGATCATCGACCGCGCCAAGGACGTGGGCCGCATCCTGGGCGGCCCCAACGACGGCGCCATGTTCGCGCCCAAGTATGTGGAGAACAAGCTCAAGTTCTTCGCTCATATCAAGGAGGCGGTGGCGCTGGGCGACAAGCGCGAGCGCGTCTGCGCCTTCATCAACATCGACTTCGAGGCGGTGGGCAACTGGGCCGAGCGCCGCAACCTGCCCTATGCCGGCTACACCGATCTGGCCCAGAAGCCCGAGGTCTACGAGCTGATCCGCGAATGCGTGGAGAAGGTAAACGCCGACCTGGCACAGGACGAGCTCTTGGCCGGCAGCCAGATCACGCGCTTCCTGATCCTGCACAAGGAGCTGGATGCCGACGATGGCGAACTCACCCGTACCCGCAAGGTGCGGCGCGGCGCGATCGCCGAGAAATACGCGGTGCTGATCGATGCGCTCTACGGCGGCAAGAGCTCGCAGTTCATCGAGACGGCGGTGAAGTTCGAGGACGGCCGCAGCGGCTCGGTCTCGGCCGATTTGAGAATCATGGACACGAAGACGTTTCCGGCTGTCAGGAGGGCTGCTTGATGGCCAAGAAGATTGGCGAGGTCATCCTCGAGGTCAAGAACATCTCGCTGAGTTTCGGCGGCGTGAAGGCGCTCACCGACATCAGCTTCAATGTGCGCGAGCATGAGATCCGCTCCATCATCGGGCCCAACGGCGCGGGCAAGAGCTCGATGCTCAACTGCATCAACGGCGTCTACCAGCCGCAGCAGGGCGAGATCACCTTCCGCGGCCAGCATTTCAAGCACATGAACTCGCGCCAGGTGGCCGAGATGGGCGTGGCGCGCACCTTCCAGAACCTGGCCCTGTTCAAGGGCATGAGCGTGCTGGACAACATCATGACCGGCCGCAACCTGCACATGAAGAGCAACCTCTTCCTGCAGGCGCTGCGCTGGGGCCCGGCCGAGCGCGAGGAGATCGCGCAGCGCGAGAAGGTCGAGCGCATCATCGATTTCCTCGAGATCCAGGCCTATCGCAAGACCCCGGTGGGCCGCCTGCCCTATGGCCTGCAAAAGCGCGTGGACCTGGGCCGCGCGCTGGCGATGGAGCCGACGGTGCTGCTGCTGGACGAGCCGATGGCCGGCATGAATGTGGAGGAGAAGCAGGACATGTGCCGCTTCATCCTCGACGTGAACGACGAGTTCGGCACCACCATCGTGCTGATCGAGCACGACATGGGCGTGGTGATGGACATCTCCGACCGCGTGGTGGTGCTGGACTACGGCAAGAAGATCGGCGATGGCGCGCCCGACGAGGTGCGCCAGAACGAAGACGTCATCCGTGCCTACCTCGGCACCAGTCACTGAGCGAGAGCGCCATGGGATTCTTCCTTGAGACATTGATGGGCGGACTGATGTCCGGCATGTTGTATTCGCTCATTGCCCTGGGCTTTGTGCTGATCTACAAGGCCTCGGGCGTGTTCAATTTCGCCCAGGGTGCGATGGTGCTGTTCGCCGCGCTGGCGATGGCGCGCTTTGCCGAATGGATCCCGCAATGGACCGGCGTGCAGAGCCTGCTGATGGCCAATCTGCTGGCCTTCGTGGCGGCGATGGCGGTGATGATCGTGGTGGCCTGGCTGATCGAGAAGCTGGCGCTCTCGCGCCTGGTGAACCAGGAGGGCATCACCCTGCTGATGGCCACGCTGGGCATCACCTACTTCCTCGACGGCCTGGGCCAGACCCTGTTCGGCAACGACATCTACAAGATCGATGTGGGCATGCCCAAGGACCCCATCATCGTCGGCGAGTCGCTGTTCCAGGGCGGCCTGCTGGTCAGCAAGGAAGACCTCTACGCGGCCCTGATCGCGGCGGCCCTGGTCGCCCTGCTGGCGCTGTTCTTCCAGAAGACCGCCACCGGCCGCGCGCTGCGCGCGGTGGCCGACGACCACCAGGCCGCGCAGTCGATCGGCATCCCGCTCTCCACCATCTGGGTGATCGTGTGGAGCGTGGCGGGCTTCGTGGCCCTGGTGGCCGGCATCATCTGGGGCAGCAAGCTGGGCGTGCAGTTCTCGCTCTCGCTGGTGGCGCTGAAGGCGCTGCCGGTGGTGATCCTGGGCGGCCTGACCTCGGTGCCCGGCGCCATCATCGGCGGGCTCATCATCGGCGTGGGCGAGAAGCTCTCGGAGATCTATGTCGGCCCGATGCTGGGCGGCGGCATCGAGATCTGGTTCGCCTATGTGCTGGCCTTGTTGTTCCTGCTGGTGCGGCCGCAAGGCCTCTTCGGCGAAAAAATCATCGATCGGGTCTGAGCCATGCTGTACAGAGAAAACGGCCAGTTCAAGTCCAGCTACCGTGCTGACCAGCAGATCCTGCCGATCCGGCAGGACCGCATCGCGATGGCCCTGCTGCTGCTGGTGGCCTTCGTCGTGGTGCCGCTGAGCGCGCCGGAATACTGGTTCCGCGCCATCCTCACGCCCTTTCTGATCCTCTCGCTGGCGGCGCTGGGGCTCAACATCCTGGTCGGCTATTGCGGCCAGATCTCGCTGGGCACCGGCGCCTTCATGGCGGTGGGCGCCTATGCGGCCTACAACTTCCAGGTGCGCGTCGAGGGCATGCCACTGATCGCCTCGCTGCTGCTGGGCGGCCTGTGCTCCACCGTGGTGGGCGTGCTGTTCGGCGTGCCCTCGCTGCGCATCAAGGGCCTCTATCTGGCGGTGGCGACGCTGGCGGCGCAGTTCTTCGTCGACTGGTCGGCGCTGCGCCTGAAATGGGTCACGAACGGCTCGGACTCGGGTTCGGTGAGCGTGGCGGGCCTGCAGGTGTTCGGCATCCCGATCGAGAGCCCGGCCGCCAAATACCTGTTCTGCCTGAGCTTCGTGGTGGTGTTCGCGCTGCTGGCCAAGAACCTGGTGCGCTCGAATATCGGCCGCGAATGGATGGCCATGCGCGACATGGACGTGGCGGCCGCGGTGATCGGCATCCGCCCGGTCTATGCCAAGCTGACCGCCTTCGCGGTGAGCGCCTTCATCGTCGGTGTGGCCGGCGGGCTGTGGGGCTTCATCCACCTGGGCGCCTGGGAGCCGGCGGCCTTCAACATCGACCGCAGCTTCCAACTGCTCTTCATGGTCATCATCGGCGGCCTCGGTTCCATCATGGGCGGCTTCCTCGGCGCGGCCTTCATCGTGCTGCTGCCCCTGCTGCTGGACCGCCTGCCGGCGATGCTGGGCATCCCGATGTCCACCGCCATGTCCTCGCACCTCACCAGCATGGTGTTCGGCGCGCTGATCGTGTTCTTCCTGATCGTCGAACCGCATGGCCTCGCCCGGCTCTGGGCCACCGCCAAGGAAAAGCTGCGGCTCTGGCCTTTCCCGCATTGATTCACCCTCATTGATTCCAAAAACCGCACCACGAGTGCAAGCAACCGGAGACAAGGTATGAGACAACTGAAGTCGTTTGCATTTGCAGCCACCCTGATGGCCGCCGGGCTCTCCGGCTTGGCCAGCCAGGCCCAGGCACAGGCCAAGGAACAGTTCTTCCCGCTGCTGGTCTACCGCACCGGCGCCTATGCGCCCAATGGCACGCCCTGGGCCAATGGCAAGCAGGATTACATCAAGCTGATCAATGCCCGCGATGGCGGCATCAACGGCGTGAAGATCACCTTCGAGGAATGCGAGACCGGCTACGCCACCGACAAGGGCGTGGAATGCTACGAGCGCCTGAAGGGCAAGGGCGCCAGCCTGATCGACCCGCAGGCCACCGGCATCACCTTCGCGCTCACCGACAAGGTGCCCAACGACAAGATCCCGCTGGTGACGCTGGGCTACGGCCTCTCGGCCTCGCAGGACGGCAATGTCTTCAAGTGGAACTTCCCGCTGATGGGCAGCTACTGGACCGCGGCCGACATGCTGATCCAGCACATTGCCAAGAAGGAAGGCGGCTTCGACAAGCTCAAGGGCAAGAAGATCGCCATCGTCTATCACGACTCGCCCTTCGGCAAGGAGCCCATGCCGCTGCTGGACGAGCGCCAGAAGATGCATGGCTTCGAGCTGGTGAAGATCCCCGTCACCGCGCCGGGCGTGGAGCAGAAGTCGGCCTGGCTGCAGGTGCGCCAGCAGCGTCCCGACTACGTGCTGCTGTGGGGCTGGGGGGTGATGAACTCCACCGCGCTGAAGGAAGCGCAGGCCACCGGCTATCCGCGCGAGAAGATGTATGGCGTGTGGTGGTCGGGCGCCGAGCCGGACGTGAAGGACGTGGGCGAGGGCGCCAAGGGTTACAACGCCCTGGCGCTGAACGGTTACGGCCAGAACCCCAAGGTGATCCAGGAGATCCTCAAGCATGTGCATGGCAAGGGCCAGGGCACGGGCCCCAAGGAGGAAGTCGGCTCAGTGCTGTATTCGCGCGGCCTGATCATCCAGATGCTGGGCATCGAGGCGGTGCGCCGTGCGCAGGAGCGCTTCGGCAAGGGCAAGGTCATGACCGGCGAGCAGGTGCGCTGGGGCCTGGAGAACCTGGCGCTGGACCAGAAGAAGCTCGACGCGCTGGGCTTCACCGGCATCATGCGGCCGCTCAGCACCTCCTGCGCCGACCACATGGGCTCGACCTCGGCGCGCGTCCACACCTGGGACGGCAGCAAGTGGAACTTCAGCTCCGACTGGCTGCAGGCCGATGAGCAGATCATCAAGCCGATGGTCAAGGCCGGTGCCGACAAGTACGCCGGCGAGAAGAAGCTGACGCGTCGCACGCCGGAAGACTGCCAGAGCTAAGCAAGCAGATGAGGGCCTCGCGAGGGGCCCTCTGCGCAGCATCGCGTGCGGTGCTGCCCAGAGTCCAAGGTCCAAGGTCAAAGGCCGATATGAGCAACATCCTTCTGAACGTCAACGGCATCGAGGTCATCTACAACCACGTGATCCTGGTGCTCAAGGGCGTGTCCCTGCAGGTGCCCGAGGGTGGTGTGGTGGCCCTGCTGGGCGGCAACGGCGCGGGCAAGACGACCACGCTGCGCGCCGTCTCCAATCTGCTGGCGGGCGAGCGCGGCGAGGTCACCAAGGGCAGCATCGAGCTGCGCGGCGAGCGCATCGAGAAGCTCTCCACCTCGGAGATGGTGAACCGCGGCGTGATCCAGGTGATGGAGGGGCGGCATTGCTTTGCCCACCTCAGCATCGAGGAGAACCTGATGACCGGCGCCTACACGCGCCAGGACGGCAAGGCCGCGGTGGCCGCCACGCTGGAGAAGGTCTACAACTATTTCCCGCGCCTGAAGACGCGCCGCGGCTCGCAGGCCGCCTACACCTCGGGCGGCGAGCAGCAGATGTGCGCGATCGGCCGCGCCCTGATGGCCAACCCCAAGATGGTGCTGCTGGACGAGCCCTCGATGGGCCTGGCGCCGCAGATCGTCGAGGAGGTGTTCGAGATCGTCAAGGACCTGAACGCCAAGGAGGGCACGACCTTCCTGCTGGCCGAGCAGAACACCAATATGGCGCTGCGCTATGCCGACTACGGCTACATCCTCGAGAACGGCCGTGTCGTGATGGACGGCGAGGCCAAGGCCCTGCGCGAGAACGAGGACGTCAAGGAGTTCTACCTCGGCATGGGCGGCGGCGACCGCAAGAGCTTCAAGGACGTGAAGAGCTACAAGCGCCGCAAGCGCTGGCTGGCCTGAGGCAGGAGCACCGCTGTGTCGGATGAGTTCTTCGCTCCCCCCGCCTTCAACCCCGAGCAGGCGCTGCTGCAGTTCAAGCGCAATCTGCGCGATCTGCGGCCGCTGGCCGAGCGCGGCAACAGCTTCACCCTGCAGGGCCAGCCGGTGATCGAGCTGGCCGCCGACAGCGAACACCTCAATGTGCGCCTAGCCAAGAAGCCGGCGCGCGCGCCCGAGTGGGAGCTGCGCGCCTGCCGCAATAGCGCCGATGTGCGCGCCCTGCAAGACGAGATCAAGCGGCGCCTGGTGCGCTGGACGGACGAGACATGAGCATCAGCGATAGCACCATCTTCCACGACGCCCTGGAGACGCGCGACCCGGCAGAGCGAGAGGCCGCGCTGCTGGCGGCGCTGCCGCGGCAGATCGCCCATGCGCAGCGGCAGGCGCCGGCGTTTGCCGAATTGCTGGCGGGGGTGGACGCGGCCCGCATCGACAGCCGCGCCGCGCTGGCGCGCCTGCCGGTGACGCGCAAGCACGAGCTGCTGGAGCGCCAGCAGGCCCGGCGCCAGCTGCAGGAGGGCCGCGATGTGTTCGGCGGTTTCTCCGCCATCGGCTGGGCCGGCTGCGTGCGCAGCAGCGGCGCCAAGCGGGTGTTCCAATCGCCCGGCACGATTTACGAGCCCGAGGGCCATGCGAGCGACTACTGGCGCGTGGCGCGCGCCATCCATGCGGCGGGCTTTCGCAGCGGCGAGCTGATCCACAACAGCTTCAGCTACCACCTCACGCCGGCCGGTTCGATGATGGAAACCGGCGCCCATGCGCTCGGCTGCACGGTGTTCCCGGGTGGCGTGGGCAATACCGAGATGCAGCTGCAGGCGGTGGCCGAGCTGCGCCCGCAGGGCTATATCGGCACGCCCAGCTTTCTGAAGATCCTGCTCGACAAGGCGGCGGAGCAGGGCCAGCGCCTTTCATTTGCCAAGGCGCTGGTGAGCGGCGAGGCCTTCCCGCCCTCGCTGCGCGACTGGCTCGCCGAGCGCGGCGTGCAGGGCTACCAGTGCTATGCCACCGCCGACATCGGCCTGATCGCCTACGAGACCGCGGCGCGCGAGGGCCTGGTGCTGGACGAGGGCGTGATCGTCGAGATCGTGCGTCCCGGCACCGGCGACCCGGTGCCCGAGGGCGAGGTGGGCGAGCTGGTGGTCACCACCCTCAACCCCGACTACCCGCTGGTGCGCTTCGGCACCGGCGACCTCTCCGCAGTGCTGCCGGGCCGCTGCCCCACGGGCCGCAGCAATCAGCGCATCAAGGGCTGGATGGGCCGGGCCGACCAGAGCGCCAAGGTGCGCGGCATGTTCGTGCATGCCTCCCAGGTGGGCGAGCTGCGTAAACGCTTCCCCGAGCTGGGCCGCGCGCGCCTAGTGGTGGAGGGCGAGATGGCGAACGACCGCATGAGCCTGCTGCTGGAGCTGGCCGGTGGGCCCGACGCAGCGCCCGAGGGCCTGGCCGAGCGCGTGGCCGCCGCGGCGCGCGACATCACCAAGCTGCGCGCCGAGGTGCGCTTCGTGGCGCCCGGCAGCCTGCCCAATGACGGGCGCGTGATCGAGGACGCGCGCAAATACGAATGATCAGCCGCGCCCGAGGCGCTCGCGATCCTCGCGGCTGAGGACGAAGGCCTGCACCAGGCCGCCCAGGCGCAGCGACTGATCCTTCAGCGATTCCGCCGCGGCGGCGGACTCTTCCACCAGCGCGGCGTTCTGCTGCGTCATCTGGTCCAGTTGCGAGACGGCCTGATTCACGCGCGTCAGGCCCTGGCTCTGCTCGCCGGAGGAGGCGGTCACCTCGCCGATGATGTCGGCCACGCGCTGCACGCTGCTGACGATCTCTTGCATGGTGCTGCCGGCGTCGCCCACCAGGCGTGCGCCGGCGTCGACGTTCTCGAGGCTGTGGCCGATCAGGGTCTTGATCTCCTTGGCCGCCTCGGCCGAGCGCTGCGCCAGCGAGCGCACCTCGCTGGCCACCACCGCGAAGCCGCGGCCCTGTTCGCCGGCGCGCGCCGCCTCCACCGCGGCATTCAGCGCCAGGATATTGGTCTGGAAGGCAATGCCGTCGATCACGCCGATGATGTCGCCGATCTTGCGCGCGCTGTGGCTGATGCTGTCCATGGTGGTGACCACCTCGCCCACCACCTGGCCGCCGCGCGTGGCCACCTGGGCGGCCGAATGCGCGAGCTGGTTGGCCTGGGCTGCCGAGTCGGCGGACTGGCGCACCGTGCCGGTGAGCTGCTCCATCTGCGAGGCCGAGGTCTGCAGGCTGCTGGCGGTCTGCTCGGTGCGCTGCGACAGATCCAGATTGCCGCTGGCCACCTCCTGGCTGGCGGTCTGGATCGACTCCGCGGTGTGGCGGATCTCGCCCACCAGCTCGCGCAGCTTGTCCTGCATCGCGGCCAGGCCGGCCAGCAGCTGGCCCAGCTCGTCGTCGGACTCGGGCACGAAGCTGGATGATAGATCGCCCTGGGCGATGCGCTCGGCCACCACGATGGCGCGGTCCACCGGGCGCTTGATGCTGCGCGTGATGCGCCAGGCCAGCAGGGTGCCCACCGCCAGCGCGGCCAGGCTCAGCAGGCCCAGCACCCACAGGGACTGACGGGCGCCGGCCGAGATCTCGACGCTGGCCGCCTGGCTCATGCGCTCCTGCGCCTCGACGATCTCGGTGACCTTGCGCCGCCAGGCGGTCTCCACCGGCTTGACGGCCTGGGTGAGGGTCAGGGTGGCCTCGATATTGGCGCCGTCCTGGCCCTCCTTGGCGGCGCGCTGCAGCAGGGGGATGGTCTTGGCCGCGCCCTCCTGCACCGCCTTCATCAGCGCCTGCTCATCGGCATCGCCCTGCTGCGACATCAGGTCCGCGAGCTTGCTCTCGATGCCCTTGTAGCGCTCCACCGCGGCGTTCAGCACCTTGACCTCGGCGTCGATCTCCTTGACGTCGGTCAGCAGGGTCACCGAGCGGGCCTGGATGGCCATCTCGTTGATGGCATGCAGCATGCTGTTGGCCTGGGCGCTCTTGGCGTTGTTGACCTGCACCAGCTGTTCGACCCTGGCGCCCACCGAGCGCATCTGCAGCGCCGCCAGCACCGCCAGCAGCAGCAGCAGGGCCAGTACGGCCCCGAAGCTCAGCGCCAGCCTGCGGCCTACCGACATCTTCAACTTGTGCATGCCCATGTCTCGTCACCCCAGCCGATGTTTTGTGGATTGCATCCGGACGGACGCTTATCCAAGGTCTTATCGGCAGGGCGGGCGGGAAGTTGAGCTTACGTAGTTTCCGTAACAACGGCCTCGCCGGGCGGACCTAGCATGCGGCTTCACCCCTACCATCGTTGAGGCAACATGAACAAACTGCTGCTCGCCTGCCTGGCGGCCCTGGGCACCACCGCCGCCTGGGCCGAGTACCCGGAAAAACCCATCACCATCGTCGTGCCCTTCGCGGCCGGCGGCCCCACCGACAAGGTGGCGCGTGATCTGGCCGAGGCCCTGCGCAAGCCCCTCAACGCCACGCTGGTGATCGAGAACGTGGGCGGCGCCGGTGGCACCCTGGGGGCGACCAAGGTGGCCAAGGCGGCGCCGGATGGCTACACCATCCTCTTGCACCACATCGGCATGTCGACCTCGCCGTCCCTGTACCGCAATATGCAGTACAAGACCCTGGACGACTTCGAGTACCTGGGCCTGGTCAACGAGGTGCCGATGACCCTGATCGCCAAGCCCAGCATGGCGGCCAACAGCTATGCCGAGCTGAGCAAGTGGATCGACGCCAACCACGGCAAGATCAACCTCGCCAATGCCGGCCTGGGCTCGGCCTCGCATCTGTGCGGCCTGCTGTTCCAGAGCACCCTGAAAGTGGACATGACCACCGTGCCCTACAAGGGCACCGGCCCGGCCATGACCGACCTGATCGGCGGCCAGGTGGACCTGATGTGCGACCAGACCACCAACACCAGCAGCCAGATCGAAAGCGGCAAGGTCAAGGCCTATGCGGTCACCACCGGCAAGCGCCTCACGGCGCCTGCGCTGGCCAAGCTGCCGACGCTGGACGAGATGGGCCTGAAGGGCTTCAACGTCTCGATCTGGCATGGCGTCTATGCGCCCAAGGGCACGCCCAAGCCGGTGCTGGACAAGCTCAACACCGCGCTGAAGACGGCCCTCAAGGACGCCGACTTCCACAAGCGCCAGGAAGCCCTGGGTGCGGTGATCGTCAACGACGCCCGCAACAACCCGGCCGATCACAAGAAGTTCGTCGAGGCCGAGATCAACAAATGGGGCCCCGTCATCAAGGCGGCGGGGCAGTACGCCGATTGACTAGCGGCGGCTGACGACGCTCAAGCCTCGGCGCGGCATACCAGCGCCAGCTTGTTGCCGTCCAGATCGCGGAAATAGGCCGCGTAGAAGTTCGGCCCATAGGCCTCGCGCAGGCCGGGCGCGCCCTCGCTGCGGCCGCCCTGGGCCAGTGCGGCGGCATGGGCGGCGTCCACCTGGGCGCGCGTGCTGGCTTCCAGGGCCAGCATGCTGCCATTGCCGGCGCTGGCGTCCAGGCCGTTGTAGGGCTTGCAGATCCACAGCTGGGTCTTGGCATCGGGCGCGTCGGGGCCGTAGCCGACGAAGTCGTCGTCCGCATAGCTGGCCTTCATGCCCAGGGGCTGCAGCACGGCGTCGTAAAAGGTCTTGGCGGCCTGGCGGTTGTTGCTGCCCAGGGTGGCGTAGCTGATCATGGCGCGGGTCTCCTCGGTCAATTGATGATGCGCATCGGGATGGTGACGGGGCCGTCGTTGACGAGGCTCACCTGCATGTCGGCCCCGAACTCGCCGCTTTGTACCAAGCCATGCCGGGCGCGGGCAAAAGTCAGGCAATGCTCGTAGAGCTTGCGGCCCAGTTCGGGGCCGGCCGCGCCACTGAAGCTGGGGCGGTTGCCGCCGGCCAGGTCGGCCGCCAGGGTGAACTGCGACACGATCAGGAGGCCGCCGTCCACGTCCTGCAGGCTCAGGTTCATCTTGCCGGCCGCGTCGCTGAAGATGCGCAGCTTGAGCAGCTTGGCGATGAGCTTCTCGGCCTGGGCCTCGCCATCGCCCGGCTCGGCGCAGACCAGCAGCAAGAGGCCGGGGCCGATCGCGCCGATGGTCTGGCCGGCCACGTCCACGCGGGCCTGCTTGACGCGCTGCACCAGGCCGATCACAGCAGGTCCTTCGGGTCGTCGAAATGGGCTTCCACGTCCATCGGCAGCAGCTGGATGGTGGCGCGCAGGCCGGGCACGGCGCTCATCAGCGCCTGCTCGACCGAGGTGCGCACCGCGGCGGCGCGCCCCAGGCTCCAGGCCGCGGGCATGTGCATGTGCAGGTCGACGAAGCGGCGCTGGCCGGCGCAGCGCGTGGCGATATGGTCGAAGCGGATGGTCTGGTGGGCAAAGTCGTCCAGCACCTGCTGGATGGCGGCGCGCGACTCGGCGTCCAGGGCCTGGTCCATCAGGCCGTCGGTGGACTTCCAGATCAGCAGCGCACCCTCGCGCATGATGTTGAGCGCCACCAGCATGGCCAGCAGCGGGTCCAGCCAGAGCCAGCCGGTGGCCATCACGCCCAGCAGGCCGGCCACCACGCCGGCCGAGGTCCAGACGTCGGTGAAGAGGTGGCGCGCATCCGCCTCCAGCGCTATCGAGCGGTGCTCGCGGGCCTTGCGCAGCATCGCCCAGGCCAGGCCGCCGTTGAGGGCCGAACTCAGCAGCGAGAGCGCAATGCCGAAACCCAGTGCCTCCACCGGTTGCGGGGCCAGCAGGCGGTGCACGGCGGCCCAGATGATGCCGGCGGCGGCGGCCAGGATCAGCACGCCCTCGAAGCCGCTGGAGAAGTACTCGGCCTTGTGGTGGCCGAAGGGGTGGTCTTCGTCGGGCGGGCGCTGCGCCACCGTCACCATCGCGAGGGCGAAGATCGCACCGGCCAGGTTGACCAGCGATTCCATCGCGTCGGACAAGAGGCTGACCGAATCGGTCCACCACCAGGCGCCGGTCTTGAGGGCGATGGTCACCAGGGCGACGCCCACCGAGATGCGCAGATAGGAGCTGACTTGCATGGCCGGCATTGTCGCCGCGGCCGCGGCCGGGAAAGGCCGATGCAGGGGGGCGGTCCTACAATCTGCGGCAGCCCCATCCACGCCTTTTGATCCAGCGCATCATCATGAGCCAAGAAGCACAGCACCAGACGGACGTCTCCCACATCGCCCCGCGCGAGAAGGCCGAGATCCTCTCGCAGGCCCTGCCCTATATCCGCAAGTACCACGGCAAGACCATCGTCATCAAATACGGCGGCAACGCCATGACCGACCCGGCCCTGCAGCAGGACTTTGCCGAGGACGTGGTGCTGCTCAAGCTGGTGGGCCTGAACCCGGTGGTGGTGCATGGCGGCGGCCCGCAGATCGAGGGCGCGCTGAGCCGCCTGGGCAAGAAGGGCCACTTCATCCAGGGCATGCGCGTCACCGACGAGGAGACCATGGAAGTGGTCGAGTGGGTGCTGGCCGGCCAGGTGCAGCAGGACATCGTGGGCCTGATCAATGTGGCCGGCGGCAAGGCCGTGGGTCTGACCGGCCGCGACGGCGGCATGATCCGCGCCAAGAAGCTCAAGATGGTGGACAAGGACGATCCCGCCAAGGAGCACGATGTCGGCCAGGTGGGCGACATCGTCAGCATCGACCCCAGCGTGGTGAAGGCGCTGCAGGACGACCAGTTCATCCCGGTGATCAGCCCGATCGGCTTTGGCGAGCACAACGAGAGCTACAACATCAATGCCGATGTGGTGGCCGGCAAGCTGGCCGAGGTGCTGAAGGCCGAGAAGCTGGTGCTGCTGACCAACACCCCCGGCGTGCTGGACAAGGCCGGCAACTTGCTCACCGACCTGTCGGCGCGCGAGATCGACGGCCTGTTCGCCGACGGCACGCTCTCCGGCGGCATGCTGCCCAAGATCGCCTCGGCGCTGGACGCGGCCAAGAGCGGCGTGAACGCGGTGCACATCATCGACGGCCGCGTGCCGCACTCGATGCTGCTGGAGATCCTGAGCGACCAGGCCTACGGCACCATGATCCGGTCTCACTGAGTTGAGCAAGCGCCGCCAGCCGGTCTGGCTCTTCGACCTCGACAACACCCTGCACAACGCCTCGCACGAGGTGTTCGGCGCGCTCAATGTGGCGATGACGCGCTATATCGAGCGGGAGCTGGGTGTCGACACGGCCGAGGCGAACCGGCTGCGCGCCCAGTACTGGGCCCGCTACGGCGCCACCCTGATCGGCCTGGTGCGGCATCATGGCGTGGACGCCGCGCATTTCCTGCGCGTCACGCATGCCCTGCCGGGCCTGGAGGACGGCCTGCACACCCATGCCCATGACCTGGCCGCGCTGAAGCGGCTGAAGGGGCGCAAGGTGCTGCTGACGAACGCGCCGCTGGCCTATGCGCTGCGCGTGCTGAAGGCCCTGAAGATGCGGCGCTGCTTCGACAGCGTGCTGGCGCTGGAGCACATGGCCATGTTCGGCGAGCTGCGCCCCAAGCCGGACCGGCGCATGTTCCGCTACGTCGCGGCCAGGCTGAAAGTGCCGCCCTGGCGCTGCATCCTGGTGGAGGACACCCTGATCCACCAGAAGACGGCGCATGGCCTGGGCATGGGCACGGCCTGGATGCAGCGCTGGGCCGCACGCTCGACGCATGGGCCCGAGGCCGGGCTTGCGCTCAAGCGCAGGCCCGTCTATGTGCGCCAGCGCATCGCCAGCCTGGGCGCGCTGCGGCCAGAGGAGTGCGGGCGCTGAGTATCGCCGTGGCGGTGCCACCGGCGCCCTGGGGCAAACCGCCGTTGGGGCAGGGAAGCTACGCTCCTCTAAGCGTGGGATTGCAGGCACCGCTGCCGCTGCCAGAATGGGGTTCCATCACGTGGCGACCCTCGCATGTCATTGTTCAGTGTTCTGATCGTTGAAGACCAACTCAGGTTCCGAGAGGCATTCGCGCACGCGCTCGAGAAGGCGCCGGATATACGCCTGCTGGGCATCGCCACCGACCTGCCGCAGGGGCGCAAGCTGTTCGACCAGACCCGGCCCGATGTGCTGCTGGTCGACCTGGACCTGCCCGGCGGCAGCGGCATCGAGCTGATACGCCATGCCGCCCACACCATGCCCGAGTGCGAGGTGATGGTGATCTCGGTGTTCGGCGACGAGCAGCATGTGCTCTCCAGCATCGAGGCCGGCGCCACCGGCTATCTGCTGAAGGACAGCCTGGCGCTGGATCTGCCGGGCCAGTTGCGCTCCCTGCGCGCCGGCGGCAGCCCCATCAGCCCGGTGATCGCACGCCGCCTGCTGATGCGGCTGGCACCCCAGGCCGGCCATGGCCCGGCGCCCGATACCGGCACCCTGCCGCTGGACGACGAGACCGTGGTGGCGCTGTCCGAGCAGGAATCGCGCGTGCTGCACCTGGCCGCCAAGGGCTTCACCTTTGACGAGATCGCCCAGTTCATGAGCGTCTCGCCGCACACCATCATGACCTATGTGAAGCGCACCTACCGCAAGCTGCAGGTGCGCTCCAAGGTCGAGGCGATCTACGAGGCGCGCCGCCTCGGCTGGCTGCGCGACTGACGTTTCGGGGCGGGGCCGGGCGCCTATGCCAGAATCGGCGCACCCAACCCGCGCCAGCGCACCGAGCCGATGCACGCCACCCCCGACGACCTGAGCGACGCCGAATCCGCGCCTTCTGCCCCCAGCAGCGCGCCGCGCAAGCGCCCGCGCCCGGGCGAGCGCCGCGTGCAGATCCTGCAGGTGCTGGCCGGCATGCTGGAGCAGCCCGGCGCCGAGCGCGTCACCACCGCGGCGCTGGCGGCCAAGCTGGAGGTGAGCGAGGCGGCGCTGTACCGGCATTTCGCCAGCAAGGCGCAGATGTTCGAGGGCCTGATCGAATTCATCGAGACCAGCATCTTCAGCCTGGTGAACCAAATCACCGAGCGCGAGGGGTCAGGTCTTGCGCAGGCGCAGAAGATCGTCTCGGTGCTGTTGCAGTTCGGCGAGCGCAACCCCGGCATGACGCGGGTGATGGTGGGCGACGCGCTGGTGACCGAGAACGAGCGCCTGGTGGCGCGCATGAACCAGTTCTTCGACCGTATCGAATCCTCGCTGCGCCAATGCCTGCGCAGCGCGGCCGAGGCCAGCGGCTCGGCCACGCCCACGGTGGACGCGAACGCGCAGGCCTCGGTGCTGGTGAGCTTCGTGATCGGCCGCCTGCAGCGCTATGCGCGCTCAGGCTTCAAGCGCCAGCCCACCGAGCAACTGGAAGCCGCGCTGCGCATGCTGCGATAAGGCCTGTTAATACTACGCCGATGGGCCGCGAAGGCTCGCCTCAGCGGGCCAAGCTAGGCGCGGCGCGCCGCCCGCACTCGCGTGCGGGCCAGCGTTGCAACGACGCGTGGCCCGCCGAGGCGAGCCTTCCCGCAGGGTTGTGGCCAGAAAGACCGCAGGCCGCGTTGCAAATCCTCGCCGGGTGTCCAACCCGGCTGCGGTTTGCGCCTTGCCTGCGGCCTTTCTGGCCGACAACGCGACCCATTGGCGTAGTGTTAGCAGGCCCTCGTTCATTCCGTACACTGACGGAATGTCCGCAGTTGAACACCTGATGGCACGCGCCGAGGCGCTGCTTGGCCGGCTCGAAGCCGTGCTCCCCCAGCCGCTTGCGGCCCCCGATTGGCAGGCCTCCACGGCCTTTCGCCTGCGCAAGCGCGCCGGCCGCATGGTGCTGGAGCCGGTGCGGCATGTGGCGAGCATCCGCCTCTCGGACCTCAAGGAGGTCGAGCCGCAGAAGCAGCGCCTGATGCGCAATACCGAGCAGTTCGTGGCCGGCCGCCCGGCCAACAACGTGCTGCTGACGGGCGCCAAGGGCACCGGCAAGAGCTCGCTGATCAAGGCCTGCCTGAACGAATTCGCCGCCCAGGGCCTGCGCCTGATCGAGGTGGACAAGGCCGATCTGGTGGAGCTGCCCGATCTGGTGGACCTGGTGGCCGAGCGGCCCGAGCGCTTCGTGATCTTCTGCGACGACTTGAGCTTCGACGAGGGCGAGCTCGGCTACAAGGCGCTCAAGTCGATGCTGGACGGCTCGATCGCCGCCGGCAGCGACAACGTGCTGATCTACGCCACCAGCAACCGCCGCCACCTCTTGCCCGAGCAGATGCGCGACAACCTCGGCTACAAGCACACCGAGGATGGTGAGGTGCACCCGGGCGAGGCGGTGGAGGAGAAGATCTCGCTGTCCGAACGCTTCGGCCTGTGGGTCAGCTTCTACCCCTTCAGCCAGCAGGAATACCTGGCCATCGTGGCGCAATGGCTGAGCCATTTCGGCCTCGGCGAGGCCCAGATCGCGGCGGCGCGCCAGCCCTCGCTGGTGTGGGCGCTGGAGCGCGGCTCGCGCTCGGGCCGGGTGGCCTATCAGTTCGCGCGCGACCTGGCCGGCCGTGCCGAGGCGCTGCCCGCCGCGACGCAAGCCAGCATGGCCAGCCCGCCGGAGGGCCTGGACCATGTCTGAGCGGACCCCCGTGGACGTGGCGGTGGGCGTGCTGGTGGAGCGCGACGCCGCGGGTCGGGAAGGGCGCTTTCTGCTCACCTCGCGGCCCGAGGGCAAGGTCTATGCGGGCTACTGGGAGTTCCCGGGCGGCAAGCTGGAGGCCGGCGAGAGCGTGGAGCAGGCCCTCAAGCGCGAGCTGCACGAGGAGCTGGGCATCCAGATCGGCGCCGCCCACCCCTGGAAGGTGGAGCTGATGGACTATCCGCATGCGCGCGTGCGCCTGCATTTCTGCAAGGTCTACGACTGGCAGGGCGAGTTCGAGATGCGCGAGCAGCAGGCGATGGCCTGGCAGAGCCTGCCGGTGCAGGTGCAGCCGGTGCTGCCGGGCACCGTTCCCGTGTTGCAGTGGTTCGCGGCGGAGCGCGGCCACCAGGGTCCAACCCATCACGATTAGCCATGCCGGCTAAACTTGGCGCATGAACAGCCTGGATCAAGTCAAGTGGGATCGCGACGGCCTGGTGCCCGTGATTGCCCAGGAGCGCGACAGCGGCGACGTCGTCATGTTCGCCTGGATGAACCGTGAGGCCCTGGCGCTCACGATCGAGAAGGGTCAGGCGGTGTACTGGAGCCGCTCGCGCGCCCGCCTCTGGCACAAGGGCGAGGAGTCCGGCCATGTGCAGCAGGTGCACGAGATCCGCCTGGACTGCGACAACGACGTGGTGCTGCTGAAGATCACGCAGCTGGGGCATGAGCCTGGCATCGCTTGCCATACCGGCCGCCATTCCTGCTTCTACCAGCGCCTGGAGAACGGCGTCTGGCAGAGCGTCGAGCCGGTGCTCAAGGATCCGGCCAGCATTTACGCCCAACAAGCATGAACGGCAACGACATCCTCAGCCGCCTGGCCGACGTGATCGACTCGCGCAAGCCCGCGGCCGGCGGCGATCCCGCCACCAGCTATGTGGCCAAGCTCTTCCACAAGGGCACCGACGCGATCCTGAAGAAGGTCGGCGAGGAGGCCACCGAGGTGGTGCTGGCCGCCAAGGACGGCGATGCGCAAAAGCTCGTCTACGAGGTGGCCGATCTCTGGTTCCACTCGATGGTGGCGCTGTCCGCCCAGGGCCTGCGCCCCGAGCAGGTGCTGGCCGAGCTGGCGCGGCGCGAGGGCCTGTCGGGCCTGGAAGAATTTGCCCAGCGCCCGCATCCCTGACATCCCGAGTTTTCTTTTCCCCGCCTATGTCGCACGACCCGAACTGCATTTTCTGCAAGATTGTTGCCGGCCAGATTCCGTCCAAAAAGGTCTACGAGGACGAGCAGGTGCTGGTTTTTCACGATATTCACCCCTGGGCGCCGGTGCACATCCTCTTGATTCCCAAGCTGCACATCCCCAGCTTGGTTGAGGTGACGGGTGAGCATGCGGCCCTGCTGGGCCATATGAGCACGCTGGCGCCGCGCCTGATGAAGGAGCTGGGGGTGACGAATGGCTTCCGCACCGTCATCAATACCGGCCCGGACGGTGGGCAGGAGGTCTACCACTTGCACATGCATGCCATGGGCGGGCCACGGCCCTGGCTCAAAGGCTAAGCTGGTTCAAGGTCATGTCATCGCGCGCCACCTAGAATGGCCGCTTCGTTTCCAGGAGAAGACATATGGGTTCGTTCAGCATTTGGCACTGGCTCATCGTGCTGGCCGTGGTGGTGCTGATCTTCGGCACCAAGAAGCTCAAGAACGTGGGTTCTGACCTCGGCGCCGCAGTGAAGGGTTTCAAGGACGGCATGAAGGATGGCAGCACATCCGACGCACCGCCCCAGCAGGTCACCAGCAACAAGGTGGCGGATGCCAACACGGTCGACGTTGAAGCCAAGACCAAGCAGTGATTGATTTCGGTTTTGACAAGCTGGCCCTGATCGGCGCGGTGGCGCTGATCGTGATCGGGCCCGAGCGTCTGCCGCGCGTGGCCCGCACCGTGGGCCATCTGCTGGGCAAGGCGCAGCGCTATGTGGCGGATGTCAAGGCCGAGGTGAACCGCTCCATCGAGCTCGAGGAGCTCAAGAAGATGAAGGGCCAGTTCGAGGACGCGGCGCGCGAGGTCGAGAAGAACGTGCAAAGCGAAATCAACTCGGCCAACCAGGCCTTCGAGCAGACCTGGGGCGAGGTGACCGGGCAGACCTCGATCGAGAACAGCTACGCCAGCAGCGCCGGCTACAAGCCGCCGAAGAAGAACTGGCGTGTGAAGCGCGGCGCCACGCCGATCTGGTACAAGCAGCGCCAGGGCGTGCGCCGTCACGCCCAATCCGGCGCCGCCCGCGTGGCGCGCTTCCGCCCGCCCCGCAGAGCAGCATGAGCACAAGCCCCCAAGAAGACGAACTCGCCGGCACCGAACAGCCTTTTGTCTCGCACCTGATCGAGCTGCGCGATCGCCTGATCCGCGCGGTGATCGCGATTGCGCTGTGCTTCGGCGTGCTGTGCATCTATCCCGGCCCGGCCGGGCTGTACGACATGCTGGCCGCGCCGCTGGTGGCGCACCTGCCGCCGGGCTCGACCCTGATCGCCACCAATGTGATCTCGCCCTTTCTGGTGCCGCTCAAGATCACCCTGATGGCCGGCTTCCTGCTGGCCCTGCCGGTGGTGCTGTACCAGATCTGGGCCTTCGTGGCGCCGGGCCTGTACACGCATGAGAAGCGCCTGGTGCTGCCCCTGGTGGTGTCGAGCACGCTGCTCTTCATCGTCGGCGTGGCCTTCTGCTATTTCTTCGTGTTCGGCCAGGTGTTCAAGTTCATCCAGAGCTTTGCGCCCAAGAGCATCACCGCCGCGCCCGATATCGAGGCCTATCTGAGCTTCGTGCTGTCGATGTTCATCGCCTTTGGCGCCGCCTTCGAGGTGCCGGTGGTGGTGGTGGTGCTGGCGCGCATGGGCCTGGTGAGCGTGGAGAAGCTGCGCGAGTTCCGCGGCTACTTCATCGTGCTGGCCTTCATCATCGCGGCGGTGATCACGCCGCCGGACATCGTCTCGCAGCTGGCGCTGGCGATTCCCATGTGCCTGCTCTACGAGGCGGGCATCTGGGCCGCGGGCATCTTTGTGCGCTACTCCAAGGCGCCCGAGGACGAAGAGACCCCCGCCGCCTGACGGCGCCGATCCGCCGCCGATGCGCCGGCCTCACTCCGGCGCTTCGTCGGTCTGGATCTGCGGTTTGGGCCGCTGACCCACCAGCAGTTTCAGCTCCAGGCTTTCGCTGCCGCGCTGCACCGCCAGCAGCACCTGGCTGCCGGGCTTGAGCGCCGCCGCCGCGCTGAGCAGCTCGGCCGGGCTCAGCACCGGCTTGCCGGCCACGCCGGTGACCACGTCGCCGGGCTTCACGCCCGCCGCGGCCGCCGGGCTCTTGCCCACCACGCCGCTCACCAGCACGCCCTGCTTGGTACTGAGCTTGAAGGCATCCACCATCTCGGGCGTGAGCTCGCGCGTCTGCACGCCGATCCAGCCGCGCGCCACCTGGCCATCCTTCACCAGCGCTTCCAGCACCTGGCTGGCGGTGCTGATGGGGATGGCGAAGCCGATGCCCAGGCTGCCGCCGCTGCGCGAGAAGATCGCCGTGTTGATGCCCACCAGCTGGCCCTCGGCATCCACCAGTGCGCCGCCCGAGTTGCCGGGGTTGATGGCGGCATCGGTCTGGATGAAGTTCTCGAAGGTGTTGATGCCCAGCTGGCTGCGCCCCAGCGCGCTGACGATGCCCGAGGTGACCGTCTGGCCCACGTTGAAGGGGTTGCCGATCGCCAGCACCACATCGCCCACCTGCAGGGTCTCGGCCCGGCCCAGCCGTATCACCGGCAAGCCGGGCAGCCGGATGCGCAGCACCGCCAGATCGGTCTCGGGATCGGTGCCCACCAGCTCGGCGCGCGCCTCGCGGCCATCGCTGAGCAGCACCTCGATGTCGGAGGCGCCCGCCACCACATGGTTGTTGGTGAGCAGGTAGCCTTGGCTCGAGACGATCACGCCCGAGCCCAGGCCCACCTGGGGCCGGCCCTCGCCGCGCCGGTTCAGCGGGAAGGGGTGCCAGGGCGCCTCGCCGCGCGCGCTGCGCGCCGGCGGTTTGCTGGCGGTGATGCTCACCACCGCGGGCGTGGCCAGCCGCGCCGCCAGCGCATAGCCGACGCGCGCGGGGCTGGAGGCCGCCGGCGCCGGCACCTGTTGCAGCAGCACCGGTGCCGCAGAATGCAGCCAATGCGGCTTCAGCGTGCCCACCACGAACCAGGCCGCCAGCGCGACCGTCGTGGCCTGGGAGAATAGCAACCACCACGCACGCAAACCGCTCTTCTGCAAACCGACCCCCAAGCCATGGCGCAACGCACCGACATCGAACGCACACTCGGCAACTGGCTGGAGCCGGGCCGTTTCAAGGATTATGGGCCGAACGGCCTGCAGGTCGAGGGCCGCGACGAGATCGGCCGCATCGTCTGCGGGGTCACCGCCAGCCTGGCGCTGATCGATGCCGCCATCGCGGCCCGTGCCGATGCCATCCTGGTGCACCATGGCCTGTTCTGGCGTGGCCAGGACGGGCGCGTCACCGGCTGGATGAAGCAGCGCCTGGCGCGCCTGCTGGCGGCCGACATCAGCCTGTTCGCCTACCACCTGCCGCTGGATGCCCATGCCGAGCTCGGCAACAACGCCCAGCTGGGCCTGCGCCTGGGCTGGCAGGCGGATGCGCGCTTCGGCGAGCAGGAGCTGGGCTTTGCCGGCGCGCTGCCCGCCGGCCAGCAAGACCTGACCCTGCTGCAAGGCCATGTGCAGGCGGTGCTGGGCCGCGCGCCCACCGTGCTGGCCGGCGATGGCCGGCCGCTGCGTCGCGTGGCCTGGTGCACCGGCGGGGCGCAGGGCTATTTCGAGGCTGCCATCGCCGCCGGCGCGGATGTCTTCCTCACCGGCGAGCTTTCCGAGCCGCAGGCGCATATCGCCGCCGAGACCGGCGTGGCCTTCATCGCCGCCGGCCACCATGCCACCGAGCGCTATGGCGTGCAGGCGCTGGGCGAGCGCCTGGCCGCCGAGTTGGGGCTGCAGCAGCAGTTCATCGACATTGCGAACCCCGCATGAGCAAGCCGCTGCTCCTCACCATGGGCGATGCCTGCGGCATTGGCCCCGAGATCATCGCGATGGCCTGGGCGCGCGAGGCGCTGCAAGCAGGTCCGCGCGATGTCTGCGTGGTCGGCGATGTGGGCGTGCTGCGGCGTGCCCTTGCCTGGGCGGGTGTCGCGGTGCCGCTGGCCAGCCTGAGCGCGCCCGACGAGGCCGCACCGCCCGGCGCGCTGCCGGTGTGGCAGCCGCCCGGCCTGCCCGCCGGGCTGCTGGACTGTCCCGTCGGCCGGGTCGATGCGCGCGCCGGCGCTGCCGCGGCGCTGTGCATCGAGGCCGCGGTGCGCGCCATCCAGTCCGGCCAGGGTAGCGCGCTGGTGACGGCGCCCATCCACAAGGAGGCCTTGCACGCCGCCGGTTCGCCCTATCCGGGCCACACCGAGATGCTGCAGATGCTGGCCGCGGCCGACGGCCGGCCGGCGCCGGTGCGCATGATGCTGGCCAACGAGGAGCTGCGCACCGTGCTGGTGACCATCCACGTGGCCCTGCGCGAGGCGATCGACCTGATCAGCCGCGCGCGCGTGCTGGAAACTTTGTGCATCACCGACGCCGCGCTGCGCGCCTGCGGCATCGCGGCGCCGCGCATTGCGGTGGCGGGCCTGAACCCGCATGCGGGCGAGGGCGGGCTGTTCGGCGACGAGGAGATCCTGCACATCGCGCCCGCGATCGCCGACGCCCGCGCCCTGGGCATTGCGGCCAGCGGGCCGATTGCGCCGGACACCGTCTTCATGCGCGCCCGCAACGCTGCGGGCCATCCGGGCGAGTTCGACGTGGTGGTGGCGATGACGCACGACCATGGCCTGATCCCGGTGAAGTACCTGGGGGTGGAGCAGGGCGTCAACGTCACCCTGGGCCTGCCCTTTGTGCGCACCAGCCCGGATCACGGCACGGCCTTCGACCTGGCGGGCAGTGGCCGCGCCGACCCGTCCAGCCTGCTGGCGGCGCTGCGCATGGCGCGTCGGCTGCTCGCCGGGGCATGACATACTGCGGGGCCTAACGAGTCGAGGGAGCGGTATGAAAAAAACTCTATGGGCGCTGCTGCTGAGCGGCCTGGCCCTGCAGACCAGTGCCCATGCCGAGGAGAGCTACCGGACGGCGGTCTGGTTCGACGCCTTGTTCGACGCTACCGGCCAGGTGCGCGAGCTGCAGGCGCAGGACGAGGCCGAGCAGACGCCGGCCTTCTGGGCCCAGCTGCGCAGCCGCGTGCTGCGCGCGCGCATCCCGCCGGTCAGCGAGCAGGGGCAGCCCGCCACCTTCCGCACCGGCGTGCGGGTGAGCCTGGAGGTGCGCAAGGACGCCGCCGCCGGCGCGGTGGCCATCAAGGGCCTGGAGATGGCGCCGCTGCCGATCGAGCGCAACTTCGTCGGCTACCCGGCCGACGCCAAGAATTCGCCGGGTTGGAGCGGCGCGGTCACGGTGGCCTGCACCGTCACCGTCGAGGGTCTGTGCCGCGACATCGTGGTGGATGCGCTGCCGGGCATGCCGGAGTCGGTGCGCAAGTTCGGCAAGGCCTCGCTGGAGGCCTGGCGTTTCCGGCCACAGGAAGTCAACGGCAAGCCGGTGGAGGGGCGGGCGCTGGTGTCGCTGCAGCTCGAGACCTCGGACAGCCAGCCCAAGGACTTCCGCGAACCCCGGCGCGTGTTCTGATCAGTGACGTGAGTTGAGCGCGGCCAGCTGCTTGCGGGCCCGCGCGGTGGCGCGTTCGATCAGGTAGGCGTTTTCGAAGGCGCGCAGGCGACCGGACTCGCACAGCTTGCGCAGCATGCGCGCCGTCATGGTGACGGTTTCCTGGTGCTTGTGGCCCTGGGTGAAGATGAAGAAGCTGCGGCCGGCGCTGATATGGGCCAGGCGCACCTTGTGCCACTGGTCGCCGGTGTGCATCTGGTAGGCGAAGCCGAGCTGCAGATGGTCGATCAGCAGGCCGCCCGAGCTGGGTTCGGCCTCGTCCTCGACGGCGGGCAGGCCGTCGATGCTGATGTCCACGGACTGCAGCGGCGCCTCGGCGCCGAGGTCGATGTCGACCTGGCCGTTCCAGTCCACCGCGGCCTCGTTCATCAGGCCCAGGCTCTTGGCCTCGTCGGCGCTCAGCCGGCTGCCCATGTCCAGCTCGGCCGGCACGGTGACGCTGCCGCCGGCGGGCAGATCCTTCTCGCTCGGCGGGGCGCAGCCAAACACGCCCTCCAGCTGCTTGGCCAGCAGGTTGTATTCCAGCGGGGTCAGGGCTTGCCCCTTGAGCGAATCGGCATGCGCGGGCAGCAGTGCGCCGAAGAACTGCTTGCGCGCGGCCTCCGGCCATCGGATCAGGTCCAGCCCCTCGTTGAGCGTGGTCATCAGCTTGGGCAGTGAGGCCAGGAAGGCCTGGCGCTGCGGCGAGCCGGCCTTGGGCTGCACGCTCAGCACGATGTCGCGGCCGAATTGACGGAAGCGCTCGGCACGCTCGGGCGGCGACTTGGGGTCGCGCGCCGCCAGCACGATGGCCTGGCTCCAGATCTGCGCCAGGAACACGCGCAGGAATTCCGGCATGGTGATGGGCGCCAGCGCCGCCTGCAGCTGCTGCGTGTAGCGCTGCTGCAGGCGCAGATCGGTTTCCTTGCGCTCCACCAGCTCGGCCGCGTTGCCCTGCGCCTGCAGGGCCGCGCTGGTCTGTTCGCCGATGAAGCGCTCCAGCTCGTCCAGCTTGGTCTCGTAGAGATCCATGCGGTCGAAGTCGCCGTTGGCGACTTCCTGCACCAGCTCGCGCACCAGGGCCAGGAAGGCCTTGCCCGGGTCCTCGGAGAAATCGTCGTAGGCGCAGGCCAGCGAGGCAATGCGGTTGACGAAGCGCCGCACCGGGTGCTTGCGCGAGGAGAAGAAGCTGTTGTCGCCCAGCGCCACGCGCAGCACCGGCAATTGCAGGCGCGCGATCTGGCGCGCCATCTGCGGCGGCACCTTGGGGTCGGAAAGAATCTGGTCGAACAGGCTGCCGACCACGTCGATCACCATGTGGTCGAGGTTGCCACTGGCGGCTTGGCGCAGCTCCTCGCGATGCACATGGATCAGATTGGGCGGCAGCTGGCCGGCCCAGGCGGGGTCGCCGTAATCCTCGTCCCAGCCGGTCATGCGGCCGCCACCGCCAAAGTGGCCGGATGCGCCGTAGGCGCTGTCGCCCTGCATCGCGCCCGCCCCGGACGCGCCCGGCATCGCGGGCATGTGGGCGAGGCGCCGCAGCAGGTCCATCATGCGCGGGTCGACCTCGCCGATGGAGCCCGCAGCAGCCATGCCGCGGCCACCCCAGGCGCCGCCCATGCTCGGCATGCCGCTGCGCGTCGGGGCCAGGTCGCCATAGGCGCTGTTCATGGTGTCGGGGCCGCCGGGCGCGCGTGCGGATGCGGTGCCGCGCACGCGTAGGTCCTGCGGGCGCAGGCCGCGGCTGCGTAGCAGGCCGGCGATGTCGGCGTAGCAGGCGCGCATTTCCTGCGCCAGCGAGCGGGTCAGCTCATCGGACAGGATCTGGCGTGTTTCGCTGTCGTCGCTGACGACCTGGATGCCGTCCAGCAGGGCCTGGGCGATCACCTGGGGGCGCAGGGGGTTGCGGTCCTCGGGGCGCTCGGAGTCGGGCGCCAGATTGCCGATATAGGACTCGACCTCGCGCAGCTCCCACTCGCATTGGTGGCCGATCGCCAGGCCGATGCGGTCGGCCGCGACCATGGCGTTGACCTGGTCGTCGTCCATCAGCGACAGCTCGCCCCAGTTGGTGCTGCTCTTGGCGCTCTTGGCCATGGGCTCACCGGCCTTCACGGCCACGGGCGCCGCGTTCGCCGCCAGTTGGCGCCGCAGCGACTGGTAGAAGCCATTGGAAAACAACGCCTGCTGCTTGCGGAACAGCATCTGCGTCACCAGCAGCACGTCGCGCCGCTTGGCCTGGCCGGCCGACAGTGCGGCCATGCCCATGCCCTCGGCCGCGCGCTCGGCGGCCTGCTCGGCGGCCGTGCGTACGCGCTGCAGTGCAGCTTCCAGGTGCGGGTTGAGTCGGATGTCGGGCGAATTCATGGCGGGTTATGGGCCTTGCTGTGGGTTTGAAGCCACAAGCTATGCCGGCAAGTATCGCGCCATTCCCGGGCGCTCAATGACTTTGCCTGCGCATGGCGCACAGGCCCTGCGCAAAACCTGACAGATCCGGCATGCCTTACGCTTTGTCACGCTTGAGCGAATCGCGAATTTCGCGTAGCAGCACGATGTCTTCCGGCGTCACCGGCGCCTCCACCGGGGCGGGTGCCGGGGCGTCGCTGCGCTTGAGGCGGTTGATCTGCTTGATCATCAGGAAAATGATGAAGGCCAGGATCAGGAAGTTCAGCAGCACGGTGAGGAAGCTGCCATAGGCGAACAGCGGCACGCCGGCCTTGGTGAGCGCCTCATAGGTCATCGGGCCCTTGAAGTCGGCCGGCGGGCTGCTGAGCATGACGAAGTAGTTGGAGAAGTCCAGGCCGCCGACCACCTTGCCGACCAGGGGCATGATCAGGTCCTTCACCACCGAGTCGACGATCTTGCCGAAGGCGCCACCGATGATCACGCCCACCGCCAGGTCCACCACATTGCCCTTGACGGCAAACTCCCTGAATTCGCTCATGAAACCCATGTGTCGCTCCTGTGTGGACCATGACGGTCCGTTTGTTTGGTCTGGCGCTATTGTGCTTGTTTGGGGCCGTCCTGCAGCGGCTTCGGCCTCAGGCTAAACCAGGGGTCAGATCATGCCTCGTGCGGCGGTCGATCAAGGGTTTTTGCGCTCGCGCAGATCAAAGCCGGGTCGGGGGCTTGACGGCGTCCGTTAGAATCCCCGGTTGCCCCTGATCAGAAGTCTCCATTGAGGACCCACATGAGTGACCAGCAAGTGGACCAAGGCAAGCGCACCTGGCTGATTGCCACCGGTTGCGCCGGTGCCGTTGGCGGCGTCGCCACCGCCGTGCCCTTTGTCAGTACTTTTTCGCCCTCCGAGCGTGCCAAGGCCGCCGGTGCTGCCGTTGAAGTCGATATCAGCGCCGTCAAACCCGGCGAAAAATTGACCGTCGAATGGCGCGGCAAGCCGGTGTGGATCGTCCGCCGCACGCCCGAGCAGCTCGAAGCGCTGAAGAAGAACGAGGCGCAACTGGCCGACCCGGCCTCGGCTCGCACGGCCTATCCGACGCCCGAGTACGCCAAGAACCCGGCGCGCTCGATCAAGCCCGAGTATCTGGTGGTGGTGGGCATCTGCTCGCACCTGGGTTGCTCGCCGAGCGACAAGTTCCAGGCCGGTGCCCAGCCCTCGCTGCCCGACGACTGGACCGGCGGCTTCCTGTGCCCCTGCCACGGCTCGACCTTCGACCTGGCGGGCCGCGTGTTCAAGAACAAGCCGGCGCCCGACAACCTCGAAGTGCCGCCCCATATGTACCTGTCCGACACCAAGCTGCTGATTGGTGAGGACAAGGCTGCCTGACGCTAGAGCACAGAGGTCAATCAACATGGCTGAATTCAAAGAAGCTCCCGCAGGCGCATCCATGGGCGAACAGCTCATGACCTGGGTGGACAACCGGTTCCCGGCCACCAAGATGTACAAGGAGCACATGTCGGAGTACTACGCTCCGAAGAACTTCAACTGGTGGTACATCTTCGGCTCGCTGGCGATGCTGGTGCTGGTGATCCAGATCGTCACCGGCATCTTCCTGGTGATGCACTACAAGCCCGATGCGGCCCTGGCCTTCGGCTCGGTCGAGTACATCATGCGCGACGTGCCCTGGGGCTGGCTGATCCGCTACATGCACTCCACCGGCGCCTCGGCGTTCTTCGTGGTGGTGTATCTGCACATGTTCCGCGGCCTGATCTATGGCTCGTACCGCAAGCCGCGCGAGCTGGTCTGGATCTTTGGTTGCGGCATCTTCCTGTGCCTGATGGCCGAGGCCTTCATGGGTTATCTGCTGCCCTGGGGCCAGATGTCCTACTGGGGCGCCCAGGTGATCGTGAACCTGTTCGCCGCCGTGCCCTTCGTCGGCCCCGACCTGGCGCTGCTGATCCGCGGCGACTACGTGGTGGGCGATGCCACGCTGAACCGCTTCTTCAGCTTCCACGTCATCGCGGTGCCGCTGGTGCTGCTGGGCCTGGTGGTGGCGCACATCATTGCGCTGCATGAAGTGGGTTCCAACAATCCCGACGGCGTCGAGATCAAGGGCCCCAAGGCACCCAAGGATGCGAACGGCCATCCGCTGGATGGCATTCCCTTCCATCCCTACTACACCGTGCACGATGTGTATGGCGTGGGCCTGTTCCTGATGGTGTTCACCGCCATCATCTTCTTCGCACCGGAACTGGGCGGCTACTTCCTGGAGTACAACAACTTCATCCCGGCCGATCCGCTGAAGACGCCCGCGCACATCGCGCCGGTGTGGTACTTCACGCCCTTCTACTCGATGCTGCGCGCCACCACCGATCCGATGGTGAACGTGCTGGCCGGTGTGGTGGGCCTGGGTGCGGTGCTGACGGTGCTGAAGGGCAACTTCTCTGGCAAGGGCAAGATTGCCACGCTGGTGATCGCTGCCGTGGCCATCTTCCTGCTCAAGACCTTCGACGCCAAGTTCTGGGGCGTGGTGGTGATGGGCGGTGCCGTGGTGATCCTGTTCTTCCTGCCCTGGCTGGATCACAGCCCGGTCAAGTCGATCCGCTATCGCCCCGACTGGCACAAGTACATGTACGGCGTGTTCGTGGTGTTCTTCCTGGTGCTGGGCTATCTGGGCATCCAGCCGCCGACCGATATCGGCACCCTGATCGCCCAGGTCGGTACGCTGTTCTACTTCGGCTTCTTCCTGCTGATGCCCTGGTGGAGCAAGCTGGGCACGCCCAAGGCGGTGCCCGAGCGCGTGACCTTCCACCCTCACTGAGCCAACAGCACCGGAGTCGACCGATATGAAAAAACTCATCGCTACGCTGCTGCTGGGCCTGGGCCTCGTGAGCGGCGCTCAAGCCTCCGCGGGCGGCATCGAGTGGGACAAGTTCCCCAAGGAGAAGATGACGGACGTGGCGGCGCTGCAAAACGGCGCCAAGATCTTCGTCAACTACTGCCTGAACTGCCATTCGGCAGCGTTCATGCGCTACAACCGGCTGCGCGACCTGGGCCTCACCGAAGCCCAGATCAAGAGCAATCTGCTGTTCGCGTCGGAAAAGGTTGGCGAGACCATGAAGGTGTCGCTGGACCCCAAGCAGGCCAAGGAATGGTTCGGGGCGCTGCCGCCTGACCTGACCGTGATCGCACGTTCGCGTGCCGACGGTGCCAAGGGTTCGGGTGCGGATTACCTCTACACCTATATGCGGACCTTCTACCGCGACGAGACCAAGGCCACCGGCTGGAACAACATGGCCTTCCCCAGCGTGGCCATGCCGCATGTGCTGTGGGAACTGCAGGGCCAGCGTGCCGCCAAGTTCGAGGAAGCCGCCGATCCGCACGACGCGAGCAAGAAGGTGCATGTGTTCAAGGGCTACGAGCAGCTCACGCCCGGCACCCTGAGCCCGCGCCAGTACGACGAGGCCGTGGGTGATCTGGTGGCCTATCTGCAGTGGATGGGCGAGCCGGCCCAGGCGCAGCGCTTCCGCCTCGGTGTGATGGTGCTGCTGTTCCTGGCGGTGTTCACCGTGTTCGCATGGCGTCTGAATGCGTCTTTCTGGAAAGACGTGAAGTAAGCATCCGCGGCCCGGCAACAGCCGGGCCCAGTACGCAGTGGGGCGCTCTCGGGCACCCACTGCGTTTGCCTTTTGTGATCGGGCCCGCTGCCCGGACATGAAATCTGTCCTAGACCTGAACTTCAGGAGTCCGCCGCCATGATGGTGCTTTATTCTGGAACCACTTGCCCCTACTCGCACCGCTGCCGCTTTGTGCTGTTCGAGAAGGGCATGGACTTCGAAATCCGCGATGTGGACTTGTTCGCCAAGCCCGAAGACATCGCCCTGATGAACCCGTACAACGAGGTGCCCATCCTCGTCGAGCGCGACCTCATCCTGTATGAGTCGCACATCATCAACGAGTACATCGACGAGCGCTTCCCGCATCCGCAGCTGATGCCCGGCGATCCGGTGGCGCGTGCGCGCGTGCGCCTGTTCCTGCTCAACTTCGAGAAGGAACTGTTTGCACATGTGAACGTGCTGGAAGGCCGCTCGCAAGCCGTCAAGGCGACCGACAAGCAGCTTGAGAAGGCGCGCTCGCAGATCCGCGATCGCCTGACCCAGCTGGCGCCGATCTTCCTGAAGAACAAGTACATGCTGGGCGACGATTTCTCGATGCTCGACGTGGCCATCGCGCCGCTGCTGTGGCGCCTGGACTACTACGGCATCGACATGTCGAAGAACGCCCTGCCGCTCTTGAAGTACGCCGAGCGCATCTTCTCGCGCCCGGCCTATATCGAGGCGCTGACGCCGTCCGAAAAGGTCATGCGCAAGTAAGAGAGCACCGCCGCAGCATGGATCAAAACTCTGATGGCGGCGCGTCCGCCGGCGCGCCCAGCACGTCCACCCGGCCCTATCTGATCAGGGCCTTGCACGACTGGTGCACCGACAACGGTTTCACGCCCTATATCGCGGTGCATGTGGATCGCCATGTGCAGGTGCCGATGGAGTACGTCAGCAACAACGAAATCGTGCTGAACGTGGGTTTCGAGGCCACCAGCAGCCTGGACCTGGGGAACGAGTTCATCCAGTTCAAGGCCCGCTTCGGCGGGGTGGCGCGCGAGATCCACGTGCCGGTCGATCACGTGGTGGCCATCTATGCGCGCGAGAACGGCCAGGGCATGGCCTTCCCGGCGCCCACGCCGGAAGAGCCCAATGCCGTGGCCACGCCGCCCGCGGCTACGGCCGCGCCGCGCCCGGCCACGCCCTTGCGCGGCCTGCGCCTGGCTGGCCAGGCGGAACCAGCGCCCGCGCCGGCGGTGGTGCCCGAGCCTGCGAAGGACGAGGGCCGTGACGATGGCGACGATACGCCGGCCGGCCCGGGCGGCGGACGCCCCTCGCTCAAGCGCGTGAAGTGATGTTTTTTTGCGCATAGAATGCGCAGCTCTTGAAGCCGTGCCGGCTTAGCTCAGTTGGTAGAGCAACCGCCTTGTAAGCGGTAGGTCATCAGTTCGAATCCGATAGCCGGCACCACCTCCTTGCATCACAAGGAATCAAGACATTTCAAAGCTCCAGGCGAGTCAATCACTTAGGAGCTTTTTTCTTGTCACTACATCCCGGCAACGGGCTTTACATCGCAGTGGTGGCGGGGGAACATCCAGGGGAACAAGACGCTTTGTCCCCGCATTCGCTGGAATTGTTCCCCCATGTTGACCGACGCTGCCTGTAAAAATGCCCTGTGCCCTGCGGGCAAAACGCGAGTTCGCCTGCCTGATTCCGGCGGTTTGTACTTGGAAGTGACGCCTGCAGGCTCCAAGCGGTGGTTCGCAAAGTACCGCTTTGCTGGCAAAGAAAAGCGGCTGGCGCTCGGCAGCTATCCTGATGTTTCCTTGAAGTCGGCGCGCGAGGGGAGGGACGATGCTCGCAAGACCCGGGGCGCGGGCACTGATCCCGTCCAGGCCCGCAAGGCAGAGAAGATTGCCAGGAGAGTGTCAGCTGCGGTTACGTTCGAAGCTGTAGCTCGGGAGTGCCACCAGACCAAGGCCGGTGACTGGAGTGCAGGGCATGCGGCGCAGTGGCTGCGCTGCTGCGAGAACGATCTGTTCCCGTGGCTGGGCTCCTTGCCGCTACGTGACGTCAGCGCGCCCATTCTGCTGGACACCTTGCGACGAGTAGAGGCCCGAGGCGCAACACAGCTCGCGCGTGATCTTCGGGAATTTGCCGGCCAAATCTTCAAGTACGGTATAGCCACAGGGCGATGCGAAAGCAACCCGGCGCGCGATCTGACGGGTGCGCTCAAGCCGCACACGGTCAAGCACATGGCAGCGCTGCTGTCCCCGTCCAAGGCGGGCGAACTGATGCGCGGCATTGGTGGGTATCACGGTCAGCCGACTACACGCGTTGCGTTGGTGCTGTCTGCGCTGCTTTTTCAGCGGCCGGGGAACATCCGCGCACTTGAGTGGGCCTGGATCGACCTAGAGGGCGCCATGCTGACGATCCCGGCCGCCTCCATGAAACGCACGGTCCACGGCAAGCTAAATGGCCGGCCGCACTTCGTGCCACTTGCGCGGCAGGCGGTTGAGGCGCTGAAGGAACTGCAGCCGCTGACAGGGCGTGGACGCTTTGTGTTTCCAAGCCTCAGGACTGGCCTTGCGCCAATGAGCGAGAACACGGTGAATGCCGCGCTGCGTGGCATGGGATACAGCAGCGACGATATGACTGCTCACGGCTTTCGGGCAATGGCCCGCACCATCATTGCAGAGAACATTCCGGGCATTGATCCCGGCGTCATAGAGGCGCAGCTAGCGCACAGCAAGGGCGGCCCGCTCGGTGCGGCCTACGACCGCGCGGACTTCATGGCGCAGCGAAAGAAGCTGATGCAAACCTGGGCTGACTACCTGGATCAACTGAAGCTGGGCGCACAGGTATTGGCGTTCAGAACGGCCTGAACCGTCGGTCACGGAAAACGAAATACTCGTGTGTGACTTGATGGGCTGGCGTCGAAACAATGCGCGGGTGTTTAACCCTTTTGAGCGCATTCAATGTCTGTCTCAGTCAAGACCCTTTATGTTCGCGAGAGCGATCTAGTAGGTCGCCGCGAAGTCACGCCCGACGAAGCTGCTCGTAACCGCGCAGCTGGCAAGTATCCAAGATCCCCCCGTCCGGGAAAGCCTGGCGTGCTGCCTTTCAGTGCATCAACGTTGTGGCGACTCGTCGCAAACAAGGCGTTTCCTGCCCCCTCCAAGCTTTCAGGCCGCGTCACTGTGTGGCGCTGGGCTGATGTCGAAGCTTGGCAGCGCGATGTCGCAGGGCACTAAGACAAACGCCCCGAACCGCGGCAACGGCTTGGGGCGCTCAGGTCACAAAACTTCCGGACGTGATGATATGTGCGAATTGTTGAATACGAAAGCCCGCGGTGCCTTTACGTGTTGCGCTGGTTGCGGGAAACCCTTCACTGCGGCGCGTAAGTGCAGGGGCATCGTTCCCTACGCCTACATGCCGAACTCATCCAAGCCTCTGGGGCTTCGATTCAATCTGCAGATGTGCCGGGCATGTTTGTTCAAGGCGAGCAGCGACGGCTTCAAGGCGCTGCCACGGATGCAACAACTCATGACCGAGCTTGAATCGATCCACTTCTTTGCCCCGGCGGAGGCTTCCAGATGACCCCGCTGACAAATGACGCTTTTCTTGGTGCCATCTTCAACGCCCTTCCTGTTGACCAAAGCCCGTGGGCCTGTATGTTTCCCGGACACCCTGACGAAGAGAGGGAGGCCTGGCGCGGCTACCCGTGGGTGGCCGGAATGGGACTGGTCGATAGTCAGGATGCAAACGCGTACTTCACCCTTGCAACCTATCGCATAGGGACGACTCGAAGCGGTGCAAATTGCGCGCGCATCTATGGCCTTATGCTGGACGATGTGGGCACACCGAAGTCCATCAGCTTGGACGCTTTGACGAGGAAATTGGCACCATCGGTAGTGACTGAGACCAGCCCCGGAAACTTCCAGGTGATCTATCTTTTCGATTCGCCGCTTGAGGGCGCCGGACTAGATATTGCAGACCGCATCCATGCTGCTGTCAGAAAGGCTGGCCTATGTGACCCGAATGCCGGAAGTGCACCTACTCGTTACTTGCGCCTCCCCCACGCAGTCAATGGCAAGTACATGCCACCCTGGCGCTGCCGGCTAACAGTCTGGCAGCCAGTGCGGCGATACACGCCAACTGCACTCGTTGAGGGACTGGGCCTGGACCTGTCCAGAGAAGCGACCAAACACGACCCGTCCGCCGCGCCTGAGGAGTGGATGGCATTGACTGTTGCCGAGCAGGACATGCGTACGTCAGATGTCCGCGGTGCGCTTGAGGTTATTCCTGCTGACGACCGAGCCATGTGGATCAAAGTAGGGCAGGGGCTCAAAGCGTCTTTTCCCGACAGCCTCGGGCGTGGCCTATGGGACGAATGGTCTGAGGGGTCGGTCAAGTTCGATGCTGACGATCAGGAGCGCACCTGGGTTTCGCTGAGACCGACCAATATCGACTACCGGGCCCTGTTCAACGTGGCGAAGGCGAACGGCTGGGTAAATCCACGAAACCGCCCTGATGTGGATACCACCAAGCTCGGGTTCGGCGTTGGTGTGACGCTACCTCCTGACGTCATCTCCGTTGCCATTTCATCCGCAAACGATGGCTGGTCTTGCCTGGACCTCGCAAGCCTGGCCGACGTCGACCCGCCGCCGCCTACATTCTGGTGGGGAAGGTATTTGCCCGCTGGTGAACTGACGCTACTCGCAGCCCATGGGGGCACAGGAAAGTCAACCCTGGTACTTGAGCTGGCGGTCTCCATTGCGTTAGGCCACGATGCCTTTGGGCGGTCTACCAAGAGGGGGCGCGTTCTGGTCCTTAGTGCCGAGGATCCCAGCGGCGTGTTGGCATACAGGCTCAAGGCTGTCGCCCGCCGCCGCAATGTCAGCTTTTCTGAACTGGGGTCTTGGCTTCGCGTGGAAGATGCGACGGCAGACCCTGTGCTTTATGCCGGCGATCGGACCAGTCGCAAGGGCGCACCGACCGCCAGGTACCAGGAGCTTGCAGGGTTGGTTCAGGCTGGGCGCTTTGAGGTGGTTATCGTGGACAACGCGAGCGACACCTACGCTGGCGACGAGATCGACCGTTCCCAGGTTCGGGATTTCGTTCGTAAGCTGACGGCCACTGTTCGGCCGCGGGGTGGTGCAGTTCTGCTGCTTGCCCATGTGAGCAAAGGGACCAGCCGGGCCGGGCGCAGACCAGAGGACGATGAGGGCTACAGTGGCTCGACCGCCTGGCATAACTCCAGCCGATCGCGGCTTTTCATGTTCAAGGTGGACGAGGAGACGATTGAGATCCAACACCAGAAGTCCAACTTTGGACGCCCGGAGCCACCTATGCGTCTGCGCTGGATTGAAGGTGGCGGCCTGGCTGCCATCAGTGTGCCTCCCGAAGGTGCCCTACTGGAGTTGCTGATGGCATGTGTCGCAGCAGCACTTGCATCGGGGCAGCGGCTCGCACCGTCTAAGCAGAGTGGCTACGCCGCCGTCAAGATGCTCAAGCATCGGCCGGAATATCCGCAGGGCCTGGATGACAAAGCAGCTTGGGGTTTGCTTGAGAAGGCTGAGGCGACGGGACTGCTTGTCCGAGCATCTAGGCGCGACGAAGGTCGAAATTTGGCTGAGGTGTACGCGTTGCCGGCTCAGCCTCTAGTTGCGTAAGCTGCGTAGGGTCACAAAAGAGTAGCCTCACGCAGGCGCCTCAGCACGCCCTAGGACACTGCGTAAGGTAGTGTCCTAGGGGTGCGGGGGCTACGCCACGCGCATGGATCGGGCTACGTGGCCCAGCCCCAACGCTCGCGACGCTATTGGTGCCGCATGCTTTGGGGCAAAGCGATCAGGCTGTCCGATTGATCCCACTTGTACGATTCGGCCCAAGCCGGTGACGCAGTCCGGCCAGCATTGTTTATCCCCCTTTAGAGGGGTAGCGAGCATGGATCGCTGAGTTAGTATGTAGGCGCGCTTTAATGCGTCATCAGGTGAAGGCCTGACATGCTGTTCTTTGAAAATTTGCGAACTTGGGCTGGAAAGTCTATGCCTCGAAAGAGGCGCCTTGCTTGTCAGGGCTAGACCCGGATGTCCCCACGATGCCGCCGACTCTGAACGAGAGCGGCGACAGCACCTGAAAGGACATACACCGTTGTTGAGCGAATGTGCAGACACCTGAGCACGAAGAGTTGTTATTTCCGGCCGGTCTCCGAAGTTGAGCGAGTCGCGCAAGTTGTTTGTGCGGCCACCCTAACCTTTAAGGAGATCGCTATGGTACGTAAGTCCAAAAAGCCAAGTTCGTCAAGTTGCGGTGGAAACACCGCTAAAAAGAATAACCAAACCCAGCTTGAATGGGGTTCGGTTATCTGCATGGCTCTTCGTTTACTCGGAAATATCAACACCGCCTTGCGGCTGATTGAATTTCTTAAATCTTTGTTTGAACAGAGTAATCTGTTTGGCTAAGTAGGTGTCTGTTCCTTTCCATGCGACCAGTCTTCAAAGGTAAGCCGATTGCATCAGTCGATGCGTTAGCTCGTGCATTGGACTTGTCTTCGCAGCAGCTGCGAACAATAGCGGGTTCAGTATCTGGACATTATCGCGACTTCGAGATTGAGAAACGCGATGGTGGGTTCAGGTCTGTGTCAGGGCCAACGGAAGAACTGAAGATTGTGCAGCGGCGTATTAATCGCCAGATTTTTGCACGAGTTGAATACCCTGGCTATTTATATGGCAGCATCCCCGAGCGAGACTACGTGCAGAACGCAAAGTCTCATGCTCGGGCACACGTAATTGTCGCTGTCGATGTAAAAGACTACTTTCCGTCAATAAAGCGGACGGCCGTTTTTGGTATCTTTAAGAATTTCTTTCATTTCCCAGATGATGTTGCAAGTCTGCTTGCTGACCTCTGCACAAAAGATGGGCAAGTGCCGCAAGGTGCCTGTACGAGTTCGTATATCGCTAATTTGGCCTTGCACGATATCGAGCATCGGTTGGTTTGCAACCTGCGAAATGAAGGGCTGACCTATAGCCGCCTGATTGACGACATATCTATTTCGTCGGCAAGGCCTTTGGCTAAGAAGCGAGTGGAATCACTGGTAATCCAAGTCGCAGAGATGCTAAAGACTCGGGGCTTTAAGCTAAAGCGACGCAAAACGAAGATTGCGTCGAAAAGCAACGCGGCTGACCTCATGGAGGTCACAGGGCTGTGGCTAAATAGAGGCGAACCACGAGTAAGGCGGGAAGAGCGCGATAAAATTAGAAAAGAAGTTCGGCAGTGTATTCATGAATGCCGATTTGATCGCACAAGCTCTGAATATCATAATTTGCACAATCGGACCTCTGGTCGAGTTGCAATGCTTGCCCAGCTATGTCATCCAGAAGCGGGTCGATACAGAAGCGCTCTAAAATTAGCGACGCCACATTATTCGCCTGTGGAAGTAAAGCGAACCTGCAAGTTGGTGGCTTCAGTCTGCAAAGTGTCGGTTCGTAGCCGGGGCTCTGCGTCGTATATTCATCGATTTTACCAGGCGCGTTATAGGGTAAATATTGTGGGTCGAACTGATACAGGCCTCGCCCGTGAGCTTCATCATCGGCTAAGTCGCCATGCTCCAACGATTAAGAAGGAGGAGGCGATATATGGCTGAAGTTTTGAACGGGCGAAGCGTTGGCGTGATTCGCTGCTACTATCCGCTTAAGGGCTTTGGATTTATCCGACGACTGAAGGGCAAGGACGTTTTCTTCTATCGAAACGATGCATCGGGTGAGGAGATACTTTTCGATGGGGTGCAAGTTAGCTTTGTATTGCAGGAAGAGAATAAAGGTCCGCGCGCATTTCAAATTGAGCGAATCGGTTAGTAAGCGGAATATCAAACAGGCTGTACGAAATTAACAATGCCGTGCGTGCGGGCTCGGTGCCTTCTTAATCTGAATCGCATGGCAAATTTCAAGCGAATTTGGTGCTGCGCCCGGCAACGTGCGTGACGGCGCCGAATCTGTCAGCTTCGGCGCAATGCCACACGCCTGCCCGGGCCGCGCATGCCTTGTGCCTGTGCCCATGGGGCCCCAGGGGCTCTCGGCTGAATACGGGGGCGAAACAGCCCGTCTGCCATGCGTTTCTGTTTCCTGAAACTTGAATTGCCCTTTTTGGAGGGTATCTGCCACCTGGCGTTGTGCATACTATCCGCCGGCTCGTCCAAGAATTGGTAATCTTATATGCGAGATAGCGCGCGCCAGTTGGGTGCCTTGTTAGCTCTCTGCGCCGTCGCAAGCACGGCGGCGGGTCAGTACAAGTGCAAACTGCCAGATGGCAGCACTAGTTTCCAACAGGCCCCTTGCCCCCAAGGAAGTAACCAGCAGCAGTTGGATATCAAACCATCCCCTACGCCCGCAGCAGACGGATCAACTATTGACTACAAGGCTCAAGGAGCGGAACTAGACCGCCGCCGGATGGTCAGAGAGGCCATAGCTACCGGCCGCCCCATGGTATCCATGACGAGGGCTGAGTTAGAAGGGGCGCTTGGCTTGCCGGATCGTGTGAATGCGGCCCAGTACGGTGCGCAGCAGCAGGATCAGTTGATTTACCACCGTAACGGCCGAACCCTCTATATCTACACAAAGAATGGCATCGTCACGGCAATCCAAGACACCGAGGGCGGAGGGCAGGCTTATCAACCTGCTGCAAAGCGCTGCGCTTCGTCGCGCGAGCTTCGGGACATAGAAATCCGAATGAGCGAAATTGCCAATCGCGGCAACGACCGGTTGCAAGCTGAGCTTCAGAAGCAACTTCATACCGGCAAGACTTGCCAGTGGCCCGTTTAGTTTGTTCCGTTGCTTTGCGTACTGGCTAGAACGGGCCTGCTGTTAGCGACCTGGTGACGGGGGAACAACTGGGGGCACGAATTCCGTATGTTCCTGTTGCTTGTGAATTAATTCAATTGGTTATCGCGACTTTTCGAATCCGATAGCCTCGCTGAATCAGGCGCTTCAAGCCCCATCTAATGCTGCTGCACCTTGATGCGCAGCTTGCCCTGCATCAGGCCCTGTTCCTGCAGCAGCAGCTCCAGCCGGGGCTGCAGCTGACGCAGCTTGGCGGCGACCGCGGCATTGGCCGCCAGCATGGTCCAACCTTCCTCATCCAGCGGCCCCGCGAACACGAAGCGCGCCAGCGCGCCCGGCAGGGCCACGCGCACCACGGCCATGCGCCGGTTCGATTCCTGCATCAGCAGGCCCAGCCGCGCCAGCCCGCTATGCTGGCTCAGCGCCGTGGCGATGGTCAGGGGCTCGGGCACGGAGGGGCCCTTGGGCTGGGCCAGGTAGCGGGGCGAGCGGGAACGCATGGCCTCAGTGTAGTCCCGGGGCCGGCGCGGCGAGGGCGCAGGGGGCCGGATGCTAAACTCCGCGGGTTTTTCTGGAGCGAGAAGCTGCCGGGCGCGCGCTTGCATTTGCGCGGGGGCGCCCCCAGTTTGTTCCGGCGTCAGAAATTTCCAAACCAATAAACAAACCCGCCACGGCCTGAGCGCGACCGCATTCCGGTGCGCCTGGCGCCGCCGAACATCTTTAGCGTCCAGGCTTGCGCCGGGGCGCACGCTACCGAACCACTACGCTGCATGTTGCCCAAGCTTCTTACCCAGATTTTCGGCAGTCGCAATGACCGCCTGCTCAAAGGCTACCGTCGCATCGTCCAGCAGATCAATGCGCTGGAGCCGCAGTTCGAGGCGCTCAGCGACGAGCAGCTGCGCGGCAAGACGGCGGAGTTCAAGCAGCGCGTGGCCGGCGGCGAGAGCCTGGACGCGATCCTGCCCGAGGCCTTCGCGGTCTGCCGCGAGGGCGGCAAGCGCGCGCTGAAGATGCGCCACTTCGATGTGCAGCTGATCGGCGGCATGGTGCTGAATTCCGGCAAGGTGGCCGAAATGCGCACCGGCGAGGGCAAGACCCTGATGGCCACGCTGCCCGTCTACCTGAATGCGCTCACCGGCAAGGGCGTGCATGTGGTGACGGTGAACGACTACCTGGCACGCCGCGATGCCGAGTGGATGGCCAAGCTCTACAACTTCCTGGGCCTCACGGTGGGCATCAACCTGCCGCAGATGCCGCGCGAGGAGAAGCAGGCCGCCTACGCCGCCGACGTCACCTACGGCACCAACAACGAATACGGCTTCGACTATCTGCGCGACAACATGGTCTACGAGACCAAGGACCGCGTGCAGCGCGGCCTCTCGTACGCCATCGTCGACGAGGTCGACTCGATCCTGATCGACGAGGCGCGCACGCCGCTGATCATCTCGGGTCAGGCCGATGACCAGACCGATGTCTACCTGGCCATCAACAAGGTCTCGCCGCTGCTGAAGAAGCAGATCGGCGAGCTGGACCCGCGCACCGGTGAGGGCGTCGAGGTGCCGGGCGACTTCACCGTCGACGAGAAGTCACACCAGATCTACCTGACCGAAGACGGGCACGAGAACGCCGAGCGCCTGCTCGCCGAGGCCGGCCTGCTGGCCGAGGGCGCGAGCCTCTACGACGCCGGCAACATCACGCTGATGCACCATCTGTACGCGTCCTTGCGCGCCCAGCACGTGTATCACAAGGACCAGCATTACGTGGTGCAGAACGGCGAGGTCATCATCGTCGACGAGTTCACCGGCCGCCTCATGACCGGCCGCCGCTGGAGCGACGGCCTGCACCAGGCCGTGGAAGCCAAGGAAGGCGTGGCGATCCAGAGCGAGAACCAGACGCTCGCCTCGATCACCTTCCAGAACTACTTCCGCATGTACGGCAAGCTCTCGGGCATGACCGGCACGGCCGATACCGAGGCCTATGAGTTCCAGGAGATCTACGGCCTCGAGACCGTGGTGATCCCGCCGAACCGCCCGACCATCCGCAAGGACGAGCTGGACCTGGTCTACAAGACCTCGAAGGAAAAGTTCGACGCGGTGATCCTGGACATCCGCGACTGCCACGAGCGCGGCCAGCCGGTGCTGGTGGGCACCACCTCGATCGAGAACTCCGAGCTGATCTCCGAGCTGCTGAAGAAGGCCAAGCTGCCGCACCAGGTGCTGAACGCCAAGCAGCATGCCCGCGAGGCCGAGATCGTGGCCCAGGCCGGCCGCCCGGGCGTCATCACCATCGCCACCAATATGGCGGGCCGCGGCACCGACATCGTGCTGGGCGGCAACGTCGAGAAGCAGATCCAGTTCATCGAAGCCGACGCGGCGATTGCCGAGGCCGACAAGGCCGTGCGCATCCAGCAGCTCAAGGACGAGTGGCAGGGCCTGCACGACAAGGTCAAGGCCGAGGGCGGCCTGCGCATCATCGCCACCGAGCGCCATGAGAGCCGCCGCATCGACAACCAGCTGCGCGGCCGTTCGGGCCGCCAGGGCGACCCGGGCTCCTCGCGCTTCTACCTCTCGCTGGACGACCAGCTGATGCGCATCTTCGCGGGCGACCGCGTGCGCGCCATCATGGACCGCCTGAAGATGCCCGAGGGCGAGGCGATCGAGGCCGGCATCGTGACGCGCTCGATCGAGAGCGCGCAGCGCAAGGTCGAGGCGCGCAACTTCGACATCCGCAAGCAGCTGCTCGAGTACGACGACGTCTCCAACGACCAGCGCAAGGTGATCTACCAGCAGCGCAACGACATCCTCGAGGCCGAGACGCTGGTGGCCCAGATGGCCAATCTGCGCGCCAGCAGCCTGACCGACGTGGTGCGCACCTTTGTGCCGGCCGAGAGCCTGGAAGAGCAGTGGGACCTGCCCCAGCTCGAGCGCGTGCTGAAGGACGAGTGGCAGCTCGAGGTGCCGCTGGTGGCCGAGCTCAAGAAGAGCGACTCCATCACCGACGAGGACATCGTCGAGCTGGTGGTGAAGGCCGGCGACGCCTCCTTCGCCGACAAGCTCGAGCGCGTGGGCCTGGAGCAGTTCACGCCCTTCATGCGCATGGTGCTGCTGCAGTCGATCGACCAGCATTGGCGCGAGCATCTGGCGGCGCTGGACTATCTGCGCCAGGGCATCCATCTGCGCGGCTACGCCCAGAAGAACCCCAAGCAGGAGTACAAGCGCGAGGCCTTCGAGCTGTTCTCCCAGCTGCTGGACGTGGTGAAGATGGAAGTCACCCGCACCCTGCTGAACGTGCGCATCCAGTCGCAGGAGGAGGCCAGCCGCGCCGCCGAGGCGATCGAGGAGCGTGCCGAGCAAGTCAGCAACGTGACCTACACCCACCCCAACGAGGATGGTTCGGTCTCGCAGGACACCGACCCGGCCACGCAGTTCGGCCATGTCGGTCGCAACGATCCCTGCCCCTGCGGCAGCGGCAAGAAGTACAAGGCCTGCCACGGCAAGCTCAGCTGAGCCGCTGGAGTTCCTGCGCAAGGGCCGCTTCCGCGGCCCTTTTTCATGCGCGGGCATCCCCCCGGCTTGCGGGGGACTGTGCGCTATTGCGCGAATTTCAAGCGCTGCCCACATGGGTGGGGGGTGCCCAGAACCCGGGCACCCCCCTAAAGTGAAGTCCACGGTGCGGGAGGTAGGCACCGTGCCGGTGCATCCAGACCCAACAAGACATCCACGCTTATGAAGAAGATCAAACTTGCGGCAATTTCCACCTGCTTGGCTCTGGCCGCTGGCTCGGCGCTTGCCGCGCCGGTCAGCTTCAACAGCGGCGTCCTGCACGGCAATCTGCTCAATGGCGGGGCGTTCAGCGAGTCGCACCCCTTCAATGTCGATGCCGACGGCCTGTTCGACCTCAGCCTGCTGACCCGCAGCAAGGACGCGAATGACGTCACCATCCAGTCGGTGGTGCTTAGCAAGGGCGCGCAATCCTTCGTGTTCGACAGCACGCCCGACGCCACCGCCTTCATCAGCTCCGGCTGGCAGACCGTCGCGGGCACCGAGACGAATGCCAAGGGCAAGACGATTCCGGTGACCTTCTTTGACGACACCATCGCGCTCAGCCGCGTGTTCCTGAGCGCCGGGCATTGGACGCTGACCGTCAACGGCCTGGATCGCAACGACAAGGTCAAGGGCTCCTACACCGTCACGGCCAATGCGGTGCCGGAGCCGCAGAGCCTAGCGCTGGTCGCGCTGGCGCTGGCCGGTGTGGCCGTGTTTGGCCGCAAGCGCGCGGCGCGCTGATCCCTGTCCTCGCCCCGACTACAAGGTACCGACGAGATGAACGCCTACAGCAAGACTTTGATCGCCACGCTGGCCCTGGCCGGCGCCGCCGGGGCGCAGGCCCTGGGCAATGTGAGCATTGAGTATGTCTCCACCAGCGGTGTGGAGCTGAGCACCACGCTGACCGACGAATTCCTTTCCGGCGCGATGCAGTACACCGCAGGTGGCCAGAGTTTTGCCGCCTTCTGCATCGAACTGGCGCAGACGCATGCCCCGTCCGCCCTGGGCAGCCAGATCTACACCGCCTCCAGCTTCGGCGGCGCGACCGGCGTGCTGCTGCAAGGCCTGTTCTCCAGCAACTACGGCAGCGTCAGCAGCGACTTCCAGAAGGCCGCCTTCCAGACGGCGATCTGGGAGATCACGCATGAAAAGACGGCCGCGCTGGACGTGAACGCCGGCACCTTCCAGTTCGGCTGGACCAGCACCGGCAGCACGGCCGACGACGCGGCACTGGCCTCGCTGGCGAACAAGTACCTGTCGGATGCCCAAGGCTACCAGGGCGACGCCAAGTACACGCTGACGCGCCTGTCCAACCCGACCTACCAGGACCTGGTGACGGTCTCCAGCGTGCCCGAGCCCGGCAGCTATCTGCTGATGGCCACCGGCCTGATGGCGGTGGGCTTCATGGCGCGCCGCCGCCAGGGGCGCTGAGCCTAGGGCCCGCAGGGCGCAGGCAGGAAAAGGGCTTCTTCGGAAGCCCTTTGTCATTCGGGGGTGCCTACAATTCGCGCCATTCCCTTCTGTCAGAGCCAGCCCATGCCCGTCAATCTCAGCGCCCCCGATCCCGCCTCTCTGTTCCCCGTGCCCGGTGTGCGCCTGGGGGTGACGATGGCCGGCATACGCAAGGCCAACCGGCGCGATCTGAGCGTGATCGCGCTGGACGAGGGCGCCGCGGTGGCCGGCGTTTTCACCAAGAACCGTTTCTGCGCCGCGCCGGTGCAGATCTGCCGCGAGCACCTGGCTTCGCACGGTGGCATCCGCGCCATCCTCATCAACACCGGCAATGCCAATGCCGGCACCGGCGAAGACGGCCTGCAGCGCGCGCGCCAGAGTTGCGACGCGCTGGCCCGGCTGATGGGCGTGCAGCCCAGCCAGATCCTGCCCTTTTCCACCGGCGTGATCATGGAAACCCTGCCGGTGGATCGCATCATCAACGGCCTGCCGGCCGCGCTGGCGGCGCTGAAGGCCGATGCCTGGGCCGATGCCGCCGCCGGCATCATGACCACCGACACCTTGCCCAAGGCGGCCTCGCGCCGGGTGCAGATCGCTGGCAAGACCGTCACCATCAGCGGCATCTCCAAGGGGGCCGGCATGATCCGTCCGAACATGGCCACCATGCTGGGCTTCGTCGCCACCGACGCCAATATCGCGCCCGAGTTGCTGCAAAGCCTGGTGCGCGATGCGGCGGACGCCTCCTTCAACCGCATCACCATCGACGGCGACACCTCCACCAACGATTCCTTCGTGCTGATCGCCACTCAGCAGGCCGGCCACGCGCGCATCGAGAGCCTGGCCAGCGCCGAGGGTCAGGTCTTGCGCGAGGCGGTGATCGCGGTGTCGCAGCAGCTTGCCCAGGCGATCGTGCGCGACGGCGAGGGCGCCACCAAGTTCATCACGGTGCAGGTGGAGGGCGGCCGCGACGAGGCCGAATGCCAGCTGGCCGCCTACGCGATCGCGCATTCACCGCTGGTCAAGACGGCCTTCTTCGCCAGCGACCCCAACCTGGGTCGCATCCTGGCGGCGGTGGGCTATGCCGGCATCGCCGACCTGGACCAGACCCTGATCGATCTGTTCCTCGACGAGGTGCATGTGGTGCGCCAGGGTGGCCGCCACCCCGACTATCGCGAGGAAGACGGCCAGCGCGTCATGAAGCAGGCCGAGATCACGGTGCGCGTGAAGCTGCACCGCGGCCTGGCCCACACCACGGTGTGGACCTGCGACCTCAGCCACGACTACGTGTCGATCAACGCCGACTACCGCAGCTGACCGGCCCTCAATGTTTGCAGCCCGGCCCGTGCACATGCACGACCTGCTCGTGCTGGTGGCCGTGGCCGTGATCGTGCCCATGGCCGGCATGTGATTCCGCATAGGCGCCCGCTTCGGGTTCGAAGGCGGCCTGCACCTCGGTGACGATCAGATGCATCTGGCGCAGCAGCTGCGCCAGCACATGGTCGGGCTCGAACTGCAGATGCTCGGGCGTCAGTTCCAGCTGCACATGCCGGTTGCCCAGGTGGTAGGCCGCGCGCAGCAGGTCGAAGGGCGAGCCGTGCTCGGCGCAGCTGCTGACGCGCAGCAGCGCCTGCGGCGCGGCGTGCACCTGGATCAGCGAGCCATCCTCGGCCACCAGCACGTCGCCACCGCGCATCACGGTGCCGCGCGGCAGAAAGATGCCCAGGGCGCGACCCTGGCTGTCGCTCGCATCGAGCCGGCTTTTCTGGCGCTGGTCCCAGTCCAGCGAGAGGCTGGTGGCGCGCTTGAGCAGGGCCGGGGCCAGGCCCTGGCCGCGGGGAATGAGTTTGTTGACGGTCAGCATGGCTAGAAGTCTACCGCCCGGGTCTTCATGCCCCTCGCGATCAAGGTGGCATTGATCAGCTGGGCTTCCTCGCGGGTGGCGAAGGGCCAGACGGTGGCGCGCCAGCCCTCGGGCGTCTGCATCACCTCGGCCTGCAGACGGCTGCGATCGCCCACGGTTTGCGCCACCATGGCGCGCATGCGCGTCAGCATCGCCTCGGCGTCGCTCTTGCTGGCCAGGCTCGGGCCCACCAGGGCCACCACGCTCTGGCTGCGCGCAGCGAGCCGGGCGGTGGCCGTCTTGGCGGCCTCCGAGGGAGCTTCGCCCGAGAGCGTGCCGGCCGCGGAGGCGGCAGGCGCGGGCTCCGGCTTCTTGGCCGGCGCCGGCTTGGGCGCGGGCGCGCTCGCCGCGGCTGCCATCGCCGGTCTGGGCGCCTGGCTGGCGGCCTGGCTGGCAGCTTCGGCGGCCGCCTTGCGGGTGCGCGGCGTGCTCACCATATTCGGCCTGATGCTGGGAATGGTGCCGGCCGGCGCGAGTTCGTTCGGCAGCTCGGCTGCCGTCACGCCCACGGCTGCCGGAGGTGGCGCCGATGCCGGCGCGGACGCCGGCACAGAAGCGGCCGTGGTCGCCGGCATGCTGGGCTGGCTGGCCGGCGCGGCCACCGGCTCGGCTGCGGCGCTGGCGCTGGCGCTGGCGGGCGCGCTGGCCGCGCTGCGCCCGGCGTTGGTGGCGTTGAGGGCACTGGCGGCCGGGCTGGGCGCGGAGGCGGCGCTTGCTGGCGCCTCCTGCTGCGGCCCGGCCGAGGGCCAGAGCAGCCAGGCCGGCAGGGCCAGCAGGGCGGCCAGCAGCAGGCCCAGCGCGGCGACACGGCGCTTGTCCAGGCAGCGCCGCCCCAGCATCAGCAATTCGCTGCCGTCGCCTTGGCCGATCAGCACGCGCGTGCGGGCGTCGCCGACATCGATGCCGGCGCTGGCAAGGTAGAGCTCCATCGGCCAGGCACCCTGGCTGGCCCTGGCCACCAGGCTTTCGTCGATGGCGACGATACGCTGCGGCCAATCGGCCTCGCCGGGCTGGGCGGTGTAGCCATGGGCGAGCGCGAACTGGGCCACCTGGGCCGGCCGCAGGCCCGGGATGAAGCGTTCGCTGAAGACCGGCCAGGGCAGTTCGCCCAGCAGGCCGCGGGTCGGGCTGGCAAACAGCTGGCGCGGGTCCAGCGCCTTCCACCAGGGTTGCGGCGCAGCGAAGGCCGCGGTCGCCCGGCTGGCCGCATCGGCCGCGCGTGTCAGTGCCTCCTCCTCGCTGACCTCGTCGGTCAGGGTCGGCTCGCTCGCCTCCGCTGGCCGGCTGCCGCGCATGAAGGGCAGGGCCACCACACCCAGGGTGTGCACATCGCCGGGTGTGATGCGCAACGCCAATGGATGCCGGTTGTGCCAGGCCACCAGCTGTTCGACCAAACGCTCCATGCTCTCCCTAAGTCATTCCGTCAGATCCGGATGATGGGGTATCGGCAGATTGGGGTCAGGTCTGAATGGCCTAGGGTGTGGCGTCGAGCTCGCGCACCAGCCGCATCCCCACCAGGGTGTAGCGCGTGTCCGGATCGTTCCAGTTGCGGTAGGACGCGCGGGCATAGAAGCTCCAGGTGTGCCAGGAGCCGCCGCGCCGCACCTTCACGCCGCCCTCGGCCGGGCCCTGCGGATCGTCCACCGGCGAGTGGGCGTAGTAGTCGTCGCCATGCCAGTCCGACACCCATTCCCAGGCGTTGCCATGCATGTCGTGCAGGCCCCAGGCATTCGGCGCAAAGCTGCCCACCGGCGCGGTGAAGGAGAAACCATCGTGCTGCGGCAGCGCAAAGGCACGCCATTGGGGCCAGAGGCGGGCGCTGTCCTGGTCGAACACATTCGCCACCTGGGCCAGGCTCGCGGGCGTATCGCCGCTGTGATAGCGGGTGCGGCTGCCGGCGCGGCAGGCGTATTCCCATTCGGCCTCGGTGGGCAGGCGGTAGCGCCGGCCCTCGGTCTGGCTGAGCCAGGCCGCCAGCGCCTGGGCGTCGTGCCAGGTCACGTTCACCACCGGATGCTCTTCGCTCTGCGTGAAGCCGGGGTTGCGCCAGGAATAGCGCCGCTGCCGCCCCTCGAAGGCGTCGCCGCGCGCGCTGCTGGCGGGGTCGTAGCTGGGGTTGTAGCCATAGCCCCCGGTGCCGTCGCGCTCGGCGTCGGGCACATAGCCGGAGGCGAGCAGAAAGCGGCGGAACTGGCCCACCGTGACCTCGTGCTGGCCCATCTGGAAGGCGCGCGTGATGCGCACCCGATGCACCGGCGCCTCGTCCGCCAGCAGCAGGAAGCGCTCGCGCGGATATTGCGGGTAGGCCTGGGCCAGGGCGTCCGGGCGCTCGTCGCTGCCCATCATGAACTCGCCCGCCGGGATGGTGACGAAGTGCATGTCCAGGCTGTTGGTCCAGACCTTGGCCGGATCGGCCGCAGCGGCGCCGCATGCGCTGGCCAGGGCGAGCAGCAGTGCGGGCAGGTGTTGTTGCATTTGCATGCCCTCGATGATGTGAGCAGAAGCGGCCCGGCGGGCATGCCGAATACCCGCAGGCCCGATGGGGGACAATCGGGGCCCCCATCCCAGCCCGCCCATCCCGTGTTCTTTCAGCAACTCCTGCGCAGTGATGCCGACCTCGACGCTCAGCAGCGCTTCATGCATCTGCTGGCCCTGTCCCTGCAGACCGGCAGTTTCGGCAAGCTGATGCTGGGCAAGCCGCAGGGCGGCGATGCCGATCTGGAGCGCCTGCTGGTGCGCGAGGTGCAGCTGCGCGGCGAGCGCCAGCTCTCCATGGTGTGGCGCCATCGCACCAAGGACGTCACCAAGAACCACGGCTTCGACGAGGGCCTGGCGCTGCTGCATGGGCTGCTGGGCCGGCAGTTCCTGCATGCCCATCTGCTGACCCAGGGCGAGGACGTGCAGCTGAGCTTCAGCCGCAAGGGCAAGGCCAGCCTGCGGGTCGGCAAGCTCAGCGCAGTGGCCGATGCCAGTGCTGCCGAGGCCGGCACCGACGAACACAACCGCGACAAGCAGCGCTACCTGGATCTGCAGCGCCCGTTCTGGGCCGATCTCGGCCTCACCCATTCGGTCAAGGGCGATTTGCAGCTGGTGCCGGCGATGTCGCGCAAGTGGAAGCAGATCAACAAATTCATCGAGGTGTTCGCGGCCGCGCTGAAGGCCTCGCGCCTGGCGGACAGCCCGGACGTGCATGTGGCCGATTTCGGCTCGGGCAAGGGCTATCTGACCTTTGCCACCTACGACTATCTGCGCGGCCTGGGCAAGGACGCCCAGGTCACCGGCGTCGAGCTGCGCGACGACATGGTGAAGCTGTGCGGCGCGGCCGCGGCCCGCCACGGCCTGGCGGGCCTGCGCTTCGACCAGGGCGATGTGCGCAGCTACACGCCGGCGCGGCTGGACGTGATGATCGCCCTGCATGCCTGCGACATCGCCACCGATTACGCCATCCACCTGGGCCTGCGCGCCGGCGCCGCCATCATCATGTGCTCGCCCTGCTGCCACAAACAGCTGCGCCCGCAGCTGAAGTCGCCCGCGCTGTTGCGGCCGTTGCTGCAGCATGGCATCCACATGGGCCAGGAGGCCGAGATGGTGACCGACGGCCTGCGCGCGCTGCTGCTGGAGGCCGAGGGTTACGACACCCAGGTGTTCGAGTTCATCTCGCTGGAGCACACCAGCAAGAACAAGATGATTCTGGCGGTCAAGCGCACCGCGCCGCTGCCGGCGGCGCGGCGCCAGGAGCTGCTGGACCAGATCGCCGAGATCAAGCGCTTTTACGGCGTGCGCGAGCAGGCGCTGGAGAGCCTGCTGTGCGCGGCCTAGGCGGCGGGCGGCAGAAGAAGGGACAAGCAGGGTTTTGTCGCGACGCCGCCAGGGTTCCATGATCGAAGCTCCTTCGTAAACCGGGAGCGACCATGAACACCTTGCTGCGTCTGAGTGTTGTTGCCATGCCCGTCCTGCTGGCTGCGGGCGCGCGAGCCGATGTGGTGACGGACTGGAACCAGAAGGCCAGCGAGATCACCGTGGCCCACCAGGCCGGGCCCTGGGGCCAGGCGCCGATGGTGCTGATCCAGGCGGCGGTGTTCGAATCCGTGAATGCCATCACGCGGCGTTTTCCGCAGGCCGGCTACCTGAAGCTGGAGGCGCCGGCCGGGGCCTCGATCGACGCCGCCGTGGCCGCGGCCAACCGCGTCGTGCTGAATCGCATGGCGACGACGCAGACCGCGGCGATCGAGGCGGCCTACCAGGCGGCGCTGGCCGCGATCCCCGACGGGCCCGCCAAGGCGGACGGCATCGCGCTGGGTGAGAAGGCGGTGGCCGGCATCCTGGCGCTGCGGGCCCCCACGGGCGCGCCGCCGGTGTTCTACCGCCCCGTCACCGGCCCCGGCCAGTATGTCCCGACGGTGCTGCCGGTCATGGCCGACCTGCCGCCCGGGAAATGCTGGCTGCTCGAGCGGCCCGATCAGTTCCGCCCCGGGCCGCCCCCCGATCTGAAGAGCGCGGTCTGGGCGCGCGACTACAACGAGGTCAAGGCCTTCGGTGCGCGCACCGGCAGCCAGCGCGATGCCGAGCAGACCGAGATCGCCCGCTTCTGGGCCGCGACGACGCCGACCATCTACTACCCGATCGCCCGCTCGGTGGCGAACCAGCCCGGGCGCGAGCCGACGCAGAACGCGCGCCTGCTGGCCGCCAGCGGGCAGGCCATGGTCGACGCCATCGACGCCGTCTTCGACGCCAAGTACCACTACCACTTCTGGCGCCCTTTCACGGCGATCCGCAATGGCGACCGGGACGGCAATGACGCCACCGAGCGCGACGCCGGCTGGCTGCCCCTGATCGACACGCCCATGCACCCCGAGTACCCCTGCGCGCATTGCACCATCGCCGGCTCGCTGGGGGCGGTGCTGAAGGCCGAGATCGGCAACGGGCCGACGCCGCGCCTGTCCACCACCAGCCCGACCCTGCCCGGCGTGACGCGCTCATGGACCAGCATCGACGCCTTCATGCAGGAGGTCATCAATGCGCGCGTCTACGACGGCGTGCATTACCGCAACTCGGGCGAGGTCGGCCGCGCGCTGGGCAACAAGGTCGGCGAGTTGTCGGCGGCCAAGCTGCTGCGCTGAGCGCTGGCCAGCAAAAGAAAGAAGGGCGGACCCGGTGAGGGGTCCGCCCAAATGCGCTGAATAAGACACCGCCCGTGGACATGGCAAAAGCCTGTGGGGCTGCGGTGTGGAGGCGAGCGCAAATGCGCAGGCAAGAGCGAGCCGCCGGGCGGCACGCGGCCCGGGCGCTATGAAATCAGTGGCATGGCCGGCACAGACGCCAGATCGCGACGTGGAGCGGGCCGGTGATACGGCACGCGGACGGGGGCGGGGCGGCTGTTGCGAAAGCGCATGAGGCTATCATCGGCCAAGGGCAAGCGGGGTATTGCGCCGAAGAAGGCGCCACTATCGAGGCAATCTTGATGGTCTGTTTTTCCCGCTATTTCGACCGATCCTGACCAGAGGGGCGTGATTTTGCGGATGTGGACGAGGCGCGCCTGCCTGGCCGGCCTGACGAGCCTGGCGGCCTGCGGCCGCGACCCCGCGCCGGCCGGCGACTACCAGCCCAGCTATGCCGATGCGCCGGCGGGGGCCGAGGGCGAGTTGCTGTTCGCCGTCCATCCCCTGCACAATCCGGCCAAGCTGTTCGAGGTCTACGGGCCGCTGGTGGACTGGCTCAACCGCCAGCTGCCCGAGGCCAGGCTCAAGCTGCAGGCCTCGCGCAACTACGAGGAGTTCGAGCGCCAGCTGCAGCAGCGGCGCTTCGCCTTCGCCCTGCCCAATCCCTACCAGACCCTGCTGGCCAGCCGGCATGGCTATCGCGTGTTCGCCAAGATGGGCGACGACGAATCCTTCCGCGGCATCCTGCTGCTGCGGCGCGACGGGCCGGTGCACGCGATTGCCGATCTGCGTGGCCGCGCCATCAGCTTCCCGGCGCGCAGCGCGCTGGCGGCGACCATGATGCCGCAGTACTTCCTGCACCGCCACGGCCTGCCGCTGGCTGCCTATGAGCAGCGTTACGTCGGCTCGCAGGAGTCGGCCATCATGAACACCGTGCTGGGCAACACCGCGGCGGCGTCGACCTGGCCGCTGCCCTGGCGCGCCTTCCAGCGCGAGCATCCCGACGAGGCCGCCCGGCTGGTGCAGGCCTGGCAGACCGACACCCTGCCCAACAACGCCCTGGTGGCGCGCGACGACGTGCCGCCCGTGCTGGTGGCGCGGCTGCGCCAGCTGCTGCTGGAGCTGCATCGTCACGCCGAGGGTCAGGTCTTGCTGGCGCGCATCCCGCTGACCCTGTTCGAGGGCGCCGACGAGGCGACCTATCGGCCGGTGCGCCAGTTCATGGACGAATTCGAGCGCTCGGTGCGCGGGGTGCAGGGATGATGCGACTGTTGCGGCCGTTGCTGGCCTGGTGGCGTGGCATCTCCATCCGCATGCAGCTGATGCTGGGCATGGCGGCCAGCCTGGCGCTGTGCGTGAGCCTGCTGGCCTGGCAGCAGCTGCGCACGCAGAGCGAGCTGCTGCGCGCGCAGCATCTGGCCCAGGCGCGCGACCTGGCTGGTGCGCTGGCGGTCAGCGCCGCGCCATGGGTGATGGCGGACGACCTGGCGGGCATGCAGGAGGTGATTGCCTCGGTGGCCCAGGCCTCCGAGGTGCGCTATGCCATGCTGGTGTCGCTACAGGGGCGCGTGATGGCGCACAGCCAGGCCGGCCATACCGGCCGCTTCATGAGCGACGCCGCCAGCCGGGCCTTGCTGGCGCAGCCGGCGCGGGTGCAGATCGTGGCGGCCAGCGAGACCTTCACCGACATGGCGGCGCCGGTGATGGCGGGTGCGCGCCAGCTCGGCTGGGCGCGCGTGGGCATGGGCAACGAGGCGGTGCAGCGCGGCGTCGAGCAGGCGCGCACCCAGGCCCTGTGGATGCTGCTGCTGGCCCTGCTGCTGGGCGGCGTGGTGGCGGTGCTGATCGCCGATGGGCTGACGCGCGGCCTGCAGCGCTTGGTGGATGCGCTCGACCAGGTCAGCCTGGGCCAGCGCGGCTTCCGCCTCGGCGCGCAGCGCCACAACGAGCTGGGCCGCCTGGGCGAGGGCTTCGACAGCATGCTGGGCGCGCTGGAGCGCCGCGAGACCGAGAGCCTGGCCACCGGTGCGGCGCTGGCCGAGAGCGAGCAGCGTTTTCGCGCGCTGTTCGAGCTCGCCGCCGTGGGCGTGGCGCAGACCGATGCGCAGGGGCGGGTGGAGCGCGTCAACCAGCGCTGCGCGCAGATCCTGGGCGGGAGCCAGGCGGATCTGTGCGGCAAGGCCTGGCGCGAGCTGGCCGACCCGCAGGACCTGGCGCGCCTGCAGCCGCAACTGGAAGCCCTGCGGGAGGGGCAGATCCACGAGTTCGAAACCGAGGCGCGCTTTGTGCGCGCCGATGGCACGACGATCTGGCTGTCGCTGACGGTGGCCAGCATGGGCGCCGAGGGCGTGCCCGCGCCCGGCATCGTGACGGTGATCCAGGACATCAGCAGCCGGCGCGCCGCCGAGGAAAAGCTGCGCCAGGCCGCGAGCGTGTTCGAGAGCACCAGCGAGGCCATCATGCTGACCGATGCGCAGGCCCGCATCGTCGCGGTGAACCCCGCCTTCACCCAGATCTCGGGCTACGCCGAGGCCGAGGTGCTGGGCCGCAATCCGCGCCTGATGCAGTCGGGCCGCCAGTCGCCCGGCTTCTACCGCGAGCTCTGGACCAGCCTGCTCCACACCGGGCGCTGGCATGGCGAGATCTGGAACCGGCGCAAGAGCGGCGAGATCTTCCCGGCCTGGGTCACGCTGAGCGTGGTGAAGAACGAGCGCGGCGAGGTCACCAACTATGTGAGCGTGCTGAACGACCTCAGCCTGATGCGCGAGGCGCAGCAGCAGCTGGACTACCTGAGCGGCCACGACGCCCTCACCAGCCTGCCCAACCGCACCGTGTTCCGCGAGGGGCTGCAGCAGGCGATCGAGCGGGCGCGCCGCGACGGCCGGGTGCTGGCGATGATCTTCGTCGACCTCGACCGCTTCAAGAACGTCAACGACACGCTCGGCCATCCGCTCGGCGACGAGCTGCTGCGCTCCGCCAGCCAGCGCCTGCGCGCGCTGCTGCCGCCCACCACGCTGCTGGCGCGCCTGGGCGGCGACGAGTTCGGCCTGGTGCTGGACGACGATGCCAGCGTGCATGGCTGCCTGGCCTGCGCGCAACGCCTGCTGCTCGATTTCGAGCGCGCCTTCCATATCGGTGGCCATGCCCTGGTGGTGACGCTGAGTCTGGGCATCAGCCTGTTCCCCGAGGACGCGAGCGACGCCGACACGCTGGTGCGGCATGCCGAGCGCGCCATGTACGAGGCCAAGACCAAGGGGCGCAATGCCTACCAGTTCTTCGAGCCCGGCCTGGCCGCGGGGGTGCTGGAGCGCCTGATGATGGAAACCGCGCTGCGCGGCGCCGCCGGGCGCGGCGAACTGCGGCTGCATTTCCAGCCCCAGATCGATCTGCGCAGCGGCGCCCTGGCCGGCGTGGAGGCACTGGTGCGCTGGCAGCATCCGCAGCTGGGCCTGGTGTCGCCGGCGCAGTTCATCGCGCTGGCCGAAGAGGTGGGCCTGATCAGCGAGATCGGCGACTGGGTGCTGCAGCAGGCCTGCGCGCAGATGGTGGCCTGGGAGGCCCAGGGCCTGCGCGTGCCGCGCATCGCCGTCAACCTCTCGGTGCAGCAGATCGAGGACCCGCAGCACATGGCGCGGGTGGCGCAGGCGCTGGCGCACAGCGGCCTGGCCGGCGCGCGCCTGGAGCTGGAGGTCACCGAGTCGCTGATCATGCGCCAGCCCGAGCAGGCGCAGCGGCATCTGCAGGAGCTGCTGAGCCTGGGGGTCGAGTTCGCGATCGACGATTTCGGCACCGGCCATTCGAGCCTGGCCTATCTGCGCCGGCTGCCGCTGCACCGGCTCAAGATCGACCAGTCCTTTGTGCGCGACATCGGCGAGGACAGCGGCGGCGAGGCGATCGTGCACGCCGTCATCGCGCTCGCCCGCGCGCTGGGCCTGCACACGGTGGCCGAGGGCGTGGAGCAGCCGCACCAGGCCGAGTTCCTGCGCCACGCCGGCTGCGACACCGTGCAGGGCTACCATTTCGGCCGGCCGATGCCGGCGGCGCAGCTGATCGAGCGCTGGCTGGACGCGCCCGCTAGGGCGCCGTCGGACGCAGCTCCAGCCGCACCGCCGGGGCCTTGAGGCCCTTGCTGCTGTTGCCGCTGGCCGGCACCTCGCTCCAGTCCCACTCGCCCTTCACGCAGGTCTGCTTGACCTTGAACCAGAGCGTGCCGGGCGTGGCCGGCAGGCTGCCGCGCAGCGCGAACTCGTCGTACCAGTCGTCCTGCAGATAGGAGGCCTCGCTGCTGGCGGTCCAGCTCACCTCGGCCAGCTCCTCGGTGACGCTGCGCCCATGGCTCTCGTAGGGTGTGGCGAGCTTTTCGCGGCGCAGCGCCAGCGTCCAGCCCGGCTTGGGGATGGGTTTGGCGCCGCGGAAGCCGGGCGGCAGGATCACGCTCACGCGCGTGGTGGCCGAGCCCTCGCAACCATGGCCGATGCGCAGCACCGCCTTGTAGGGGCTGCCGGCCGGGGCCTCGGCCTGTTCCAGCGTGACATGGGCCTGGGCGGCGGCGCTCAGCAGCAGGGCGCCGAACAGGATGGGTTTGATGATTTGCATGGGGTGCTCCGCTCAGAGGTCGAACTTCAGTTCCGCATGGAAGGTCCGCTGCGGATAGGGGTGGAAGTTCCAGTACTGGTAGTTGTTGAGGTTGTCGATGCCGCCGGCCAGGGTCCACTGCCTGTTGATCTGCCACTGCATGCGCAGGTCGGTGGTGAAGAACTTGGAGAAGCCCTGGTAGGCAAAGCCGTTGGGGTCGCTGTTGTTGAGCGTGCCGTACTGGCGGCCCGAGTAGCGCAGGCCGTAGGCGGCCGAGAGCGCCGGTGTCAGCGCGTAGCTCAGCAGCGCGGTGGCGCGCCACTTCGGCACGCGCGGCTGCTGCCGGCCGATGGTGTCGCCCGGCTGCGCGACGAAGCCCTCGTTGGCGAGGATCTTGGAGTCCGCGTAGGTCAGGCTGGCGGCCAGCTCCAGGCCCCGCGTGAACAGATCGCTGCCTTGGTAGGACAGCTCCATGCCCAGCGTGCGCATGCGGCCGATGTTCTGCGTGCTGCTGACCGACCTGCCCTCGATCACCGCGGCCTGCGCGTACAGCGCGTCGCGCGTGGCCTCAAAGAACAGCGTGCCGCGCAGCTGCTGCCGCGTGCCGTCCGACCAACCCAGGCTGAGCTCGCTGGTCCAGCCCCGCTCGGGCTTCAGATCCGGGTTGGTGACGGGGTCGTTGGGCACATAGGCGCCGCCGGCGCTCACGCCGCCCTGGTAGAGCTCGCCCGCGGTGGGGAAGCGCACGGCCCGGCCGGTGGAGAGCTTGGCGGTCCAGTCGGGGTTGATCTCGATGCCCAGCGCGGCCTTGGGCGAGAGATGGCGCTCCACCCGGCTGGCAAAACCGACCGTCTTGTTGCCGCTGGCGAGCGAGGAGGTCTTGCTGCCTTCGCTGGCCAGCCACTCCTCGGCACGCAGGCCCAGCACGGCCTGCAGCGCCGAGCTCAGCTTCCAGGCATCCTGGGCGTAGGCGCTGCGCAGCTCGGTGCGGCCGCTGAAGGCGGTGAACAGCGCCGTGGGCGCGCCGCCGAGCCAGTCGGCCAGCTCGCTGACGCGCTGGCGCCAGCGGTAGCTGTCCTGCTGCAGGCCGAAGTCCAGCACATGCCCGGCGCCGGGGCGCAGCACGCCCTTGGCCGCCAGCGTGGACCAGCCGGTGCCGCCCTGGTCGGTGAGGCGGCCGCTGCCGCCTGCATCGGCGCCGGGGCGCGCCAGCAGCGGCGCGCGCGACTCGTCGCGGTCGTACTGGTAGGCGCTGGCGGCCAGCTCGAAGTCGAACGTGCCGCCGCCCTGGCTCTTGATCGAGAGGCCCTGCATCAGGTGCTGGAGCGCATCGCGCGACTGGCCGAAATCGTTCGCGCCCAGGCTGTAGCCCTTGCCATCGAGGCTGACGGGCGTGGCCTTGGCCGTGCCGCTGTTGGCGGCCGCGGCATAGAAGGGCATGCCGGCGGCGTCGCGCAGATAGCTGAGGCTCTGGTTGCGCGTGTCATTGCCCCACCAACCCAGGGTGTAGCTGGCGCGCAGGCTCGGGCTCAGCGCGTAGGCGAGCTTGAGCTTGGCGTGCTGCTGCACCGTGTGCATCTGGGTGCCGGCGCCCAGCAGCAGCCAGGGCGTGTTGCTCTTGTCGGCGTTCAGGATGCTGCCGCTCAGCGGCGGGGCGCCGGCGGCCGGCGCGCTGCTGGAGAGCGGCTTGGTGATGAAGGTGAGCGGCTGGCCATCGCTGTCGAGGCGGTTCACATTGATCCACCAGGAGAAGGCGCCGGCGCGATCGCCCAGCGAGGCGCTGGCATGCTGGCCGCCGTAGTTGGCGTCGCTGCCGTAGAGCTTGAAGGGCTGGTGGAACAGGCCGAGCTTGGCATGGGCCTCGAAGGCCTTGGGCATGCGGGTCTGGTAGTCCACCACCGCGCCCACCGAGTTGCCGGCATAGGCGGCCGAGAAGGGGCCGTAGAGCACGTCCACGCGTGCGATCTCCTCCGGCGTCACCAGGCCCCAGCGCGGCGTGAAGCTGGCGCCGTTGCCGAGCAGGTTGGAGAGCTGGATGCCGTCGGCAAACACCAGCGAGCGCGCGCTGTTGCCGGTGCCCGAGGCGCGGGTGGAGAGTACGGCGTGGTTGTAGTCGCCGATATAGCGCTTGCGCACCAGCAGGCTGGGCAGGTATTTGAGGGCGTCCTGGGCGTCGGTGGCATTGATGCTGCGCGCGATCTCCTCGGCCGTGATGCCCTCCATGGTGGTGGGGATGTGGGTCGGCAGCGAGCTGGGCGCCTGGCCGACGATCATCACGATGCCGAGCTTGGCGGCGGGGGAGGCGGAGGGCGTGGCGGCAATTTCCACGGCGTCATCGCCGCAGTCTTCGCAGGCCTGGGCGGTGGACAGGGCGGCCGTGATTGCCAGGCACAAGAGCCTGGGCATGGAGGGAAACTTCATGGCGATTCGAATGTGCGTCGACCTATCGGCCGAGCGGATGTGGACCCTGGCAACTTGCCAGGGATTGCTGGTGAATCAGGCCAGCAGGGACGGAGGTGCGCGCGATTGCGCCGGGCGCCAGGTGAAGGGGGTTCTTGGCGCGCTGTAGAAGCGCGCCGGCATCTCGAAGTGCAGCGGCAGCAGTTGCAGCGCCGGCAGCGCGGCCGCGGGTGGCGGTGCCAGGTCTTGCGCCTGCAGGCCGCAGAACGGGCAATGCGCCAGCAGCCCATGGGTGGGGTCCTGTTCGCGCGCGCCGGCAGGGTCGCGCTTCTCGGCGCGCGGCGCCACCACGCTGCTGCGGCAGACCTGGCTCCAGGCCAGCGCATCGCCGCGCGCCCAGGCCAGCGCCTGCGAGGCGGCCGGGGCCAGCATCGCGAACAGCAGGCACAGATTGACCAGCCAGCGGCTCGTCAACCCGGGGCGGCGCAGCAGCATGGGCTTACTTTTTCAGTGCGCGGGCATGCCCAGCTGGCGCGCCTCGGCCTGCACCTCGACGCTCTCGCGCTGCTTGCTGGCCTTGTCCTCGAACACCAGGGTCAGCACCAGCTTGTCGCCGGCCTTGATGGGCTGCTTCAGGTCCATCAGCATGACGTGCAGGCCGCCCGGCTTGAGCTCCACCAGCTGGCCGGCCGGCAGCTCCAGCGCCGGCACGGCGCGCATCTTCATGGTGCTGCCGTCCATCACCATCTCGTGCACCTCGACCACGCCGGCGGCCTTGCTGTGCGCCTCGATCAGGCGGCTGTCGCGCTTGGCCTTGAGCTGGAGAAAGGCGCCGGTGGCCTTTTGCTGGGCCACGGTGGCGCGCACCCAGGCCTGGCTGACGTCAACCTGAGCGAGCGCCTGGCCGGCGAGGGCCAGGCTGGCGATGGCGAGCGAAATTTTGAAGATGGATTTCATGAGCGGAGGCTCCTGGCAAGCGAGAGGGGACTGAGCACTCGGAGGCGGGCGCGCCCGAGCGGAGCTTGCGGGCATGGACGCCCGCGCGAACGGATCTCAGACGCCTTGCGGTGGCGCACGCGCCGGCGCGCTGGGCCAGGCGGCCGGCCGCATGGCCGTGCCCAGGCCCAAGGCGGGCAGGGCCTCGCGCAGGTCCTGGCGCAGGGTCAGGGCCGGCGCGGGCGGCGGCGGCAGGCTCAGGTCCTGCACCTGCAGGCCGCACCAGGCGCAGCCGGCGAACAGGCCATGGGTGCCGGTCTGCGCATCCGGCTGGATGGCGGCGGCCGCGGGCTGGGCGCGCGGGCCCACCAGGCTGGCGCGGCAGAGCTGCGTCCAGGGCGGCAGATCGCCGCGCTCGGCCGCCAGCGCCAGCGATACCGCGGGCACGCAGGCCGCCAGCCAGAAGGTCAGGACGACCAGCCAGCGTGACAGCAGCGATGCGGGGCGGTGGGCGCGGCGAGGGGGCACGGCGCGATTCTAGCGAGGCCCCGGCGCGCGGCCGCTTGACCAAGGTCATAGACGATGGGGGCCGCGCGGCGGCTTCGGCTTCAATGCGTTGGCGCCGTCATCACGACCGGCTTGCTGCGCCAGGCCTCGAGGTTGCTGCTCAGGATGCGCTCGGCGGCGCCGGTGCGCAGCAGCAGGCGCAGCTCGCGGTCGAAATCGAGCAGATGCACTGCGCAGGGGCTGGCCTTCACAAAGGGGGTGTAGTTGAAGGACTCCTGCAGATAGGGGCGCAGCGCCATGAAATCGGCGCCGTCGGGGCGCGTCGACAGCGTCGCCAGGCCGGTGTAGAGCCCGGTGATGAAGTAGTCGATGCGGCCCAGCTGCAGCTTGCGGAAATTGGCGGAGGCGTCCAGCGCCTGCTCGATCTTGAGTTCGTCCATCAGGCGCTGGCCCTCCGCGCCGGCCATGCGGTTGCCCGCCGCCATGCCACCGGCCCGGCCGCGCAGGTCCTCGGGCCCGTGGTAGCTGAAGCTGCGCGCCCGGTGCACGAATACCGCGATCGGATTCACGAACGCGGGCGTGGCCGGATAGCTGAGGAACTCGCGCCGCTCGGGGGTGTCCTTGAGCGTCACCACCATGTCGACCTCGCCGGCCTGGGCGGCGCGCATGACGCGGTTCAGCGGGCCCAGGTAGCGCACCTCATAGGGCAGCTTGAGGCGCTGCAGCACCTCCACGGTGAGGTCGATGCTGGCGCCGCGCAGGGTCTGGCCGTCGTACCAATGCAGGGGCGGATAGGCCGGATCGGCCGAGATCAGCACGCGCTCGCATTCGCGCGCCGCCGCCGGCAGGCTCGCGCCCAGGCAGGCCAGCAGGCAGGCGGCCGCGCGCAGGGCATGCGCCAGCGCTGACCGCGGAGCCGGATGGATGGACATGGCTGGCTCAGCTTAGCGCCTTGCGGCGCGCTTGCGCGGCCGCGCCTTGCCCTTGCTCAAGCGTGCAACAAATCCAGCAGGGTGCGTGCCACCACCTGGGTGGCGCGGCGCAGGTCTTCCAGCACGAGGTGCTCGTCGGCCCGCTTGGCATTGCTTTCCAGCACGGTGCGCGGGCCGGCGCCGTAGATGGCGGCCGGGATGCCCTGCTCGCCATAGAGCCGCACATCGGTGTAGAGCGGCGTGCCCGAGCTCGGGATGGGCTCGCCGAACAGCGCCTCGCCATGCTTTTGCAGCGCCGCCACCAGGGCCGCGTTGCCGGGCAGGGGGGTGAGGGCGCGCGCCAGCAGCAGGCGCTTGATCTCGACCGTGATGCCGGGCACGGTGGCGGCGGCCCGCGCGATCACCTCGCGCAGCGCCGCCTCCACGGCCTCCGGCTGCTCCTCGGGGATCATGCGCCGGTCGAATTTGAAGCTGACCTTGCCGGGCACCACATTGGTATTGGTGCCGCCCTCGATGCGGCCCACGTTCAGATAGGGGTGGGTGATGCCGGCCACCTGGCTGCTCACTTGCCGGTACAGCTGGTTCTGCGCGTACAGCGCGTTCAGGATCGCCACCGCGCCCTGCAGCGCGTCCACGCCGGTGTGCGGGATGGCGGCATGGGCCATGCGGCCATGCACCGTGACCTCCATCTGCAGGCAGCCGTTGTGCGCCGTCACCACCTGGTAGCTGAAGCCGGCGGCGAGCAGCAGATCGGGCTCGGTGAGGCCCTGCTTCAGCAGCCAGCCGGGGCCCAGCTCGCCACCGAATTCCTCGTCGTAGGTGAAGTGCAACTCGACGCCGCCCTTCAGCGGCACGCCCAGCGATTCGAGCGCGCGCAGCGCGAAGGTGTAGGTGGCGAAGTCGCTCTTGCTGACGGCGGCAGCGCGGCCGTAGAGCCGGCCATGGTCCACCTCGCCGCCATAGGGGTCGTGGCTCCAGCCCTCGCCGGGCGGCACCACGTCGCCATGGGCGTTGAGGGCGATCACCGGGCCGCCCGCCTGGAACTTGCGGCGCACGATCAGGTTGGTGATCGAGGTCATGCCCTGGGCCCTGACCGCATCGGCGGGCACCACATGCTTCTCGGTGGCCAGGCCCATCGCCTCCAGCAGCTCGGCGGTGCGCTCGGCATGCGGTGCGTTGTTGCCCGGCGGGGTGTCGGTGGGCACCTGCACCAGGGCCTGGAGAAAGCGCGTCTCGGCGTCGAAATGGGCGTCGATCCAGGCATCCAGCGCTGCGTAGGAGGAGTTCATCGGAGTGCTTCCAGAAGGTTCATGAAGGCCCGCACGCACAGCTCGGTGTCGTCGTTGCTGATGGCTTCCAGGGGGTTGTGGCTGATGCCGGCGTTGGCGCCGCGCATGAAAAGCATGGCCTGCGGCATGGCCTCGTGCAGCTTCATCGCGTCGTGGCCGGCGCCCGAGGGCATGCGATGCAGGGGCAGGCCCAGCGCCTGCACGGCGGCCTCCCAGCGCTGCTGCCAGGCCGGGTCGCTGGGCGCGGCATCGGCGGCCAGCGTGGGCGTGACGCTGCACTGCAGGCCGCGGCGCTCGCAGATCTCGTCCAGCCTGGCCAGCACATCGCGGCCCAGTGCATCGCGCGCGGCGTTGGTGGTGGCGCGCAGATCCAGGCTGAACTGGCAGCGCCCCGGCACCACATTGATGGAGCCACCGGGCACCGTGAGCATGCCCACCGTGCCCACCACATCGGGCGCAGCGGAAGCGGCGCGCTGCTCCACGTAGAGGATCAGCTCGGCCACCGCGGCGGCGGCATCGCGGCGGCTGTCCATCGGCGTGGTGCCGGCATGGCTGGCCATGCCGCTGACCTCGCACAGATAGCGCAGGCTGCCGTTGATGGAGCTGACGATGCCCAGCGGCAGGTCCAGCGCATTCAGCACCGGCCCCTGCTCGATGTGCACCTCCACGAATGCGCGGTAGCGCGCCGGGTCGCGCCTGAGGGCCTGGATCGCGTCCAGGCTGCCGGGCAGGCCGGCGGCCCGCATGGCGTCCTGCATCGTGATGCCCTCGGCATCCTGCTGTGCCAGCCAGGCCGGATCGAAGCGGCCCACCAGCGCGCCCGAGCCCAGGAAGGTGGCGTTGTAGCGCTGGCCTTCCTCCTCGGCAAAGGCCACCAGCTCCAGGCCAAAAGGCAGGCGGCGGCCGGCGCGGTGCAGCTCGCGCACGCAGGCCATCGGCACCAGGATGCCCAGCCGGCCGTCGTACTTGCCGGCATTGCGCACGGTGTCGTAATGGCTGCCGGTGAGCAGGCGCGGCGCGCCCGCGTCACTGCCGTGATAGAGGGCCACCACATTGCCCACCGCGTCGATGTGGACCTCGTCGAAGCCGCAGTCCTGCCGCATCCAGCCCATCAGGCGCTGCGCCACGGTCTGGTGCGCCGGCGTGAGGTAGGTGACGGTGAGCTGGCCCTGCTCCTTGTAGCCGGGGTCGGAATGCACGGCCAGCTGCTCGGCCCAGTCCCACACCAGATTGCCCAGGCTGGGCGCGAGGCCGAACTTGTCGTTGAGCCGGATCTCGGCGATGCGATGGATGTTGCGCAGGCATTCGGCCAGCTCGAAGTCCGGGTGGCCCTGCAGGCGGCGCGCAAAGGTCTCGATGATCTCGCCGCGCGTGAGACCCAGGCCGCGCGGGCCGCGCACCGCCAGGATGAAGGGCCAGCCGAAGCGCGCGTTGTAGTCGCGGTTGAGCTGCTGCAGGCGCTCGAACTCGGCGGCCGAGCAGTCCGTCAGGCCGGCCTTGCTCTGCTCGTTGCGGGACTCCTTGGTGAGCGTCTTGCTGACCATGGCCTTGCCCGCGAGTTCGGGGTGGGCGCGTATCAGCCCCAGCTGCTCCTCGCGCGTGGCGCTGCGCACCACCGTGGCGAGCGCATGTTTGAGCTGGGCCAGGCTGCTGAAGGGTCGCTGCGCCGCCGCGCGCGCGGCGATCCAGGGCGAGTGCTCGTAGACGCCGTCCAGCAGGGCGACGAAGCCGGCTGGGTCCGCCGCGTTCAGTTGTTCGATGCTCATTCCCATACGAAGGCCTTGCTTGCGTCGAAGGGATGGGTGGCGCGCCAGTGGCGCGCGATGTCCACGCGCCGGCACACCCAGACGCGCTCGTGCTTCTCGACATGGTCCAGAAAGCGCTGCAGCGCGCGCATCCGGCCGGGCCGACCGAGCAGCCGGCAGTGCATGCCTATGCTCATCATCTTGGGGGCCTCGTCACCCTCGGCATAGAGCACATCGAAGCTGTCGCGCAGGTACTCGTAGAACTCGTCGCCATGGCTGAAGCCCTGGGGCAGGGCAAAGCGCATGTCGTTGCAGTCCAGTGTGTAGGGCACCACCAGATGCGGGGCCAGCGCGCCATCGCTCTTGCGCACGTTCAGCCAGAAGGGCAGGTCGTCGCCGTAGTAGTCGCTGTCGTACTCGAAGCCGCCGTAATCGGCCACCAGGCGGCGCGTGTTGGGGCTGTCGCGGCCGGTGTACCAACCCGAGGGACGCTCGCCGGTGAGGCGCTGCATGATGTCCATGCCCGTCTCCATATGCTGGCGCTCCTGGTCCTCGTGCATGGACTGGTAGTGGATCCAGCGCCAGCCATGGCAGGCGATCTCGTGGTTCAGCTCCACCAGGGCCCGGGTCAGCTCGGGGTGGCGCTGCAGCGCCATCGCCACGCCAAACACCGTGAGCGGCAGGGCGCGCTTCTCGAACTCGCGCAGCAGCCGCCACACGCCCACGCGCGAACCGTATTCGTAGATGCTCTCCATGCTCAGGTGCCGCTCGGGGTAGGCCGCCGGGTTGAACAGCTCGGAGAGGAACTGCTCGCTGCCGGCATCGCCATGCAGCACCGAGTTCTCGCCGCCCTCCTCGTAATTCAGCACGAACTGCAGCGCAATGCGCGCCTGGCCGGGCCATTGCGCATGCGGCGGGTGTTCGCCGTAGCCGATCAGGTCTCTGGGGTAGCGAGGGGTGTTCATGGCTTGAGTAGCGCTTTCAGGTCGTCCCGCAGGCGCGGCTTGAGCCGCAGATTGGATTCAACATGGCCCAGATGGGCCTGCATCAGCTTGAGCAGGGCGCGCTGATCGCCGGCCTCCAGCGCGTCGACGATGGCCTCGTGCTCGGCCTGCGACTCGGCCGCCGAATGGGCGCTCTGGTACATCAGCGCGATCAGCGAGCAGCGCGAGAGCAGCTCGTTGAGCAGCTGGGCCAGCACCTCGTTGCCCTGCAGGCGCGCCAGCAGCACGTGGAAGTCGGCCAGCAGGCGCGTGCGCCCGCTCACGTCGGTGCGCGCCACCGCGGCACGCTCCTGCTTCAGGTGGGCGCGCAGCTGCTTGATCTGCGCCGGCGTGATGCTTTTGCAGAGGCTGGCCAGCATCTGCGTCTCCAGCATCTGGCGCACCTCGAAGACCTGGCGCGCCTCTTCCACGCTGGGTTCGGCCACATAGGCGCCGCGCGCCGGCGTGAGGGTGACGAGGCGGTCGCGGCTGAGCTGGTTGAGCGCCTGGCGCACCAGGGTGCGCGAGACCTGGAAGACATCGGCCAGCTTCTGCTCGGCCAGCTTGGTGCCGGGCATCAGGCGGCGCTCGACGATGGCCTCGGTGATGGAGGCGGCGATGCGGTCCGTGCTGCTGTCTGGCGTGGGGGTGGCGCTCATGATGTGTGCAGAAGTGTATACACTTTGCGCAAACCTGAATGGAATCCACCATGGGCAAACTCACCACCCACGTGCTCGACACCATGCATGGCAGCCCGGCCGCGGGCATGTCGGTCATGCTCTACCGGCTGGAAGCCGGCCAGGCCGGCCGGCTCATCAAGCAGCTCACGCTCAACCACGACGGCCGCGCCGATGCGCCGCTGCTGGAGGGCGAGGCCCTGCAGCCCGGCCGCTACCGCCTGGTGTTCGGCGTGGAGGCCTATTTTCGCGGCCGCGGCGTGGCCCTGCCGGAGCCGGCCTTTCTGGGCGAGGTGCCGCTGGACTTCGGCATTGCCGATGCGGCTTCGCATTACCACGTGCCGCTGCTGGCGAGCCCCTGGGCCTACTCGACCTACCGGGGCAGCTGATGCGCGATTGGCAGCGCCTGGCCGCCACGCTGGCGCGCGAACCCGCCGTGCTGGTGACGGTCGCCCAGGTGCAGGGCAGCGGCCCGCGCGAGGTGGGGGCCTGGATGGCCGTCACCGCGGCGGGCTTCATCGGCACCATCGGTGGCGGGCATCTGGAGTACGAGGGCCTGGCGCAGGCGCGCGCCCTGCTGGTGCGCGGCGCCGTCGGGCCGGCGGAGGAACAGCGCTATGCCCTGGGCCCCAGCCTGGGCCAGTGCTGCGGCGGCGTGGTGCGGCTGCGCTACGAGTGGCTGGGCCCGGCCGACATTTCAAGCCTGCGCGAGCGCCTGGGCGGCGAGCAGCATTGGATGCCGGTGGCGCTGTTTGGCGGCGGCCATGTCGGGCGAGCGATCGTCGAGATACTGGCGCGCCTGCCGATGCGGGTTCATTGGGTAGACAGCCGAGGTGATGAGGTCTTTCCGGCCGAGCTGCCCGAGAACTGCCGCGCCGAATACTCCGACCCGGTGCAGGCCGCCGTGCAAGACCTGACCCCCGGCTCGCATGTGCTGATCATGAGCTTCAGCCATGCCGAAGACCTGGACGTGGTGGCGGCCTGCCTCGCGCGCCAGCGCGAGCGCGGCGATCTGCCCTATGTGGGCCTGATCGGCAGCCAGAGCAAGTGGGCCAGCTTCCGCCAGCGCCTGCAGGCGCGCGGCTTCAGCGCGGCCGAGCTGGCGCACATCACTTCGCCGATCGGCGTGCCGGGCATCCCGGGCAAGCAGCCCGAGGTGATTGCGGTGGCGGTGGCGGCGCAGCTGCTGACGCTGATGAAGCCAGCGCGGCCGTAACCGCGCGCCGGAATCAGTCCAGCCTTACCACGACGTTGCCGATCAGGCGCCCGGTCTCGACGGCCTCATGCGCGGCCGCCATCTCGTCGAGCGCAAAGCGCGCGCCGATCGTGTGCGACAGCCGTCCGGCCGCCAGCAACTCGCTCAAGCCATCGAGCGCCGCGCGCCGGTCCGGTGGCGTCAGCTCGTAGACCAGAAAGAAGCGCAGGCTCAGCGAGTTCCACAACAGCGGGCGAAATGGCACCGCGATGTCGCCATAGGCGTTCGAGCCATAGCAGACCAGGGTTCCGTGCGGCGCCAGCCCGTTGGCAGCAAGCAGCTGAACCGTGGTCGAGAAATCCATGTCAATGATCGCGTCCACGCCGCGGCCGGCCGTCAGCTGCCGCACGCGCTCCGCCACCGATTCCGTCTTGTAATTGATCGTCGTCGCCACGCCCGCAGCGAGCGCATGGCGGGCCTTGGCCTCGGAGCCCACCGTGCCGATCACCTGCGCGCCCCGGAGGGCGGCGAGCTGCGCCGCATAGTGGCCAACGGCGGACGAGGCGCCGATCACCAGCACCGTCCTGCCGCCGATATCGCCCAGCAGGCGAATGGCGTGAAACGCCGTCATCGCCGGAATGCCGAGACAGGCGGCCGCGTCGAAATCGGTCGACGCGGGCAGCCTCACCGCTTGCGCCTGGGGCAGGGCGATGAACTGCGCCGCGGTGCCCCTGGTGCGCTGCCATTGGCCGTTCCAGATCCAGACCCGTTCGCCGATGCGCCCGGGCGACACGCCATCGCCCACCGCATCGATCACCCCGGCGCCGTCGCTGTGCGGCACGATGCGCTCAACGCCCTCGCCGAGCGGGCGCGCGCTGCGCGACTTGACGTCGGAGGGGTTGACGCCCGAGACCGCGAGCCGGACGCGAACCTCGCCCTCGCCGGGCGTCGGCGTGGGCAGTTCGCCGACGACCAGAACATCACGGGCGGCGCCGTTCTTCGAATACCAACTCGCGCGCATCTCGACCTCGCTTTGCCGGCGGGCATGGTGGTGATGGTGACAAATGAGGCCCTGCCAGGCCCGCGCAGGTTACGCCCGCGCCGCAGCGCGGGCAAGCGCCAAGCCGGCCCGCGCCGTGCGCGCATGACCCTGCCGCCGCGCCTCGGCGCGGTATTGATCGCTGTAGCTCATCGCGTCAGCCGTGCCGCAGCCGCAGCGCGTTGCTGATGACGGAAGCGGAACTCAGGCTCATGGCCAGCGCCGCGATCATCGGCGAGAGCAGCCAGCCGGTGAAGGGATACAGCAGGCCGGCCGCCACCGGGATGCCCAGCGCGTTGTAGAGGAATGCGAACATCAGGTTCTGCTTCATATTGCCGACCGTCGCCTCTGACAGCGCGCGCGCCGTCGAGATGCCCCGCAGATCGCCCTTGACCAGGGTGAGCTGGGCGCTGTTCATCGCCACATCGGTGCCCGTGCCCATGGCAATGCCGACATCGGCCTTGGCCAGCGCCGGTGCGTCGTTGATGCCGTCGCCGGCCATGGCGACGATGCGCCCTTCGGCCTGCAGCCGCGACACCAGGTCCAGCTTGTCCGCCGGCTTGACCTCGCCATGCACCTCGTCAATGCCCAGCCGGGCGCCGACGGCCTTGGCCGTGGTGAGGCCGTCGCCGGTGGCCATGATGATGCGGATGCCGGCGGCGCGCAGCGAGGCCAGGGCCTCGGGCGTGCTGGCCTTGACCGGATCGGACACGGCCAGCAGCCCGAGCAGCTGGCCATCGGCGGCCAGGTACATCACGCTGGCGCCCTCGGTGCGCAGGGTTTCGGCCCGGGGCAGCAGCGCGTCCACCGCCACATCCAGCTGCTGCATCAGCGCCGTGTTGCCCAGTGCGAGTCTGCGCCCGGCCACCACGCCGCGCACGCCGATACCGGTGCTGGACTCGAAGCCTTCGGGCTTGGCGAGCTGCAGGCCGCGCTCGCGTGCGGCCTTGACGATGGCCTCCGCCAAGGGGTGCTCGCTGCCCTGGTCGAGGCTGGCGGCCAGGCGCAGCAGCTCATCCGGCTCGACACCGGGGGCCGGAACCACGCGCTCGAACACGGGTCGCCCTTCCGTCAGGGTGCCGGTCTTGTCGACGATCAGCGCATCCACCTTGCGCAGGTTTTCGATCGCGGCCGCATCGCGGAACAGCACGCCGCTGGTCGCGCCGCGGCCCGTGGCCACCATGATGGACATCGGCGTCGCCAGGCCCAGCGCGCATGGGCAGGCAATGATGAGCACGGCCACCGCATTCACCAGGCCGTAGACCCAGCTCGGCGCGGGGCCGAACCAGCCCCAGGCGAGCAGCGTCAGCACGGCAATGGCGACGACGGCGACGACGAAGTAGCCCGCCACCCGATCGGCCATGCGCTGCATCGGCGCGCGGGAGCGTTGGGCCTGCGCGACCATCTGGACGATCTGCGCCAGCATGGTGGCCGAGCCGACGCGCTCGGAGCGCATCACCAGCGCACCATTGGTATTCAGCGTCGCGCCGATCAGCTTGTCGCCGGGGCTCTTGACGACCGGCACCGGCTCGCCGGTCAACATCGCCTCATCAACCGCGCTGCGGCCCTCGACGACGACGCCGTCCACCGGCACCTTCTCGCCGGGGCGCACGCGCAGCAGGTCGCCCACATGCACATGAGCCAGCGGCACATCGCTTTCCTGGCCCTGCGCGTCGATGCGTCGCGCCGTCTTGGGCGCCAGGCCCAGCAGCGACTTGATCGCCGCCGAGGTCTGCGAGCGTGCCTTCAGCTCCAGCATCTGGCCGAGCAGGGTCAGCGAGATGATGACGGCCGCGGCCTCGAAATAGACCGCCACGCGGCCCATGGCGCGGAACGAGGCCGGGAAGGCCTGCGGCGCCACCGTGGCGACGGCGCTGTAGACGAAGGCAGCGCCGGTGCCCAGGCCGATCAGCGTCCACATATTTGGGCTGCGGTGCAGCACCGACTGCGCGCCGCGCTGGAAAAACGGCAGGCCGGCCCACAGCACCACGGGCAGGGTCAGGGCCAGTTCGATCCAGCTCTGCGTGCCCATCTCGAACCATTGCAGCCGGTGGCCAGCCATGGCCAACACGGTCACGAGCAGGGTGAGCGGCAAGGTCCACCAGAAGCGCCGCTGGAAGTCTCGCAACTCGGGGTTCTCATCCGCCTCCAGCTCGGGCAGCAGGGGCTCCAGCGTCATGCCGCATTTGGGGCAGTTGCCCGGCCGATCCTGACGGATCTCCGGATGCATCGGGCAGGTGTAGACGGTTGGCGCCGCGGCTGCGGCCACGACGGCAGGCGCCGCGTTGCCTGCCATGGGCGCGTGGGCATGGTGTGTATGCGGTGCGGCCTCGCCCTCCGGCGCCAGATTCATCCCGCACAAGGGACAGCGGCCCGGTTGATGCTGGCGGATCTGAGGATGCATCGGGCAGACATAGACCGGCGCCGCGCGGGGCAGTTCGACATCTTGTTTCATGCGGCTCTCACTTTGCAACCATGGGCTCGCCACCGGCAAGGCTGGACGCAGCTTCAGCCCTGCCACGGTGGCAAGGTCAAGTCTCCCCGCTGGGAGGGAGGGCATGCCCCGACCAGCGCGGCAGGAAGCGCGGCGTGCGCTCGGCGTAACGCCGGTACTCGGCACCGAACTGGCGGGCCATGTCGTGCTCCTCGTTGATGGCGAGACGGCCATACATCAGCAGCAGGACGGGGAACATCAGCAGGGTCAGCAGCGTCGGCCACTGCACGAGGAAGCCCAGCAGGATCAGCACGAAGGCGACGTACTGCGGATGGCGGATGCGCGCATAGGGCCCGACGGTGGCCAGGCCGCGGCGGCGTTGCGCGTGGTACAGCACATGCCAGGCGCTCGACAGCAGCCAGAACCCACCGCCCAGCAGGATGTAGCTGGCGATGTGCAGGGCACCGAAATGCGGGTCGCCCTGCTCGCCCAGCAGCGTCGACCACAAGTGGCCGGCATTGTGAGTCAGCAGGTCGAGCCCGGGATAGCGCGTCTGCAACCAGCCGGACAGCAGATAGATGGTCAGCGGGAAGCCGTACATCTCGACGAACAGGGCCACGATGAAGGCGGCAAAGGCACCGAAGCTGCGCCAGTCCCGTGCCTTCTGCGGCTTGAAGAAGCTGAACGCGAACATCAGGAACACCGCCGAGTTCAGGATCACCAGGGACCACAGACCATAGGCCGGGGCGTCGTGTGTCATGGCCGATCTCCTTCGTTGTGCTCATCGCGATGGGCCGGGTGCCCGCCATGATGGTGGCCGCGATGCATGAACACATGCATCAGCGGGCAGGCCAGCAGAAACGCATAGGGCAGGAAGCCCAGCAGATGGGCGCGGTGCTCCTCCCAGAGGAACCAGCCTGCCACGGCTGCCATGACGATCCAGCCGAAGCCGAAACGCGAACGCCAGAAGGGCGGTTGTTGCGGGTCGTGATGATCCATGATGATCTCCCGATGTGGCTGAGCGGCTTACTTGCCGCCTTGAGCAGGCGTGGCCGGCATCCGGTCCAGCATCATTTCCATCATCGTCTGCATCATGTCCATGCGCTGCTCCATCGCCTGCATGCGGGCCTTGGGGTCGGCCGGCATGCCCTTCATGCCGCCGGCGCCGCCCGCGGCCTGTTCGGACATCTGCTTCATCATGCCCATGCCGGCCTGCATGGCCTTCATGTGCTCGCCCATCAGAGCCTGGCGCTCCTCGGGCGTCTTCGCGGCCATCATCTTCTGGTGCATGTCCTGCATGGCCTTCATGCTGGGCGCGGCTGCGCTGGCCTTGACGGGTGCATTCAGGGGTGCCTTCACGGGTGCCTTGACGATGGCGGCCGAGGCCGCACCGTCCGGGTGATGGGCCTGGTGATCTTCCTCCTGCTTGGTCTGGGCTGTGGCGATGCCGGCTGCGATGAGCAGCGCGGAAGCAGTGACGACGAGCTTGTTCATGGTGTGCTCCGATGGGTTGCGGCGAAGAGAAAGAAAGAAGGAAAGAAAGAAAAGAACCTGCCAGTTCCGGGTCGAATGCACGCGCGCTGTTTCGCCATCCAGCACGCGCCTGCACGGGCGTGCAATACCGGCAGCTCCGGGCGCGGCCCGGCGTGCCCGGTGGATGGTTGCTAAATGGTCAGTCTCAGGAAGCGGATCGGGATCGGTGGCCCCCTCCCGCGCACCGGCGCCGCACGGGCAGGGGCCGCCGGCGCCAGGGCCTGTTCCGACGTCCAGACCAAGGTGGTCGACTCGAACAGCAGCGGGAGCATGCTGGCCGGGCTGCCCAGGTCCTTGGAGAGTGGATTCAGCGTCGACCATTCGTCGTCGCAGAAGCGCTGGCAGGCATCCTCGTGATCGCTTGAGCGCGGGGCGGCGAGACCCGCCGCGCCGTGGTCATCATGCTCATGCACGCCGGCCGCGTCGTTGTGGCGATAGGCCGCCGTGATCGGGCTGCTGTCGAGGGGACTCCCCTTGCCGAGGGCGCAAGCATTGGCCATGCCGCTGACCAGCGCAAACATCCAGACGAACAGCATGGCTGTGGCTAGGCCTTGCCTGGTGGTTCGTCTCAGCATCGTGGTCATGATGGGCTCGCGCTGCCCGGCCCCGGTAGGGCGTGCAAGTCCATCTTGCGACTCGAGGGCAAGGCAAACCTTGATCCTCGTCAAACCGACGATGCGCCGCGACGCTCGCCGGCAGCACGGCACGCCTGTCGATTTTTCTAGAATCTGCCCGCCAGGTGTGTGGACGCCTGATGAGGCCGGCGTCAAGGGCGCGGCCAACGCTTGCTCATGGCTGATGCGAACGCTTGCCGCCCCCTTGCCGCTGCCGTCAATCCCTGCATGAGTTGCGGCGCCTGCTGCGCCAGCTTCCGTGTCTCGTTCTACTGGGCCGAGGCGTCGGGCCTGCCGGATGCGCTCACCGAGCGCGTGAGCCCGCTCTACAGCTGCATGGCGGGCACCCACAGCAAGACGCCGCGCTGCGCGGCCCTGCAGGGCGAGGTCGGCGGCACGGTGGCTTGCAGCGTCTACGCGCAGCGCCCCTCGCCCTGCCGCGAGGTGGTGGCCGGCGATGCCAAATGCCTGGCGGCGCGCCAGCGCCATGGGCTGCCCTAGCGGCGGGGCATTGCGCTTATGCTGGTGATCGATCGCTCGATCGCAGCGGGAGTCTCAGATGCAGCCATTGCCCATCGTATGGAAGCGCCTCGTCACCGAGGGCGAAACCTGCCCGCGTTGCGGCTCCACGCAGCAGAACCTGGCCGCGGCGATGACCAAGCTGCAGGCCGCACTCGGCCCGCTGGGGATCGCGCCGGCGCTTGAAACCCAGACCCTGGACGAGGCGGCGTTCCGCGCCCATCCGGCCGAGTCGAACCGGATCTGGATCGGCGGCAAGCCCATGGAGGAATGGCTGGGTGCCCGCGCCGGCAGCAGCCCCTGCTGCGAGGTCTGCGGCGACCTGCCCTGCCGCACCATGGAGGTCGAGGGCGTCAGCTTCGAGGCCATTCCCGAAGCGCTCATCGTCAAGGCAGGCATCATCGCGGCGTCGACGCTGCTGGGGCAGGGTGCAGGCGCTGCGGAGTCGGGGTGTTGCGCGGCGGGAGGGCGCTGCTGCTGAGGGGCGCGACTGGACTGCCAGTGTCGAGGGCACGGGGTCGGCCAGCAGCCGACCCTCGGCCCAGTCAGTTGGGTGACTGGCTCCTGAGGCCGGCCCGCACGATCGTGGGACCCATGGCGCTTCGCCTCACTGTAGGAGGGCGGAGCCTCTCCTCTGTGCCGTGCCCTGATATGGGTTTCACGGTCGAACCCATTCGAACGGAACCGCCATGTTGGCCTTCTTAGTCACGAACGTGCCGACAAGCCGCTGTTCATCTTGCGACAGTCGCATCGTCACAGTCCCTACCATGGTTCGCTCTGCGACAACGAAGGTCTTGTTCCCTGGCTGCGTCGGCTCTATGAAATACATGCCTTCGACATTGCCCTCCGCGACAACGGCATCAATGGAGCCGGTCGGCTGACCAAATCGGTTGTACTCGATTGAATGAAAATCTCGGCCGCGAACGACGACATTTATGAAGACCTTGTCGTCCGTGCCGTCGCGCCATCGGCCAGCCATCCTGGCTGCGGACGCACTTGGGGCTTGTGCCGGTAGCAGGCGATTCCCTAGCAGTTCCAAAACCGCCATTCGACAACGGTTCGTGTCCTGATACGCGGCGGCAAGGTCCTTTTGCAGGACTCCTTCTGTATTTGTGTCGATGTACTTGCCGCCGCCGCCGATTTCGAGGCCCACTATCTTGCTGATTACGGCGTTGAGCTTGACCTTCGCATCACCAGAGAGCTCCACAGAGGTGCTGCGGGAGGTCGAATCGGCGGAGAGGCAAAACTCTCGCGCAAAACCGGAAATTGTCGCAAGTGCCTCATTGGATGTAGCACCGCTATCAGCCTGCGCAACGGCCGCACCCGCTTGAAAAAGCAGCAAACAAAGTAGCGAGAATGAAGTGCGAATGTCGACACGTACCATGTTGACCTCCATTCAGTTGGCAAGTAGGCCAGGTAGGGCATGCTCAGAGGCGGTGAACCACCGAGGTTGGGCACGGGTAGCATCGAAGCGACCGGACGCCCCGGCCATCCTACGTCTTTCGGGGACGCATCGACCAACAGCCTTCCCGGTACCGCGATGGCGTGGCGGGCATCGCCTAAGCGGTCAGGCCTGACGCTCATCAGGGCATGCGGGCAGGGCGAGAATCACGGTCAGGACTGCCCCTGGTCGGTTTGACAGCCTGTCCCGATCTACAACTGCTGCCCTCAGACCGCTCATGACCGACGCTTATCAATACACGACCTTGCCGCAGTGGCCCCGCGCTTATCCGGCCAGCGGCGCCAGCGCCACCTTGAAGCTCCTCAACGAGGATTTCAGCGTGACCGAACTGCCGCTGCAGCTGCCCTCCGGTGCGGGCGAACACATCTGGCTAGAGATCGAAAAGAACGGTGCCAACACCGCCTTCGTCGCCCAGCAGCTGGCCGAGGCCGCCGGCGTGCAGGAATGGGACGTGGGCTATGCCGGCCTCAAGGACCGCTACGCCATCACCCGTCAGTGGTTCAGCATCTATTTTCCGAAGGGCGAGACGCCCGACCTGACCCTGCTTCAGCATCCGGAGTTCAAGGTACTGAGCCAGAGCCGCCACGTGAAAAAGCTGCGCCCCGGTGATCTGCAGGGCAACCGATTCCGCATCGTGCTGCGTGAGGCGAGCGGGGGCCCCGATGCCATTGCCGCCATCGAGGCCAATCTGAAGGCCATTGCGTCACAGGGCGTGCCCAACTACTTCGGCGCTCAGCGTTTCGGCTTTGAGGGCGGCAACGTCGAGCAGGGCCGGGCCATGCTGGCGCGCGAAATCCGCGTGCGCAACCCGAAGAAGAAGGGCATCTACCTGTCGGCGGTGCGCTCCTTCGTCTTCAATGAAGTGCTGGCGCTGCGCATTCAGCAGGGACTCTGGGGCCAGACCCTGCCCGGTGACGTGATGGACGAGGCGGGTCGGCCCACCGGGCCGCTCTGGGGGCGGGGCCGCGTGATCACCACCGATCAAGCGCAGGCTCTGGAGAACGGCGTGGCTGAACGTCACGCCAGCTTGTGCGACGGCATGGAACATGCCGGCCTGGATCAGGAGCGCCGCGCCCTGGTGGCGAGCCCGGTGGAGATGACATGGGAATGGCCGCAAGCCGATCAACTGGTGCTCACCTTCTCCTTGCCCGCCGGGACTTACGCCACGTCCGTTCTGAACGAAATCCTCCGCACCACGGAGCCTGAGCGGCACAACGAGCCTGCGGCTGTCGAATGACGCAACTGCCAGAGCCCTTCGCCCTGGCGCCCCTGCCGCTCGACAACGGCCCAAGGGCTCATGCTCCCAGCCTTCGCTTCAGCGCCGCCACCAGCGGTGCAATCGCCGAAGGCGGGAAGGGCGACACGCTGCTCACATTGATCTCGCAGAGAACGTAACGCTCCGGCTGCTCGGCCGTGGGCTCGCCCAGCATGAAGTCACAGTCCCACAGCATCGGCAGCTGCTCGCGCGCCAGGCCGACGCAGGCGCGCAGCTGCTCGACCCATCCGGTCTCCAGCAGCTGCCGCAGCGGCTGGAACTGCGGCAGGTCGGCAGGGTGGTAGATGCGCGGGCCGGGCGTGGGCGCGGGCTGGCCGGGCTTGCCCGGGTAGAGCGCGTTGATAGCCTGGTGGCCAAAGCCCGCGACGCGGTCTTCGACCAGGTAGGCGCGCACTATGCCCTCCACCAGGCGCGGCTGCCAGGCCTGGTCGATCATGTGGCCGCCGTTCTCGGGCTCGAAGTAGCCGGCCAGCCGCTGCAGCAGGGTGGCGAGGTCGAGCTGCTCTTCCTCGCTGCCGCGCAGCGCGTGCCTGACCTTCAGCAGCGACGAGCCCGCCGGCTGCTCGACGCGCTCGACACGCCAGATGCCCATGCCGCTGTGCCCGCGGACCTGCTTCAGCACGCGCGCGCCGCGCTGCAGGCGCGCCGGCAGCTCGGCGGCCAGCTGGGCGAGACTGTCCACGCGCACCGCATCGCTGCCGAAGGGCAGCTCGCGCACGTCCAGCAGCACGTCTTTGGTGCCCAGCTTCAGGATGGTGTCCGGGTGCGTGCTGACGAAGACGCCGGCTGCGGCGGCCTCCCTCAGCAGGGCGTCGAGGCGCTCCCGCCGGTGCCCCGACTCGATCGGATTGCACCAGACCAGCACGCCGTCGACCCCGCGCAGCTGCGCGGCGACCTCGGCTGCGAACTCGTCGCTGTAGACCGCCGGCTGCGCCGCGACACCGGCCGTGGCGAAGGCCTCGAAGAGCGCGGCGAAGCGGCTCTCCTTGGGGTCGCTGCGATCCCGTGCGGCGCGGTCCCCGGGGTAGAGCAAGGCGATGGACGGCATGGCGGACTCCTGGTTTCAGGCATGACTCAGCGGGTACAGCAGCAGCCCGGCCACGGCGGCGACCAAGACGATCAGCGGCTCGGGCAGCTGCTTGAAACGCCAGAGCAAGGCGACGGTGAGGATCGCCAGCGCGGCGGTCGGCCCATCGGTGATCGAGCGCTGGCCGATCACGATGACGGCGCCGGCGATGGCGCCGATGGCCGCGGCCGTCACCCCATCGACGAAGGCGACGATGCCGGGCCGCTTGCCATGCTTCTTGAAATACGGCGCCGGCAGGATCGTGAACAGATAGCAGGGCACGAAGGTGGCCAGCGCGGCCACCACGGCACCCCAGAAGCCCGCCACCAGATAGCCGATGAAACCGGTGGTGATAACGACAGGGCCGGGCGTGATCATGGCAACGGCTACCGCATCGACGAACTGCCGGTCATTCAGCCAATGGTGTTCCTGCACCACGCCGCCGTAGAGAAAGGGCACGATGGCCAGGCCGCTGCCGAACACGAAGCTGCCCGCGTAGGCGAAGAAGGCGCCGAGCTCGACCAGCTTGGGCCAGTCCGCGCCGGCAAGCAGCGCGGCGCCGGCCATCGGGGCCGAGGCCGCCCAGCCGTTCAGCCGGCCGGTGAACCTGGGCGGTGCGCGCAGCAGCCAGACCAGCACGCCGGCGCCGAGGAACAGCCACACCAGCTCCGACTTGGTGATGACGGTGACGCCGGCGCTGAGCAGGAAGATCGCCCATAGCAGGCCGTCTTTGCCGATGTTCCTGCTCGTCAGCTTGTAGGCGCTCATCGCAATGATGCCGATGACGGCGGCGCCAACGCCGTAGAACACCGCCTGCATCCAGCCGATGCCGCCAAAGGCCCTGTACGCGGCGCCCAGCGCCAGCACCATGCAGAAGGAGGGCAGTACAAAGGCCAGGCCGGCCGCCGTGGCGCCGGGCACGCGGTAATGCACATAGCCGAGGTAGATGGCCAGCTGCGCCGCTAGGGGCCCCGGCATCAGCTGCGCCAGGGCCAGGCCCTCCTTGTAGTCGGCCTCGCCTATCCATTGCCGGCGCTCGACGAGGTCGCGGTACATGAAGCCGACCAGAGCCACCGGGCCGCCGAAGCCCCAGCTGCCCAGGCCCAGCATGTAGGCAAGCAACTGCCACAGCGTGTAGCGCGGTGAGGAGGGCTCAGCGCCGCCCGGCTGTGCGTCGCTCATGCCGCGGGCTCCTTGGCCTGCAGGGGCTTGCCGGCCGTGGCCCAGGCGTCGATGCCGCCGGGCAGATAGCTGGCCTTGAGGCCCAGCGCGCGCAGCTTCAGCGCGGTGGCGCGGCCGACCTCGTGGCCATAGATGCAGTAGACCAGCACCTCGGCGTCGCGCGGCAGCTCGTCGGCCCAGTCGGCCACGCTGGCCGGATCGCGCCAGCGTGCGCCGGGCAGCATGGTCTGCGCCTGCTCGAACATGGCGTCGCGCCGCACGTCGATGACGACGAGCCGGCCCAGCTCCAGCCCTGCCAGGTCGGCGGCGCAGGCCGCGCTGCCGGCGTGGACGGCCTGCTGGTAACGCTGGTAGACCTTGCCCCAGTCGATCTGCGCCATGAAGGCGTCGACGTAGGCGCCCGCCGCCGCGCCGTGGTCCAGGTGGTAGGCATGCTCGTACATGTCCAGCGCCAGCACGGGCGTGCCGCCGGCCAGCGCATGGCCGTGGTCGGACGCCCATTGGTTCACCAGCGTGCCCTCGCGCGGCTGAAAGCTCAGCAGCACCCAGCCCGAGCCGCCGCCCAGCGCCTTGCCCATGGCCACGAACTCCTCGCGCCAGCGTTCGACGCTGCCGAAGCTGCCGGCCAGGGCCAGCGCCATCGCGGGCGCCATCGGCTGACCCGCCGCACCCAGGCTGTCGAAGTAGAGCTCGTGCAGCAGCATCGAGTTGCTGGCGATCAGCTCCTCGCGCTTCAGGCCATTGAGCTGGAAGCCGGCCATGGCGCCGGGCCGCGCCTGCCGCAGCTCGGCGCGGATGGCATTGAGCCGCTTGACGGCGCCGCAGTAGTTGTTCTGGTGGTGGCTGCGCAGCAAATGCTCCGACAGGCCCTGCAACTGGCTGGGGTCGAAGGGGAGGTCCTTGGGCAGGGCGTTCATGTCTTGTCCTCCGTTTGCTTGAAGGCGGTCAGCAGCCCCTCGAAGACGCCCGCGGCCACCAGCAGCAGCTGGTCGTCGTCGGTGATCGCCTCGCGCATGCCGGCGAGCACGCGCTCGACGCCGGCCGCCTCGGGGGGCTGCACCCCGCCGGCGTCCAGGCTGTGCACCAGCAGGCCCAGACGTAGCAGGGCCGGCGTCTCCAGGCCGAAGCTGGCGAGCAGCGTCTCGAAGGTCACCCGCAGGCCCACGTGGGTGAAGGTGGCGCCATCGAAGTCGAAGCCCAGCGCCTTCCTGGGGCAGTCCGCCGGCGCCTTGAGCCAGAGAAACCGGGCGTCGGGGTCGATGAAGCGCCGGATCAGCCAGGCACTGGCAAGGCGATCCACCCAGGGGCGCGCGCGCGTGGCCCAGGTGCGGCCGCGATAGTCCTCGATGTTCAGCAGGGCAATGCCCTGCTGCGTGCTGTGGGGCTCATCGGGGGAGAGCACGCGCATGGCGTCGTGCTCCAGCGCCTGCAGGGCGGCGTTGGCCTGCCGCTGTGCCTCGCCCGGAAAGAAATCGATGGCCACCCACTGTTCCAGGCTCTTGCGCAGCTTGCGGCATTGCTTGAGCACATCGAGCGCGCTGCCGTCGTCGTCCTGCTTCAGCCCGACCCGGCATGCGGCGATCTGCTCGAACAGTGCGCCGAACTCGGCGCTGCGGTCGAACAAGGCCTTGAACTCGGGCTCCTCGCTCTGCGTGGGCAGCAGGTGCGCGGTGCCGGCGTTGTTGCGCAGATCCTCGGCAATCGCGGCCAGCGTGGCCGCGTGCTCGCCCTGCTCGGGCAGCAGATAGACGCCGTCGCGCAGCACCGCCGCGCCGCAGGCCTTGAGCGCGCGCCAGCAGCGCATGCGCGCGGTGGTGTTCTCGGTGGGGAGCGAAAGAATCAGTAGTAGCCATTTCATGAGGTAGATATTACTACGCCATGTAGCAATATCAACCAAATCTTCGGCGCTGCCGCCCGAGGGCCGGACGCAGCCCGCATCGCCCGCCTGCCTGCTTGCGGCAAAACTGTATACACTTTGCCCGTCGCAGCGGCGCCCGCGTCCAGCACCGGGAAGGCGCGACCCCAACCGCAGCCCACAGCGCCCGCCTGTGGTGGGCCGCATGGAAAGGATGCGCTTGGAAGCCTATCTGTTCGACTGGGCCAATCTGCTGCTGCGCTGGCTGCACCTCGTCACCGTGATCGCGTGGATCGGCGCGTCGTTCTATTTCGTCTGGCTGGACAACCACCTCACCAAGCCCGAGGCGCCCGACCTGAAGGCGCGCGGCGTGGACGGCGAGCTGTGGGCCGTGCACGGCGGCGGGTTCTACAACCCGCAGAAGTACATGGTGGCGCCGGCCAATCTGCCGCAGCACCTGCACTGGTTCTACTGGGAAAGCTACTGGACCTGGATGAGCGGCTTTGCGCTCTTCGTGGTGCTCTATCTCTTCAATGCGGAGAGCTTTCTGATCGACCGCCGCGTGCACGACTGGAGTGCGCCGGCCGCGGTGGCCGGGGCGCTGGGCTTCCTCGCCGCGGGCTGGATCTTCTACGACCAGATCTGCCGCCGCTTCGGCCACACCAAGAACGGGCAGATCGGCAACGACGGCCTGGTGCTGGGCCTGATCGCTGCCTTCGTGGCCGCCGCCACCTGGGCCGCCTGCCAGCTGTTTGCCGGCCGCGCCGCCTTTTTGCTGATGGGCGCCATGATCGCCACCATCATGAGCGCCAATGTGTTCTTCTGGATCATCCCCGGCCAGAAGCAGGTGATTGCAGACATGCGCGCCGGCCGGCCGGTGAACCCGGTGTTCGGGCAGCGCGGCAAGCAGCGCAGCGTGCACAACACCTACTTCGGCCTGCCGGTGCTGATCGCGATGCTGAGCAACCACTACGGCATGCTCTTCAACCACCCCCAGAACTGGTTAACGCTGATCGTGCTGATGGCGGTGGGCGTGCTGGTGCGCACCTGGTTCGTCAAGCGTCACAAGGGCGTGAACGCCTGGGGCCTGATCGTCGCCGCGCTGGCGCTGCTGGCCGGGCTGATCGCCTGGATGGCGCCGGCGCCGCGGCCGGCCGTGGCGGCGGCGCCCAGCCTGGCCCAGGTACAGGCCATCGTGCAGCAGCGCTGCGTGCTGTGCCATAACGAGCAGCTGGCGCAGAAGGGCGTGCAGCTGCACACGGCCGCGCTGATCGAACGCAACGCCGCCGCGCTCTACCAGCAGGCGGTGCTGCAGAAGACCATGCCGCTGGGCAATGCCACCGGCATCACCGAGGATGAGCGGGCCCTGCTGGGCCGCTGGTTCGAGGCACGCGTCAGATAGCGCTGGCCTCGGGCAGGCCGCACACGCCGGGCCGCAGCGCGCATAGGCGGCCATCGTGCTCCGAACCGGGCCCGCACGCGGGCCGCATCGAGGTGATCAGCAAGGTCGCCAGGTCATGGCCGCCAAAGGCACACATGGTGGGCTTGGCCATGGGCAGCGCGATGCGCCGGTCCAGTTGGCCATCGGGGGTGTAGCGCAGCACGGCCGCGCCATCGTTGGCGCAGATCCAGTAGCCGCCTTCGGCGTCGACGGCGGCGCCGTCCGGGCGGCCTGCGGGCAGGCGTTCGATGAAGCGGCGTGGCGGGCCGGCCTGGCCGCTCTCTGCCGTGTACTCGCAGACCCAGACGATGGATTGCGAGGCATGTGAGTCGCTGAAGTAGAGGCGTCGCCCGTCAGGGCTGAAGGCCAGGCCATTGGGTACGCGCAGATCGCCGCGCAAGGGGGGCTGCCATTGGCCGCCGGCTTCGCTCGCGCTGCTGAGCCGGGCCAGGCTGCCGAGGGGCGCGGCGGCCCCGCTGCTGTCGTCCATGCTGCCGACCCAGAAGCGACCCTGACGATCGCAACGCCCGTCGTTGAAGCGCAGGCCCGGGCCGTGGCGCGCGGCGGCGATCCGTTCGGCATGGTGGCTGCCGTCGTCCTGCAGGCGCAGCGCATAGACGCCGTCGCGCAGCGCCGCGAGCAGGCCGCCGCCGGTGCGCAGGGCGATGCAGCCCACCGCTTGGTCCAGTTGCCAGCAGCGCGCCGGGCGCGCCGAGCCATCATGGCGCCAGATCTGGCCGCGCTTGATGTCCACCCAGTAGAAGGCCGCTTCGGCCGGCGCCCAGAGCGGGCTCTCGGCGAGGTCGGCCCGGCCGGACCAGAAGCGCTCGATCTTCATGGCTCACGCGGGAAGGGCCCCAGGCCGAGAAAGCTACCGCCCTGCAGCCGTGCCATCGGAGAGTCGGGCGTGGGGGTCAGGTCTTGCAGGGCCGCGCGCCAGGGCTCGGCGCTGTCCTGCGGCGCGTAGCCCAGCTGCGCCCAGCCCGCCTCGCTCCACCAGCGGCCAGGGTTGGCCGAGACGCCATAGACGGTGAGGCAAGCCACCGCGGGCGCCTGCAGTGCGGCGCGCACCAGGCGCAGCAGATCGCCATGGCTGAGCCAGGTGGCGAGTGCGCGCCTGTCCTCGGGCCGGGCCGTCACCGAGCCCAGCCGCAGGCACACGCTTTCGATGCCGTAGCGGTCCCAGTAGAGCTGCGCCATGGCCTCGCCGAACAGCTTGCTGACGCCGTAGAACCCGTCGGGCCGTGGTGGGCTGGACGGGCCCAGCATTTCGCCCTGTGGGTAGCAGCCGGTCACATGGTTGGAACTGGCGAACACGATGCGGCGCGTGCCGGCCAGGCGTGCCGCCTCGTACAAATGGAACACGCCGCGGATATTGGCATCGCAGATGCCCTCGAAGGGGCTTTCCAGCGCCACGCCGCCCAGGTGCACCACGGCGGCCACGCCATGCAGCAGCCGCTCGGTGGCGGCGCGCTCGCCGAGGTCGCAGCGCTGCCAATCGGGCGTGGCGGGTTCGGCGCCCAGATCGCTCAGGCGCAGGCCGGCATAGCGTTGTGCCGGCCCGCACAGCGCGGCCAGCGGCTCGCGCAGGAGACGGCCCAGGCCGCCGGCGGCACCAGTGAGCAGCAGCAGGCCAGGGGCAGGAGAGGGGGGCATCAGGGTCACTACCGTTTCGGAAATTCTGCTGGGAAAAATAGAATAACGAAACAGCGTTTCAAAACAACTAGGTGATTGCATGGAGGCAGGCATCCCAGCCGATCGCATCAAACAGGTGGCCCTGGTGGGCGAGTGCATGCTGGAGTTGCAGGGCCAGGCCCTGGGCATGCTCACGCAACGCTATGGCGGCGACACCTTCAACACCGCGGTCTACCTGGCGCGCTGTGGTGCCGCTGCCGGCCTGCGCTGTCATTACGCCACCGCGCTGGGCGACGATCCCCTCAGCGCCAAGCTGCTGCAGCGCTGGGCCGGCGATGGACTGGCCCTGGATCTGGTGTTGCAGATTCCCGGCCGCCTGCCGGGCCAGTACCTGATCGAGGTGGACGAGCGCGGCGAACGCAGCTTCAGCTACTGGCGCGAGCACAGCGCCGCCAAGGCCTACTTTGACGGCGGCATCACGCCGCTGGAGCAGGGTCTGTACCACTGGGATGCGCTCTACCTCAGCGGCATCAGCCTGGCCATCCTGCCGCCAGCCGGGCGCGAGCGCCTGTTCATGCTGATGCAGGCGCTGCGTGAGCGAGGCGCCGCGGTGGTGTTCGACAACAACTACCGGCCGCGGCTCTGGCCCGATGCGGCGCAGGCGCGCGCGGCCTTCGCTCGCGCCTTCGAGCTGGCCAGCATCGCGCTGATCACGGCCGACGACCACCAGGCCCTGTTCGGCCTGCCCAACCTGGAGGCGGCCGTGGCAGCCGCGCAAGCGCTGCCCAGCCCCGAACTGCTGATCAAGCGCGGCGCTGCCGCCACCTTGGTGCGCGGCGCTGAGGATGCCGGCTGGCAGCAAGCTGCCACCGAACCGGTGGCCCAGGCGGTGGACACCACCGCCGCGGGCGATTCCTTCGCCGCCGGCTACCTGAGTCGGCGCTTGCTTGGGCGTTCGGCACTGGAGGCCGCTCGGTTCGGCAACCGCCTGGCTGCGCGCGTCATCCAGCACCGTGGCGCCGTGATTCCCCTCGCGGCGATGAGCGACCTGATGCAGGAGGCTTTGACATGAGGGCTGCGCGCCTGGTGCTTGCAGGCCTGCTCGGCCTGAGCCTGCTGCAGGTGAGCTCGGTGCGGGCCGCCGTCATCGGCATCAATGTGCCCGCGAACTCGCTGACGGTGGCGCGCGTCGAAGCGGCGCTGGCGCCTGACCAGCGTGCGCCCTGGCTGGACTATCTGGCGCGCTCGCAGCAGCAACGCGAGGCCGACCGCGTGGCCCTGGCCGCCGAGCGCGCGGCCCTGCCGGCCGGCAGCCCGCTGCCGCCCGCGCCCGAGGGTGGCCATGCTGACAAGAGCATGCCGCTGAACCAAAGCCCGGACTGGTACGCCAGCGCCGCTGCGCGCTTGGTGGCGGACAACATCGTGAGCTTCCAGACCCCGGCGGGCGGTTGGGGCAAGAACCAGCCGCGCGACCGAGCGCCCCGCCTGCCCGGCCAGGACTACGTGGCCGACAACAACTCGCCGCGTGCGCTGCCAGGCGATTTCGATCTGGCCGAGAACCCGCGCTGGAGCTATGTGGGCACCATCGACAACGACGCCACCATCAGCGAGATCCGCTTCCTGGCCAAGGTGGCGGCGCAATTGCCCGATGCGGCCGCTGCAGCCGCCTATCGAGCCAGCGCGCTCAAGGGTCTGGCCTATCTGCTGGCAGCCCAGTTCCCCAACGGCGGTTGGCCACAGGTCTGGCCTCTGCAAGGCGGCTACCACGACGCCATCACCCTGAACGACAACGCCGTGGTGGAGGTGGCCGAGTTGCTGGGCGAGGCCGGGCAGGGGGCGGCCGAGTGGCGCTTTGTGCCAGGCGCGCTGCGCGCGCAGGCGCTGGCTGCCGAGCAGCGTGCCATCGCCTTGCTGCTGGCGGCGCAAGTGCGCGGCCAGGGCCGCAAGATGATCTGGGCGCAACAGTACGATGCGCTGAGCCTGGCGCCAGTGGCAGCGCGCAACTACGAGCCTGCCTCCTTGTGCAGCGGCGAGAGCGCCGATGTGCTGCTCTACCTGATGCGCCAACCGCAACCGTCGCCTGCGCTGAGGCAGGCCGTCGAGGCCGGCGTCGCCAGTTTGCGTGAGCTGGCGCTTGCCGATGTGCAGTGGGCCCGGCAGGACGACAGCCAGGGCCGGCGCCTCAGCCGCAAGCCGGGCGCCAGCCCGCTGTGGGCACGCTATTACGACGCCAGCACGCTCAAGCCGGTGTTTGGCGACCGCGACAAGACCCTGCACGACGACGTCAACGAGATCAGCGCGGAGCGCCGCAATGGCTATGCCTGGTTCGGCACCTGGCCGCTGAAGGCCTTGGCGGCCTACGAACGCTGGTCGTCGCGGCACTGAGGCGAATGGCGCGCGGTGGGTGGCTGGCGCTCACGGCGCCGTGCTGAGCGCCACCCGCAACTCGGGATGCAAAGCCAGCAGGGCCTGCAACACCTGCTCGGCGAACAGGGCGGCGCCCTGCCTGCCCAGATGGGTGCGGTCGAACTGCGGCGGCGCCATCGCCAGTGCGTCGGCGCCGGCCTGCCCCAAGGCCTCGACGGCGGCGGCGCTGACTGCGTTCAGGTCGATCACGGGCACATCGAGCTCTGCCGCCACGCGCAGGCAGGCTTCGGCCCAGGGGCGCAAGTCGTTCTGCAACAGGCCCTGGGAAAAACTGCGCCGTGTGAGCGGCGTCAGCAGCACCGGATGGGCGCCCAGGGCGCGCACTTCCTGCACATAGGCGGCCAGGTTGGGGCCGAACTCGGTGGCCAGATCGGTCGAGCGACCGGGCTTGCCGGCTTGATCGTTGTGGCCGAACTGGATCAGCACGAGATCGCGCTGCCCCCCGTCGCGCAGCAAGGCGAGCACCGCACGCCACAGGCCCTCGGCGCGGTAGCTCTTGCTGCTGCGGCCACCGCGCGCGAGGTTGAGGCAGGCGAGCTGGTCCAGGCTTTGGCACAGCGCATTGCCGTAGCCGCTGCGCGGCGCCATGGTGGAGTCGCCCACCAGGAGGATGCGCAGCCCCAGCGTCTGCGCGTGGGCGGGAAGCGCCACGCTGCAGAGCAGGGCCGCGGAGAGTGCCAGCCTGCGGATCACGCGGCTCAGAACTTGTAGCGCAGGCCGATCAGGTACTCGCGCCCGGTGACGTTGTTGACCACCACGCTGTCGCGCGCCCGGCTGATGAACTGGTCGTTCGGCTGGTTGGTCAGGTTCACGCCCTCCAGGGTCACGTCCAGCTGCGGTGTGACCTTGTAGGAGATCGAGAAGTCGACGTTGAAGGTTTTGTTCTTGCCTTCGACATCGTTGTTGTTCTGGCCCGGCACGCGGGTCAGATAACTCGATCGTTGCGAGCCCGAGAGGCGCGCGCTCAAGGTGCCGTCGTCGTAGTACAGCGTGGCGTTGTAGGACTTGGGCGAGAGGTTGATGAGATCGTCGGTGATGGTGGTGTTGCTGGTGGGCGATACCACGTACTGGATCTTGGACTTCACATAGGTGTAGTTCAGCAGCGCACCGAAGTTCTTGCCCCAGCCCGGCAGGAAGCTGAAGGGTTGCTGCACGTTCAGCTCATAGCCGCTGAGCTTGCCGCCATCGGTGTTGATCGGGGCCGAGACCTGGAACACCTCCTCACCCGTGAAGCCGGGCGGCAGCAGGGCCATGGGCAGGCCGGTCTGGCTGTAGGGGACGTTGGTGCGCAGGGTCTGGATATAGGTCTTGATGTTCTTCTGGAACAGGCCAAGGCCGACGAAGGCATTCTTTGCGTGGTACCACTCCAGGCTGGTGTCGTAGGTGGTGGCGCGGAAGGGCTTGAGCAGGGGGTTGCCGCCGGTGTAGGAGAGCGTGCCGGTGGTGTTGAGCGTGCCGCCGGGGCTCAGATTGCCCAGCTGCGGCCGCGACATCACCTTGGCCACCGCGCCGCGCAGGATCAGGTCCTTGCTCAGCGTGGCGGCCACATTCACCGCGGGCAGCACGTCGCTGTAGCTGTTCTCGGCGGTGACGGCGGTGCCGCCTGCGGTGGCCAGGTAGCCATCGGCCGTCATCTTGGTTTTCACATAGCGCACACCGGCATTGCCGCGCAGCGGCACGCCGGCCAGGCTGGTGTTGAAGTCGGCCTGCAGGAAGCCACCGGTGTCCGTCTCCACCACGGCGCGGTTGTTGCCGCGCGCGTTGCCGTTGGTGATGGAGGTGAGAGTGAAGTCGCCCGGGCCGCCGGCCGCACCGGTCTTGAGGCAATTGCAGTAGATGTCGTAGGCGGCGGCGATGGCGTTCAGGTCGGGGATCAGCCAGGCCGTGGCGGTGCCGGCTGGCAGGCTCTGGCCCTTGCCGAAACCGTTGAGTGCGGTGACCAGGCTGGCCTGGCTGACGCCGGCCGGCAGGGTGTTCATGGTCTCCACCGTGCGGCGCGACTCGAAGGTCGTGAAGCTGAACTTCTTGTAGTCGGCTCCGCCCTTCAGGGTGAGCCGGTCGGGGATCAGCTCCCAGGCCAGGTCCAGGTGCGCGATGTCGTTGATATTGGTGGCACCCTGGGGCCGGATGCGGATCTCGCTGGGCGTGAAATTGGTGATGCTGCTGGAGCCCACCGGCACGCCCAGGATCTTCAGCGGGCCGTTTGGATCGGTGGGGCTGAAGGGATAGGTGATGGACGGCGCGCGGTCATTGGCGCGGAAGTCGATCTCGTAACCATTCACGTTCGCCGCATCCAGGGTGGTGGTGGTCTGGATCGGGTTGCTGAACTTCGAGGTCGCGCGGCCCACGCGGGCGGTGAGCTTGAGCGAATCACCGATGTCCTGCTCGAGCGTGAGCGTGGGCTGGGTGAATGTGGTGGAGAGCTCGTCGAAGCGCGATTCCGAGCGGATGTCCACGCCGTTGTACTTGCCATAGAGCAACTCGCCGTTCGGGCCGTATTCGGTGGCCAGCACGCTGGTCTGTGGCTTGCCGCCCTGCGAGAGCGTGCGGCTGAAGGAGATCGCTTCCAGGAAGTCTTCCTGCCGCGTCGCCTTGAGCTTGGAGTACAGCATGTCCAGCGTCAACAGGGTGCCTTCGGCCGGCTTGACCTGGATCGCACCGGTCAGGCCCAGTCGGTCCTGGTCGTGGGTGAGGCGGCCATAGCGCGGCAGGCGCGGGTGGAAGTTCTCTGCCTTGCTGGCGGCGTTGAAGGCGGCGATGTTCTCGGGCGTGTTCGGCAGTCGTGTCACGCCTTGGGCGGCCGGGCCGCAGGTGGTGGCGGTGGAGCCGGCCGGCAAGCCCGTGGTGATGCCTTGCGGCGGGCACCAGCCTCCCGAGGAGGTGCCGTTGTCCCAGCGCACCGTGCTGAAGCCTTCTTCCAGCAGCTGGCGCTTGGATGACGCACCCGAGAGCAGCACGCCCACCTTGTTGTCGGCGAAGGTGTTGGAGAGCAGGAAGGACGCCTTGGGATTGGTCTTGCCCGAGAGATCGTTGTACACGCCCTTCAGCGACACCGCGGCGGTGAAGCCTTTCAGGTCGAAGGGGCGGGCGGTCTGCAGGTCGACCGTCGCACCCAGCGATCCTTCGTCCACATCGGCCGAACTGCTCTTGCGCACCGTCAGCGAACTGAACAGATCGGCGGCGAACACATTGAAGTCGAAGCCGCGCGAACGGTTTGCGCCGCCCGAGCTGTCGGTGCCGCCGGTGGTGGCCAGGGCCTCCACACCGTTGATGCGCACGCGGGTGAAGTCCTGCCCCAGGCCGCGCACCGTGATGCTGCGGCCCTCGCCGGCATCGCGGTCGATCACCACGCCGGGTACGCGCTGCAGCGATTCGGCCAGGTTGGTGTCCGGGAACTTGCCCATGTCCTCGGCCTTGATGACATCGACGATGCCGCTGTCATCGCGCTTGGTGCGCAGGGCGCTTTCCAGCGAGGCGCGCAGGCCGGTGACGACCACCTGGTCCAGCGCAGCAGGTTCGCTCTTGGCGGTCTGCTGGGCCTGTGCGGCGGACGCGATCAGCAGGCTGCTGCCGGCCAGCAGGCAGGCGTTCAGTTTGGAAAGGCGGGGCGGGGTGTGGCGTTGGCGGGTCTGCATGTGCGATGTCTCCGATTGTTTTGCAAGTCTTACCCTGGCCCGGTTTCTGTGTCCGTGGCTCGGTCGGGTTGACCATGGGGGCGCGCGCAGGGCGCCTGGGGTGACTCGGAGAGCTGCTGCAGTGCCGCCCGCCGCTGTGTGGCTAGGATGGCTAGAGGTAGTCCTCGCGGCGGGGGGTGAATTGGTCCAGCAAGGTGCTGCCGGCTTCCAGGGCCACCACGCCATGCGTGTGCAGGCGCGGGGCAATGAAGGCGTCGCCGGCACGGAGCACGCGCTTGTGGCCGGCGACCTCGGCTTCGAAGGAGCCGCTGATCACGTAGGCGATCTGGTCGTGCTCGTCATGGGCGTGCGGGGTGCCGATGGCGCCCTGGTCGAACTGCACCAGCACCGACATCAAGCCGGGCGTGTGGCCCACGATCTTGCGGCGGATGCCGTCGCCCAGTTCTTCCCAAGGGGTGGTGGCGGCGTCGAAAAACGGGTTCATGCGGGCACTCCTGGCGCTGCGATTTCGAATCACTATAGCGGCCGCACAGAAAAATGAAACAGTGGTTCACTAAATAGAAACCATAATTCCGGGAAAGTCCCGAGCTGTCTAAGCTTGCGTCCAATCACCCCGTCCTGCCGCCTTGGCAGGGCCGCCAAGAACCCTGCCAGAGCAAGGAAAAGCACGATGGAAATCCGCCAACCCATCCACAGCGAACATGCGCGCACGCTGGACACCGAAGGCCTGCGCCGCCACTTTCTGGTGGAAGACCTGTTCAAGCCCGACGCGGCCACGCTGACCTACAGCCAGATCGATCGCATCATCGTCGGCGGCATCATGCCGGTGACTCAGGCGGTGAGCTTTTCGCCCGAGCTGGGGCGCCACACCGGCACTGATTTCTTCCTGCAGCGCCGTGAGTTGGGCCTCATCAATATCGGTGGCGCCGCACGCGCCACGGTGGACGGCCGGGTGTTCGAGATCGGCCCGCGCGAAGCCCTGTATGTGGGGCAGGGTGCCCAGCAGTTGCAGTTCGAAAGCGTGGATGCCGCCGTGCCCGCCAAGCTCTACTTCAACTGCGCGCCGGCACACACGGCCTACCCGCACCGCAAGGTGACACTGGCCGAGGCCTCGCCCGAGACCCTGGGCGCCGCCGAAACCAGCAACCGCCGCACCATCTACAAGTTCCTGGTGCCCGATGTGCTGCCCACCTGCCAGTTGCTGATGGGCATGACCCAGCTGGAGCCCGGCAGCCTCTGGAACACCATGCCCTGCCACACGCACGATCGGCGCATGGAGGTCTATTTCTACTTCGACATGAGCGAGAACGCCGCGGTGTTCCACATGCTGGGCGAGCCGACGCAGACGCGCCATCTGGTGGTGCGCAACGAACAGGCCGTCATCAACCCGAGCTGGAGCATCCATGCCGGTGTGGGCACCCAGGCCTACACCTTCATCTGGGGCATGGTGGGCGAAAACCAGGTCTTCAAGGACATGGACCATGTCCCGATGACGGCCTTGCGTTGAGGGGAGCCGCAACATGATCCTCGACAACTTCCAACTGCACGGCCGCGTGGCCATCGTCACTGGCTGCAACACCGGCCTGGGCCAGGGCATGGCCCGCGCGCTGGCGCAGGCAGGCGCCGACATCGTGGGCGTGAACGTCTCCGAGCCGGATGAAACCCGTGCCCAGGTCGAGGCGCTGGGCCGCCGCTTCCTGGACCTGCGCGCGAATCTCTCCGACATCAGCTGCTTGGAGGGCCTGGTGGAGCAGGCCAAGAGCCTCAGCGGCCGGGTGGACATCCTGGTCAACAACGCCGGCATCATCCGCCGCGAGGACGCCATCAAGTTCAGCGAGAAGGACTGGGACGACGTCATCGACCTGAACCTGAAGACGGTGTTTTTCTTCTCGCAGGCGGTGGCGCGCCAGTACCTGGCCCAGGGCGGTGGCGGCAAGATCATCAACGTGGCCTCGATGCTGTCCTACCAGGGCGGCGTGCGCGTGCCGTCCTACACCGCCAGCAAGAGCGGCGTGATGGGCATCACGCGCTTGATGGCGAATGAATGGGCGGCCCACCGCATCAATGTGAACGCCATCGCGCCGGGCTATATGGCCACCAACAACACCGCGGCGCTGCGTGCCGACGAGGGCCGCAATGCCTCCATCCTGGAGCGCATCCCGGCCGGGCGCTGGGGCGTGCCCGATGATCTGGCCGGGCCGGTGGTGTTTCTGGCCTCGCAGGCCTCCGACTACGTGAACGGCTACACCGTCGCCGTCGACGGCGGCTGGCTTGCGCGCTGATCACACCTCTTGAGGCGGCCGAGGCCGCATGCCATGTACGAGAACAAACGCCTCGGCTTCCTGTTCGTCCTGCCCTTCGTGCTGGGCGTGCTGCTGTTCAAGCTCTTCCCCTTCGTGGCGAGCTTCGCGCTCAGCTTCAGCCAGTACGACCTGATCGACCCGCCGGAGTTCGTGGGCCTGGCGAATTACCAGGAGCTGGCCACGGGTGACCCGCTGTTCCGCAAATCGCTGGGCGTGACGCTGCTGTTCGCGGCGCTGGCCGTGCCGCTGCGCGTGGGCTTTGCGCTCTTCATCGCCCATGTGCTGAACTTCAAGATGCGCGGCATCAACTTCTTCCGCGCCGCCTTCTACCTGCCCTCCATCCTGGGCGGCTCGATCGCGGTGGCGGTGCTGTGGCGTTTCATCTTCTCCAAGAACGGGTTGGTCAACCTGCTGCTCTCGCAGCTCGGCATCGAGCCCATCGCCTGGCTGGCCGACGAGCATTACTCCATGTGGACCATCGTGCTGCTGTTCACCTGGCAGTTCGGCTCGGCCATGGTGATCTTTCTGGCGGCGCTGCAGAACGTCTCGGTCTCCCTGTACGAGGCGGCCGAATGCGATGGCGCGAGCAAGTTCCAGCAGTTCTGGCGCATCACCGTGCCGCTGATCACGCCGGTGATCTTCTTCAATCTCATCATGCAGATGGTGCATGCCTTCCAGGAGTTCAACGGGCCCTACCTGATCACCGAGGGCGGCCCCCTGAGCTCCACCTATGTGCTGGCGCTCTATATCTACGACCAGAGTTTCCGCTTCTTCAATCTGGGATACGGTGCCGCACTGTCCTGGGTGTTGTTCGCCCTGGTCGGCGGCTTGAGCGCCTTCTCCTTCTGGAGCTCCAAGTACTGGGTCTTCTACGCCGGTGAGAAGGAGCGCAAATGACGAGCAGCACAGAGACCCTGGTGCTCAACCGCGAGCGCGGCCGCCCCTGGTTGCGCTACCTGGTGCTGGGCCTGGTGGCCTTGGTGATGCTCTACCCCTTGTTGTGGCTGGTGGGCGCCTCCTTCAAGAGCAATGGCGAGATCTTCAGCGAGATCGGCTTCTGGCCCAGTCGTTTTGATTTTTCCGCCTATGCCAAGGGCTGGAAGACGAGCACGGAATACAGCTTCGCCACCTACTTCCTCAACAGCTTCCTGATCACCATCCCGCGCATCATCGTCACGGTGATCTCTTGCGTGCTGGTGGCCTATGCCTTCGCGCGCTTCGAGTTCTGGGGCAAGAAGTTATTGTTCTCCGTCATGGTGGGCACCATGATGCTGCCGCTGATCGTGTTACGCCTGCCGCAGTACCTGCTGTTCCGCGAGCTCGGCTGGCTGGACAGCTACCTCCCTTTGATCGTGCCCTCCGCCTTTGCCACCGACACCTTCTTTGTCTTCATGCTGGTGCAGTTTCTGCGCGGCATCCCGCGTGACATGGAGGAGGCCGCGCAGATCGACGGCTGCAACGCGCTGCAACTGCTCTGGCACATCATCGTGCCCTTGCTCAAGCCGGCCATCATCTCGGTGATCGTGTTCCAGTTCATCTGGACCATGAACGACTTCATGGGCCCGCTGATCTACCTGGCCTCGGTGGAGAAATACCCGGTCTCGCTGGCGCTGAAGATGAGCATCGGTGCCACCGAGGAAGTGGAGTGGGCGAATGTGATCGCGATATCGGTGGTGGCGCTGATCCCTTCGGTCACCGTGTTCTTCATGGCGCAAAAGCACTTCATCGAAGGCGCCTCCAGCAGCGGAATCAAAGGATAGAGCCGTGGCCCATCTGAGCCTGAAGAAAATCGAGAAGGTCTATGCCAACGGCTTCAAGGCCGTGCATGGCGTGGACCTGGAAGTGCGCGACGGCGAGTTCATGGTCTTCGTGGGCCCCTCGGGCTGCGCCAAGAGCACCTTGCTGCGCATGATCGCGGGGCTGGAGAGCATCACCGGCGGTGAGCTGCACATCGGCAGCAAGAAGGTCAATGAACTCGCACCCAAGCAGCGCGGCATTGCCATGGTGTTCCAGAACTATGCGCTCTACCCGCATATGACGGTGTACGAGAACCTGGCCTTCGGGCTCAAGCTGGCGGGCACGCCCAAGACCGAGGTGGCGCAGCGCGTGCGCCATGCCGCCCAGCTGCTGGAGATGGAGCATCTGCTGGAGCGCTATCCCAAGCAGCTCAGCGGCGGCCAGGCCCAGCGCGTGGCGGTGGGGCGCGCCATCGTCAAGAAGCCCGAGGTGTTTCTGTTTGACGAGCCGCTCTCCAACCTGGATGCCAAGCTGCGCGCCTCGATGCGCGTGCGCTTGACTGAGTTGCACCGCAATCTGCGCGAGTCGGGCCAGCCCGCCACCGTGGTCTATGTGACGCACGACCAGGTGGAAGCCATGACCATGGGCGAGCGCATCTGCGTGCTCAAGGAGGGGGTGATCCAGCAGGTGGACACGCCCACCGCGCTCTACGACCACCCGGCCAACGCCTTCGTCGCCAGCTTCATCGGCTCGCCCGAGATGAACATCCACGAGGCGCAGCTGCAGCCGCAGGGCGAGGGTCTGGCTGTTGTGCTCGGGGGCCAGGTCTTGCCGCTGCCGGCTGCCAAGGCGCAGCCACTGCGCAGCCGCAGCGGCGCCGTCAAGTTCGGCCTGCGGCCCGAGCATGTGACGGCACTGCCGCGCGAAGGCAGCCTGGCCGTGCCTTGCAGTCTGCGCTTTGTCGAGCACATGGGCAGCGAGGTGTTCGTGCATTTCTGCATCGGCGAGACCGCCATGACGGCGCGTGTGCCGGCCGATCAGCTGGGCGAGCTGGCCGGCAAGACGCGCGGTGCAGCGCATGTGTTCCACCTGCAGCTCGAGCGCTGCCATCTGTTCGACGCCGAGACCGGCGCGAACCTCTTGCTGTGAAGCGCCGACAGTTCAGCGCCGCGCTGGCGCTCAGCCCCCTGCTGGTGCGTGCCCAGCCCGAACCCACCGTGCTGCGCTTTGCCTGGTGGGGCGGCGCCGGTCGGCACGAGGCCACGCTCAAGGCCATCGCCGCCTTCGAGCGCCAGCATCCCGGCCTCAAGATCAAGGCCGAGTACATGGGCTTCAACGGCTATCTGGAGCGGCTCACCACCCAGATCGCTGGTGGCTCCGAGCCCGACATCATGCAGATCAACTGGGCCTGGCTGGCCATGTTCAGCAAGCGCGGCAATGGCTTTGCCGACCTGAACCGCCATGCGAACGTGCTGGCGCTGGACCAGTTCCGCGCCGACGATCTGGCCGCCGGCATGGTGGGTGGCAAGTTGAACGCCCTGCCCACGGCCTACAGCGCGCGTGTGATGCTGTGGAACGAGGCCGCCTTCCAGCGCGCCCGTGTGCCCTTGCCGCGTAGCTGGGACGAACTCTTCGCCGCCGGCCCGCTGTTCAAGCAGCGGCTTGGGCCGCAGGCCTATCCGCTGGACGGCGAGCTCTACGACATGATCCTGCTGGCCCAGGCCTGGGTGCAGCAGAAATACGGCACGCCCTATGTCGACCCGCTGAGCCCGCGCGTGGCCATGAGCGAGGCCGCGGCGCTGGACTGGGTGCGCATCTACCGCCGCCTGGTGGACGAGCATGTGGCCACGCCGCTGCCGCTGCGCGCCAGCCTTGGGGGCGCCGACAAGCCCACCGAACAGCAGCAGGACTGGGTGGTGGGCAACTGGGCCGGCAACTTCACCTGGGATTCGGCCATCCCCTTGCGTGCCGCCACCCTCAACCGCGAGCAGAAGCTGGTGCTGGGCGAGTTCCCCACCCTGCCGGATGCCAAGACCAGCGGCATGTTCGGCCGACCCACCGTGATGCTGGCCTTGGGTCGCCACAGCAAGCAGCCCGAACTGGCGGCGCGCTTCATCAACTACCTGCTCACCGACCCCGATGCCGCCCTGATCCTGGGCAAGACGCGCGGCGTGCCGGCCGCGGCGCGGCAGTTCGAGGTGCTGGCCCAGGCCCACAAACTGCCCGCGATGGAACTGGCTGCCCATGAACAGATCAAGGCGCAGCGTGAGGCCGGGCGCGTGCCGGTGCCGGCGCCGCTGTTCGAGCATGCGCGCCTGCACAAGTTCATGCGCGAGGTGTTCGAGACCGTCGCCTATGGCAAGACCAGCAACGAGGCCGCGGCGCGCCGCCTGGTCGACGAGGGCAATGCCCTGTTGAAGCGAATCAAATAGCGAAGCACCATGAAACACCACAGCCGACAACTCAGCTTTGAGACCCGCGAGGATCCCGACACCGGCGCACGCGTCACGCGCCTGACGCCGGCGGACGTCACCTGCCATCGCAACTACTTCTACCAGAAGTGCTTCAGCAACGATGGCGAGCGCCTGATCTTCGGTGCCGAATTCGGGCCGGGCAGCGCCTGGAACTACCACCTGCTGGATCTGCGCACCCAAGTGGCCACCCAGCTCACCGATCAGGCCGGCGAGAACACCTTTGGCGGCTTTCTCAGCCCCGACGACCGGCATCTCTATTTCGTGCGCGCCGAGCGGCAGCTGATACGCCTGGCCTTGAGTGAGCTGAGCGAAGAGGTGGTCTACACCGTGCCGCAGGGCTGGGTGGGCTATGGCACCTGGGTGTCCAACAGCGCCTGCACCCGGATGGTGGGCATCGAGATCCATGCGGACGATTGGTTCCCGCTCTCCGACTGGCAGAAGTTCCACCAGATGTTCCACGCCAAGCCGCGCTGCCGCCTGATCCGCATCGACCTGGCGACCGGCGCGCGCGAGATCATCCTGGAAAAGCAGGGCTGGCTGGGCCATCCGCAGTACCGCCCCTTTGACGATCACACCGTGGCCTATTGCCACGAAGGCCCGCATGACTTGGTGGATGCGCGCATGTGGTTCATCAACGAGGACGGCACGAACATGCGCTGCGGCAAGCAGCATCTCGAGGGTGAGGCCTGCACGCATGAGTTCTGGGTGCCGGACGGTTCGGCCATGATCTATGTCTCCTACCTCAAGGGCCAGAGCGAGCGCTGGATCTGTTCGCTGGACCCGGTCACGCTGGAGAGCAAGCGCCTGGCCCTGATGCCGCCCTGCTCGCACCTGATGAGCAATTTCGACGGCACGCTGCTGATCGGTGATGGCTGCGACTCGCCTGCCGATGTGGCCGACACCAGCAGCCACCAGATCCAGACCGACCCCTACCTGCATCTCTTCGATCTCAAGGCGGGCACGGAGCGCAAGGTCGCGCGGCACGACAGCAGCTGGCGCGTCTACAAGGGCAACCGCCAGGTCACGCACCCGCACCCCTCGTTCACGCCCGACCAGCGGCAGGTGCTCTACAGCTCGGACTGCGACGGCGAGCCGGCCTTGTTCCTGGCCGATCTCTGATGCGGGCCGCCTTGGTCGCCTTGCTGGTGTGGGTCAGCCCGGTGCAGGCCCAGGAACGCCCGCAGCTGAGCGAGGCGCAGGCCGCCGCGATGCGGCTGGCCGACTACCTCGGTGATTGGCAGCCTGCCCCCTTGGACGCCAGCACCTGGACAGCGGACTTCGTGGTGGCCGCCGATGGCAGCGGCACCCACCGCAGCCTGCAGGCCGCCATCGATGCCTTGCCCGCCCAGGGCCGGCGCCACTACATCCGGCTCAAGCCCGGCCGCTACCGCGAGCAGCTGTGCATCCAGGGCAAGGCGCCGTTCACGCTCTATGGCCAAGCCGGTGATGCGGCCGCGGTGCAGATCGTGCAGGGGCACTTTGCGGCGGAGCCCAAGCCGGTGGGCGCGCCCGCCAACCCCTGCACGCCGGACCTCGCCGCCAGCCAGTACGGCACCGCTGGCAGCGCCACCTTGGCGATCTTCAGCGACGATGTGCAGCTGGCGCACCTGAGCGTGGTCAACGATGCCATGGACGCGGTGCGCGAGGGCCAAGGCTACCCGGCCGCGGTGGGCGAGAGCGGTGGCGCCCAGGCCGTGGCCCTGATGACCGAGGGCGACCGACTTCAGATGCAGGACGTGCGCCTGCTGGGCCACCAGGACACTTTCTTCGTGCGTGCCAAGCCGCGGGGCGGACCGTCGCGCGTGTGGCTGCGGGCCAGCCTGATCGCGGGCGACGTGGACTTCATCTTCGGCAATGGCACGCTGGTGATCAGCGACAGCACCGTCCTCAGCCGCGCCGGCCGCCGCGTGCCGGGCAGCGGCGGCTATCTGCTGGCGCCCAGCACGGCGCCGCAGCAGCCCTTCGGCATCCTGGTGCAGGGCAGCCGCCTGCTGGCAGAGCCCGGCGTGGCCGCGGCCAGCATCGCGCTCGGACGGGCCTGGGATGCCGGCGTGGCACGTGGCGCCTGGCAGGCGGGCGTGTCGCCGAACGGGCAGGCCCTGATCCGCGACAGCCAGCTCGGCCCGCACCTGCGCGGCTGGGGCGCCTCCACCTCGCGGCGCCCCTTTGACGCTGCGACGCAGCGCCTGAGCGAGTACCGCAACCAATCGGTCGTGGAGTAGGGCCGCGCACAGTGGACAATGTCGCTCTGAATCTGACCTACCAGACCGAAGCCATCAACAAGCAGCAATCAGCGCATGGACGACGATTCGATTGATTCATCCAAGCAGCAGCCCGAGTCGGTGGCCGCGGTGCTCAAGGTGTTTGCCATCCTGCAGGCGCTCTCCGAGCGCAGCGAAACCGGCATCTCCGAGCTTTCGGTACGGCTGGCCATGCCCAAGGCCACGGTCTACCGCTTTCTGCAGACCATGATGACCCTGGGCTACGTGCGCCAGGAGTCCGGCAGCGAGCGCTACGGCCTCACCATGAAGGCCTTCGAGCTGGGTGCCAAGGCCTTGCAGTACCCGGATCTGGTGGACCTCTCCAAGCACCATATGCAGATGCTGGCCGACGCCACCGGCGAGACCGTGCACCTGGGCACCCTGATCGACAGCGAGATCATCTATGTGCACAAGATCGACTCGCGCCACACCCTGGGCATGTACTCGCGCATCGGCCGGCGCGCGCCCCTGCACTGCACCGCCATCGGCAAGGTGCTGATGGCCTGGGAGCATCCGCAGCGGCGCGATCGGGTGCTCGACGGCGCCGAGTTCCAGCGCTTTCGTGACAAGACCATCGTGGATCGAAGCGAGTTCCTGGCCGAGTTGGAGCGTGTCAAGGCGCAGGGCTATGGCGAGGACCGCGAGGAGTTCGACGACCATATCCGCTGCCTGGGCATCCCCATCTTCGACCGCCTCGGCCAGCCGATTGCCGGCATGAGCGTGTCCTTCCCGAGCTTCCGCTACGACGAAGCCAAGGCCCCGGAGATCATTGCCATGCTCACCGCCGCCAGCCGCGACATTTCGGCGCGCCTGGGTTGCAGCAAATTCCCGCTGGACGCTGCGCCCAAGGCGCTGCCCGCCCGATGACGCTGCCGCCGCGCGAGCTGTTGCGCCGGCTCTTCGACGCCGCGGTGGCGCGCGCCCAGCCGCTGCAGGTGATGGCGGGGCAACTGCCGGCGCCCCCGCAGCATGGCCGCACCCTGGTGCTGGGCGCCGGCAAGGCCGGCGGCGCGATGGCTGAAGCGCTGGACGCGCTGTGGCCGGCCGAGGCCCCGCTCAGCGGCCTGGTGGTGACGCGTTACGGCCATACCCCGCCCGCCTATGCCGCCCGCCCCGGGCGCATCGCGGTGGTGGAGGCCGCCCACCCGGTGCCCGATGCGGCGGGTGAACAGGCCGCCGCGCGCATGCTGACACTGACGCAAGGCCTGAGCCCCGCGGATCTGGTGATCTGCCTGATCTCCGGCGGCGCCTCCGCGCTGCTGAGTCTGCCCGCCCCGGGCCTGAGCCTGGCCGACAAGCAGGCGGTCAACCGCGCCCTGCTGAAGAGCGGTGCCACCATCGCCGAGATGAACTGCGTGCGCAAGCATCTCTCCGCCATCAAGGGCGGGCGGCTGGCGGCGGCCTGCCACCCCGCGCAAGTCCTGACCCTGCTGATCAGCGATGTGCCGGGCGACGACGCGGCCGTGATCGGCTCCGGCCCGACCCTGCCCGATCCGACGAGCTGCGCGGAGGCACTGGCGATCTGCACGCGCTACGGCATCGCGCTGCCGCCGGCCGCACTGGCCGGCCTGCAGAGCGGCGCACTGGAAACGCCCAAGCCGGGTGCCGCCTGCTTCCAGGGTCAGGCCTTGCGCATGCTGGCCACGCCGCGCATGAGCCTGGAGGCAGCGGCAGCCGAGGCGCGCGCGCTGGGCCTGGCGGCGCATATCCTGTCCGACGAGATCGAGGGCGAGTCGCGCGAGATCGGTGCCATGCATGCGGCGCTGGCGCGCTCGGTGGCCCTGCACGGCACGCCCTTTGCCCGGCCCTGCGTGATCCTCTCCGGCGGCGAGACCACCGTGACGGTGCGCGACAAGTCCGGCCGCGGCGGCCGCGCCAGCGAGTTCCTGCTCGGCTGCGCCCTGGGGCTGGGCGGGGTGGGCGGCGTGCATGTGCTGGCCGCCGACACCGATGGCATCGACGGCGTGCAGGACAACGCCGGCGCCTTCGTCGCGCCCGACACGCTCATGCGCGCCGCGGCGCTGGGCCTGAAGGGGCGCGATTACCTGGACCGCAACGACGCCTACAGCTTCTTCGGCGCCCTGGGCGATCTGCTGGTGACCGGGCCCACCTACACGAATGTGAACGACTTCCGGGCGCTCTTGATTGCCTAGATAGCGAGCCCGCGCCGCGCCGCCATCTCGCGCCCCATCTCGGTCTGCGCCGGCTCGGCCAGCAGCGCCGCGGCGGCCGGAAAGACCAGACCGTCCTCGGTGCGCAGATGGGCATCGTGCAGGCGCACGAACAGTGTTGCCGCCGGGGTCAGGTCTTGCAGCAGGTGCGAGTCCAGCGGGCCGTTCAGTGGGCCATCGGGCAGGGCCGCCAGCTCGTGCAGCGGCCGGCGCAGCGCCTGCCAGGCGGCGCTGATCTGCACATGCTGGGCGCGCAGCTCGGCGCAGGCCTGCTTCTGCGCGGCATCGCCGCCGGCCTCCAGCACCGGGAACACATGCAGCTCCTCATCCTGGTGGTGCAGCGGCGCCGCCACGTCGAAGTAGCGCAGCACATCGCGCGCGGCGCTGCGGGCGGCCTCGTCGCAAGCCTGCTGCTCCTGCAGATGCGCGAGCAGGCGCTCCAGCAGATCCAGGCTGCGCTGCACCCGCTCATGGCAGGCACCCAGCAGCTCGAAGGGCTGCGCATAGCTGCTGCCAGGCTGCAGGGTCGGCGTGCCGGAACTCATGGCGGATTTGGGCTGAATCAAGGGCATGTGGGGATTGTCCCTGGCCCGCGGGGCGCTGAGCGCCCGAATGTGGGCGGTTTGATGCAACGCAAGGACACCGGCCAGGCCCTGGCCCACATTGCGAATCATCTCAGCACACATAGCAGAACACCATCGTGGACAGTCTCAACCTCACAGCGGCGCGCCCGGCGCGCAAGCCGGTGACCGGCTCGGTAGCGGTTGCCGATCTTCGGCTCGGTGCCGCCGAGTGGCAGGCGGTGCTGGGTGGCGAGAGCCTGAGCAGCACCGAGTTGCTGGCCCTCAATGCGATGGCCCAACTGCAGCAGGTGGCGGTGGGCAGCATGGTGTTCACGCGCCTGCAACCCGCCGAGTACCTGGTGGCGGTGGTGGACGGCGCGGTGGGCCTCGGCCTGGCGCGCGACGATGCGCCCTTCCACCTGGAGCACACGGTGCGCGGCCCGCACTGGTTGGACGTCAGCAGCGCCTGGTTGGGCGGCGGCTACGGCCAGGATGCACGGGTGGTGAACGAGGCGCTGGTGCTGAGGCTGCCGGTGGAGGGTATGCGTCAGCTGATCGCGCGCCAGGCCGATATGCTGGACCGCCTGCTGGTGGCGCTGGCGCAGAACGTGCACAGCCTCACCGGTGTCACCCATGACCTGATGCACAAGGACGCCGAGAAGCGCTTGGCCGCCTGGCTGCTGCAGCGCGCGGTGCCCGAGGCCGATGGCGGCGCGGCGATCTCGCTGAAGGAACGCAAGCGCGACATCGCGGCCCAGCTGGCGATCACGCCGGAGACGCTGTCGCGCATGATGCGTCAGCTCAACCGCAAGGGCGTGATCGAGGTGCAGGGCTACAGCGTCAAGGTCTTGTGCCTGACGGCGCTGCAGGCGCTGGCGCGCGACTAGCCTCTGGCTGAGCGCGCACGGGCGCCTCGGCCGGAAACCGCAGGCGCACGCAGGTGCCGCTGGGCCAGGCGGCCTCGATGCCGAGCCTGCCGCCCAATTGCTGCTGCGCCAGCACCTGCACCACATGCAGGCCCAGGCCCGCGTGCCCATGGCCGCGGGCCGTCGTCATGAAGGGCGTGAACACCTGCTCGCGCAGCTCGCTGGCGATGCCGCGGCCGTTGTCCTGCACGCACAGCTCCAGACCCTCGGCCTCGCGGGCCAGCCTGACCTCGATGGCCGGCGCCGCCGGCAGGGGCGGTTCGAAGGCATGGGTGAGGGCGTTGTCGATGAGCTGGTCGAGGATGCGCAGCAGGGCGCCCGGATAGCCGTCGACCTTGCCGACCGGCTGCAGCAGCGCCCGCAGCGCCACGCCGCGCGCGCCGGCGCTGCCATGCCAACGCTGCAGCGCCTGCTCGATCTGCCGCCGCGGGTCGAAGCGCCGGCGCGGCTCCGGCATCTGCTCGATCGAGAGTTCCTTGAAGCGCTGCACCAGATCGGCGGCGCGCGTCAGCGCCTTGTGGCCCAGCAGATGGCTGTTGTCCAGCAGGGCCAGGAACTCGTGCAGCTCGGCGCGCTTGAGCTGGCCATCGGCGAGGCGGCGGCGCAGCTCGGCGGTGGCATCGGCCTCGGTGGAGAGGGCCAGCAGCGCATTGCCCAGCGGTGTGTTGAGCTCGTGCGCCACGCCCACCACGATATGCGCCATCGCCGCCTGGCGCTCCTGGTGGGCGAGCGCCTGCAGGGTCTGGTGCAGCTCGGCGCTGCGCTCGCGCACGCGCCGCTCCAGCTCGTCATGGGCCTGCTGCAGCGCGGCCTCGGTGGCCTGGCGTATCGAGACCTCGGCGCGCAGCTGGTCCAGCGTGAGGGTCAGTTCTTGATGGCGCTGCGCCAGTGCCGCCTGCAGCTCGTTGCCATGCTGCTGCAGCAGATCGTTCTGCACGCGCAGCTGCGAGAGCGTGAGCGCATCGGCCAGCAGGCGCGAGCTGAGCTCCTGGCGCTGGCGGTTGCGCCGCTCCTGCAGGGCCTGCAGCTCCAGCTGGGCCTGGTAGGCCAGCTTGTCGAGCCCCGCCTGGTGCGCGGTGCTCACTAGCAGCTCGGCCACGCGCAGCTGCAGCATGCCCAGATAGCTGTTGATGCCGACGTCGCGGAACTCCGCCAGGATGGTCTGGAAGCCGCGGATGGCCGCATCGCGCTGGCCCTCGCCCAGGGCGATCAGGGCCTCGACAAAGGCGGTCCAGCTGCGCTGCTCATCGCGTGCGCGCTCGCTGCCGCCGTCCGCCCTGGGCGGCCAGACCTGGTCCAGCAAGCTCCGCATCTGCTGCAGGTGCTGGCGCGCCAGCGCGATGTCGCCGCGTCGCGCATGGCCGATCGCCAGGTTGACGGCGGCGCGGTAGCGGGCATAGGGCGGGCCGCTGGCCTCGGCATCGAGGCGCGAGCGCGCATGCCAGTGCAGGCTGGCATCGCGGTGCGCGGCCGCGTCGGCGCCGCCCGCCTCGGCCAGGAAATAATGCGCCGAGCCCAGCTGGCTGCATACCAGCAGGCGCAGCTCGGCATCGGCCAGCGTCTCGGCCAGCGGTTGCAGCAGCTCGATGGCCTCGCGCTGCAGGCCGCAGCGCAGCAGCGCGTTGGCGGCACTCACGTCCAGCACCACCAGGGCCTCGGCGTCGTGCCCGCCGCGCAGCCAGGCGCGCGCGCGCCCGAAGGCGCTGAGTGCGGGCTCCTCCAGGCCGAGGCGGCCGAACACCTCGCCCAGGGTGATGGCGATCTCGGCGCAGGTGGAGGCCGCCAGGCCGGTGTTGGCCAGGGTGTCCAGGCGCTGCGCCTCGGCCACGCAGTCCAGCGACACTGACGGCGTGGCGCTGGCGCGCAGCCGCAGGTCCAGCGCCTGCACCGCCAGCTGGGCCGAGGCCACATCGGCCTGGGTCGGCGCCAGGCCCTGGCACAGGCCCAGGCAGCGCCAGGCGTCGGCGCTGCGGTTCACGAGGATGCAGCGCCGCGCCTCGGCCAGCAGGGCCGGGAAGGCCGGGTCGGGCGAGGCGGTGGCGTGGTCGGACGGCGCGGACATACAGCGGGTGGCGGGCCTGTCCGGCCGAGTGTAGGCCAGGCCGCTGCGCCGGGCGGCCGCCGCGCGCGGCTATCCTTCGCCTCCAACGACGATGTGACCCCGGGGGCGAGGGATGGAGAGTGCGGACTATGTGCACCTGCTGCGGCTCAACGAGCAGGCCAGCCGGGAAGCGCCCGAGCGCTATCGCCAGCGCGTGCTGCGCTTTGCGGTGCTGGGCTATGTGGCGGTGTTCCTGTTCGGCCTGCTGGCGCTGGCCGGGCTGCTGTGGCTGGGCTGGCGCTGGCAGCATGGGGCCAGGCTGGCGGGCTGGATGATCTGGGGCGGCCTGGCCTGCCTGGGCCTGCTGTGGGCCACGCTGCAGGGGCTGCGCGTGCCGTTCCGGCTGCCCGAGGGCCAGCCGGTCGCGGCGCAGGAGGCCCCCGAGCTGTTTGCCGGCCTGGCGCGCATCCGCGCCAAGGTGCAGGGCCCGGCGCTGCACCAGGTGCTGATCACCGACGACTTCAACGCCGCCATCGTGCAGCAGCCCATGCTGCTGGGTCTGTGGCACCGCAACTTCCTGCTGCTGGGCTGGCCGCTGCTGGCGGCGCTGGAGCCCAAGCGCATGTTCGCCGTGGTGGCGCATGAATACGGCCATCTGCGCGGCGACCATGGCAAGCTCTCGGCCTGGATCTACCGCACGCGCATGTCCTGGGCCAGGCTGAGCCAGCGCTATGAGGAAAGCTCCTCGGCGCTGGGCTGGCTGATGGCCGGCTTCGTGGCCTGGTACTTCCCGCGCTTCAACGCGATGAGCTTCGCGCTGGCGCGCCAGGACGAGTACGAGGCCGACCGCGTGTCGGCGCGCCTGTTCGGTGCCGAGCTGGCCGCCCATACGCTGCAGGAGGTGGCGCTGAAGGCGCAGTGGTTCGGCAGCGACTTCTGGCGCCTGTGGTGGCGCCGCGCGCGCACCGATGAGGCCGCCAGCACCGGCCATTGCGTCGGGCCTTATGCCGGCATGAACAAGCTGCTGCAGCAGCCGCTGGACGCGGCCTGGCAGCGCGAGGCCCTGAAGCGCGAGTTCAAGCGCCTGGCCGGCTTCGACGACACCCACCCGGTGCTGAAGGACCGCCTCGCCAGCCTCGGCCAGGCCGCCGGCCTGCAGCGGCTCTCGGCCATGCACTCGCTGCGTTTGCTGGGCCAGGGCCGGGCGCGCATCGCGCTGGCGCTGGACGCCGCCTGGTGGCAGGCCAACCGCGCCGACTGGCGCAGCCACGGCGAGCGCCTGCGCGCGCTCAACGCGGAGGCGCAGGCGCTCAGCCAGCGCGCCCATGAACTCAGCGCCGCCGAGTGGTTGCGCTGGGCCGATGCGGTGGAAAGCCTCAGCGACAAGGACCCCACACCCTGGCTGGAGCGCGCCCTGCTGCTCGCGCCCGAGGACCCGCAGGCGCTGCACCGGCTGGCGCGCCGCCATGCGCCCAGCGGCGATGCGCGCGTGGGCGCCTGGCTGGAGACGCTGTACCAGCGCCACGAGGCGCTGGCCTGGGCTGCCGCCGATCTGGCGCAGACCTGGGTGGACGCCTGCGGCGCGCGCGACGCGCCGCTGCCGCCCGAGCAGCGCCGCCTCTGGCGCGAGCGCCTGGAGAGCAGCCGCGCGCTGGAGGAGGCAGCCTGGGCAAGCTTCCAGGCGCTGATGCCCTGGGACCAGGGCATCCCGCTCCAGCTCGACGAGGCCCAGCTGCGCGAGCTACGTGGCATCACGCTGCGCGAGGCCGATCTGCGCGGCGCCTGGGTGGGCGAGCAGGCGCTGGATGTGAAGCCGGCGCGCCGCCACTTCACGCTCTGGCTGCAATGCCGGCCCGGCCTCGCGGACGAGGCGCTCGAAGATCTGGCGCAGCGCGTCTACGACGCCGCCGAGCTGCCGGGCCGCGCGCGCGTGGTGGTGCTGGGCCGCCATGTGCCGGCCGACAAGCTGGAACAGGCGCGCGAGCTCACGCAGCTGCTGCAGCGGCGCTGAAACGGCTCAGCGCGGCGGGCTCGGCTCCACCACCTCGGCCGCGCTGCGGAAGGCCTCCACCGCCGCCGGCACGCCGCAGTAGACGGTGGCGTGCAGCAGCACTTCCTGGATCTCCTGCACGCTGGCGCCGTTGTTGAGCGCGCCGCGCACATGGCCCTTGAGCTCATGCTGCTTGCCCAGCGCGGTGAGCATGGCCACGGTGACGAGGCTGCGCGTCTTCAGGTCCAGCCCGGGCCGCTGCCACACATCGCCCCAGGCATTGCGGGTGATGTGCTGCTGGATCGGCGCGCTGAACTCGCTCGCGCCGGCATAGGCGCGCGCCACGAAGTCCTCGCCCATGACCTGCTTGCGCATGGCCAAACCCTTGTCAAATTGCTCATCGTTCATGGCTTCTCCTGCTTTGCCGGCGCAGCATAAGCGGAGCGGGCGGCTATGCTCTCGGGCGTGACTGTCCCCTCGCTCTTGCCACCAGCCCCACATGCCGCCCTGGCCCGCCTGCTGGCCTGGATGTTTGGCCTGCTGCTGATGCTGGCCGCGGCGCCGCTGCCCGCGCGGGCGCAGGGCCTGGGGCCGGGCGGCGCGGCCAGGGCGCTGAGCCAGTACAAGGTGGACAGCTGGCAGACCGAGCAGGGCCTGCCGCTCAACACGGTGCAGGCGCTCTACCAGAGCCATGACGGCTATCTGTGGGTCGGCACGGCGGGCGGGCTGGCGCGCTTCGACGGCGTCCGCTTCACCTGCTTCGACGCGCGCCAGGCGCCTAGCATGGCCTCCGAGCCGGTGTTCGGTTTCATGGAGGACGCGCAGCAGAACCTCTGGATCGGCCACAGCAAGGGCGCGGCCATCTACCGCAAGGGCAGCTTCCAGGCCATGTTCGGCAGCGAGGTCACCGATGGTCGGCGCGTCTGGGCCTTTGCGCAGGCGGCCGACGGCGTGATCTGGGCCGCCACCGAGAACGGCCTGGTGCGCTGGGAACAGGGCCCGGGCAAGGGCGCCACCAGGCTCTACCAGCAGGCCGACGGCCTGCCCACCAACCGCCTGCGCACGCTCGCCTTCGACCGCGCTGGCACGCTCTGGATCGGCACCTCGGGCGGCGGCCTGGTGGCGCTTGCCGCCGGGCGCTTCCGCACCCTGGGCCCGGAGCAGGGCTTCCCGCATCTGCAGGTGCGCCATGTCATCGCCGACCCCGCCGGCGGCATCTGGGCCGCCACCGCCGGCGGCGGGCTGGCGCGCGTGGAGGAGGATGGCCGCATCCGCGTCTACACGGTGGCCGATGGCCTGCCCACCGACCAGCTCACCAGCCTGGCACGCGATGCGCAGGGGGCGCTCTGGATCGGCAGCTGGGGCGCCGGCGTGAGCCGCATGCTCGAGGATGGCCGCTTCAGCACCATCTCCAGCGCCAACGGCCTGGCCGGCGACCAGATCTGGAGCGTGCAGGCCGACCGCGAGGGCAGCATCTGGATCGGCACCTGGGTGGGCGGCCTGAACCGGCTGCGCAATCGCGCCTTCGGGGTGCTGGGCACGCCCGAGGGCCTGTCGCACGACAATGTGCGCGCGGTGCTGCATGGCCGCCAGGGCGTCACCTGGGTCTCGACCTCGGGCGGCGGGCTCAACCGCATCGAGGGCCAGCGCATCAGCGCGCTGCGCAAGGCCGATGGCCTGCCCACCGACGAGATTTCCAGCCTGCTCGAGGACCGCGATGGCGCGCTCTGGATCGGCAGCTACACCGCCGGCGTGGCGCGCCTGCAGGGCGGCAAGATCGAGCGCTTCGGCCCGGCCCAGGGCCTGCCCAGCGCGGAGGTGCGCGTGCTGTTCCAGGACCGCAGCGGCACGCTGTGGGCGGGCACGCAGTCGGGGCTGGCGCGCTTCAGCGGCAAGGGTTTCGAAGCGGTGCGCGACGAGGGCGCGCCGCGCGGCGGCGTGGCGGCGATGCTGCAGGACCGGCAGGGCACGCTCTGGTTCGGCACCACCGGCGACGGCCTGGTGCGCCTGCGCGACGGGCGCTTTCATACCCTCAGCAAGGCCGACGGCCTGGTCTCGAACTGGGTCATGGCGCTTTACGAGGACGCCGATGCCAAGCTCTGGATAGGCACGAACGGCGAGGGCATGAACCGCCTGAGCGACGGCCGCCTGACGGCGATACGCCCGGCCGACGGGCTCTGGGACGGCATCGCCCTGACCATTCTGGAAGACCGCGCCGGCTATCTGTGGATGAGCTGCAACCGCGGCTTCTTCCGCGTCGCGCGCGCCGAGTTGAATGCCTTTGTCGAAGGGCGCCAGGCCAAGGTCAGCTCGAGCGGCTTCGGCCCGGGCGATGCGCTGCGCAGCACCACCTTCGCCGGTGGCCTGCAGCCGGCCGGTGCCATCGACGCGCGCGGCCAGCTCTGGCTGCCCTCATCCAACGGCCTGGTGATCGTCGACCCGGCCCGCCTGCCGGGCGCGGGGCAGCCGCCGCAGACCCAGCTGGAGGGCGTGCTGCTGGATGGCGTGAGCCGACCGCTGGATGCCGAGGTGCTGCTGCCGCCGGGCTCGGTGCCGCTCACGATCCGCTATGCCGCGATGACCCTGTTGAACGCCGACCGCGTGCGCTTTCGCTACCAGATGGAGGGCATCACGCGCGACTGGGTGGACGCGGGCCGCAGCCGCGAGGCCGCCTTCCCGGCGCTGCCGCATGGCCAGTACCGCTTCCGCGTCGCCGCCTCGACCGATGGCGTGCATTGGAGCGAGGCCGCGGCGCCGCTGCTGATCACCGTGCGGCCCTATGTCTACCAGACCGGCTGGTTCATGGCGCTGGCCCTGCTGGGCACGCTGGCGGCGCTGGTGGCGCTGTTCCGCCTGCGCACCCACGCGCTGCGCGCCCGCCATGTCGAGATGGAGCGCCTGGTGGCGCAGCGCACCGAGGAGCTGCGGCAGGCCAACGAGCATCTCTCGCGGCTCTCCTTCGTCGATGCGCTCACCGGGCTGGCGAACCGCCGCCGCTTTGACGAGGTGCTGGCCGAGGAATGGCGGCGCGCGCGCCGCAACCGCGTGCCGCTGGCGCTGGTGATCGCCGACATCGACGGCTTCAAGCTCTACAACGACCGCCTGGGCCATCTGGAGGGCGACCGCTGCCTGACCGCGGTGGCCGCGGTGTTCGCGCATGCGGTGGGGCGTGCCGGCGACCTGGCGGCGCGCTATGGCGGCGAGGAGTTCGTCGTGCTGGTGCCGGGGGCCGACCCGGCCGCCGCCTTGCAGGTGGCCGAGGGCATACGCGCCGCCTGCGAGGCGCTGGCGATCCCGCACCCCGCCGCCCCGGTGGGCGAGGTGATCACGCTGAGCCTGGGCGTGGCCTCCTGCATCCCCTCGGAGCAGGCCTCGGCCGAATCGCTGTTCGCGCTGGCCGATGCCGCGCTCTACTGCGCCAAGCAGGAAGGGCGCAACCGCGTCAGCCTGGGCAAGACCTGACACCGGCGGCCGGCCGGCGTCGTAACATCGAGCCATGGTCATCTTCTACTGGGTCATGGGCCTGCTCATCGTCGGCACGTTCGTGCCCTCGGTGTTCTATCTGCTGCTGTATGCGATCACGGGCGACGACCGTGCCGCGCAGCGCGCCAGGGCGCTGTGGAACGTCAGCCGCACCGCCGGCATGTTCGGCATCAACCTGCTGATCTGGGGCCATGTGGCCGTGGGCCTGTGGCGGCTCTGGTTCAGCTGAACAGGGCTTAGCGGCTGAGTCCGCGCGCTGCGATCTCCCACAGCGCCTCGACCCGGCCGGCGCGCACCGCCACCAGCTGCTCGTGCAGGTTCAGCGTCGGGTCGCAATGTCCGGGCACCAGCAGCAGCTGGCTGCCCAGCGCCGGCCGCGCCACATCGCCGCCGTCCACGCCGCCGTCCACGCCGCACTGCACGATGCCATGCTCGTCGTTGGCCGACACATAGTGCAGCTGCGGCTGGCCCCAGACGCCGGGCAGGCCCGAATCGGTGGCGAGCGACTTGAGGCCGGCATCGAGCACGCAGCGTTCACCGTTGCCCACGCTCATCACCGTGCTGGCGAGGAACAGGCTGTGCTCGAAGCGCAGCGCACCCGCGACCTCGTTGCGGCCGTAGTCGCCGTCCATGAAGACATAGGAGCCCGGCTGCACTTCGGTGTAGACGCCGCTGGCCAGATCGAACTCGACGCTGCCGGTGCCGCCACCGGTGACGACCTCGCAGCGCTGCCCCGCGGCCGCCAGCGCCGCCACCACCGCGCCGGCACGCTCGGCGGCCAGGGCCGCGGCGGCGCGGCGTTCGCCATGCCCGCGCAGATGCTGGATCGAGCCCTGGTAGGCCTGCAGGCCGGCAAAGCGCAGCTGCGCGTGCGGGCCGAGGGCATCGAGCAGGCGCAGCACCGCGGGCGCGTCGTCCACGCCGCAGCGGTGCTGGCCGACATCGATCTCCACCAGCACGTCGAGCCGGCTGCCGGCCGCGCGCGTGGCGGCCGCCAGCGCCTCGATCTGCTGCACATGGTCCACGCAGACGCTCATGCGCGCGTGCAGGGCCAGCTGCGCCAGCAGGGCCGCCTTGGCGGCGCCGCCGATCTCGTTGCTGATGTGGATGTCGCGCACCCCCGCCCGCACAAACGGCAGGGCCTCGCTGACCTTCTGGCAGCAGATGCCCACGGCGCCGCGCTGCAACTGGGCCAGCGCGATGGCCGGGCATTTGTGCGCCTTGGCATGCGGGCGCAGCGCCACGCCGGCGGCCGCGGCGGCGGCCTGCATGCGCGCCAGGTTGCGCTCGAAGGCATCGAGCTCCAGCAGCAGGGCGGGGGTGTCGATGGCGCTGAGCGGATCGCCGGGGCGGGCGGATGGGGGCAGGGCGAGTGGGCTCATGCCGGGTTCATGCGTGCGTGGCGTGCGTTGTGGCCAAGGCAGTCTAGCCGCCCGCCGCATGCACCCCAGCCCCTCGCTCAGCGCGCGATCGAGTCGCTCGTCTCGGTATTCGTCAGCGGCGCGTAGCTGTAGCCACTCAGGCTCACGCCGGTGACGCTGTAGACGAAGCTGCCGCCGGTCTTGCGCGTGCTGGGTGAGCTGAAGCGCGCGACGCCGGTGCTGTCGGTGACGGCGGAGACGGCATTGCTCGAGACCAGGCCGCTCCACTTGCCGGTGACGGTGGCGCCGGCCACGGGCAGGCCGGCGGCGCTCAGCACCTTGACGGCCGCGCCGGCCTGCGCGTTGCCGTTCTTGGCGACGTTGAGGCTCATCGCGATGTCGGCCACGCGCATCTCGACGATGGCCACCGGCGCGTCCACCGTGATGGTGACGCTGCTGGCGGCCGAGAGGCCGCTGTTGTCGGTGACGCGCAACTGCGCGCTGTAGCTGCCGGGGCTGGCATAGCTGTGCGCGCTGCTGACGCCGCTGGCACTGCCGCCGTCGCCGAAGCTCCAGTCATAGGCCACCAGGCTGCCGTCGGGGTCGCTGGAGCCGGCGCCGGAGAAGCTCACGTTGAGCGGCGCGGTGCCGCGCAGCGTGGAGGCGCTGATGGCCGCGATGGGCGCCTGGCTGCCTGCGCTGGGATAGCTGGCGCTGAGGGCGTATTGGCCGACGCTGCCGTAATTGCTGTAGCCGGTGACGAGCGGATCGCCCTTGCCGGTGCCCTGCACGGAGAGGTAATAGCTGCCGGCGGCCGGCAGCGTGAGGCTGAGACTGGCGTTCAGGGCGTCGAGCGGATTGGCCTGGCCCAGCAGCACGCCGGCGCTGTTGCGCAGGCTGATCAGGGCATCGAGATTGGGCGAGCGCGCCGCCGGGCTGAGGGTGAAGCTGGCGGGGCCGGCAGCGGCCGAGAAGGCGAACACGTCGACATCGTCGGGCCGCTCGATCACGCCCTGGGCGCTGGCGCTGGTGATGCCGCCGCTGCTGCTGCCGGTGAGCGGGGTGGCGGTGGCGGCGCTGTTGCCATGGTCGTCGGGCCGCAGCGGCAGGCCATTGCTCTGCATCACGACGTAGTCGTCCTGCACGTTGTTGGCGCCGCTGTACTCGCCCTTGCTCCACTGCACCAGGGCCTGGTAGTAGCCCACGCCCATGATGGGTGCCCAGCCGGTGGCGCCGCTGCCCTGGCCCTGGTAGTAGCCGGTGGTGGCGGTGCCGTCATGGCTCAGGCCCATGTTGTGGCCGGCCTCGTGCGAGATCGCCTCGGCCACGTATTTCTCGTTGCCGGGGCCCAGGGCGTCGTAGAACACCAGCGCGGGCTTGTAATAGTCGCTGGTGTCGTCGAACACCCCCAGGTAGGCCACGCCGCCGCAGCTGCAGCTGTAGACGCCGGTGCGGCTGGTGATCAGCACGGTGGTGCCGAACACCTGGTCGGTGCTGCCGCTGCGCGTCAGCAGCTCGGGCGCCACCGCCTCGGTGGTGACGTCGACATCGAAGGCCGCATAGTCCTCGGCCACGCGCTGCCAGATGTACTGGATGCGCTGCAGCTCGGTGGTGGAGAAGCTGCCGGGCAGGCCGTCCAGATCGAAGGGCGGGGCGATGATGCTGCCGCCGCTGCCGTTCCAGGCGGTGCCGCTGAGCGTGGCGCCCTTGAAGTTCAGGTAGATGGTGCGCTGCGCGCCGGGCCGGCTGTGCAGCAGAAAGCTCTGCTCCAGCGGCGCCAGGCTGCCGTCCAGCAGACCCGGGCTGGAGGCCGCGGGCAAGGCCTGGTCGAGCTCTTCGACGAAGAACACGCGGCCGCGCTGGTCGATGCGCATGCGCTTGTCGGCCAGCAGCAGGGCCTTGAACTCGTCGGGCGACTTGCGATACCAGGCCGCCACCTCGGGCAGGCGGCTGCCCAGCAGGTCGATGGCGCGCTGCCCCGCCGCCTGCTTGTCGGGCAGGCTGATGGACGGGAAGGGCGGCTTCTGCAGATGCGGCACGGCCGGGCTGGCCGGGCCGGCGGCCCAGGCGGTGCAGGCCATGGCCAGCAGGGTGGGCAGAACGAGCAGCGTCTTGATCGGCTTCATGATGGGGCGGACTCCGTGGGCGAGAACAGGCCGATCCGACCGCCGGGAACGCTGCAGCAGATGCAGGCGGCCCCGCTGTCATGGCGGTGCCGGCGACCGGCAGCGCTTTAGACCGGAAACTTTGCGACCCCGACTTTCGTGCGGGTGTGCCGAGTGCCGGGATGCTAGTGCCTGAGGGCGCTCTTGCCGCCCCGCCTTACCCGCTGTTACCCCGCGCTGCAGTTGCTTGCAAGCGGCCGCGCCCCAGGGCCAGGCGCGGAAAATAGTCGTCCGGATGCTTGGGCAGCACGCGCAGCTCGCAGCTGCCGGCCAGGCGCTGGGCCTGCGGGTCGCGCCGCAGCGCATCCGCCTCGGTGAGGCGGCACAGCGACTGCCTGCGCCGCCCGGTGGCGGGGTCGCGCAGCAGCCAGTACCAGAATTCAACAGTCTTGCTCATGGGGCTATCTTCATGGCCGGCTGGCTCATGGCGTGAGCCAGCCGCGGCTCAGTGCACCGCCTCGGCCTGGCACTCGCTCGGTTCGGCCCGGTCTTCGTCGGCGGCGGTCTGCCAATGGCCGGCGGGGCGCATGGGCAGCAGGGCGGCGTCCGTGAGGCCGCGCTCGAACTGCGCGTTCAGGGTCGCGTCGGCGCGGATGCGCCGCAGCGCCGCCTGGATGGGCGCCGCGAACTGCGGCCGCAGCCGTGCCATCGCCAGCAGCTGCGAACCATGCCGCTGGGGCAGGACCTGCCACCAGGCCAGGATGCTGGCGGGATCGTTCAGATTCAGGATCATGGCTTTACGCTCCTCGAACGGGGCAGCGCGGGGCTGCGTTGATGCTGTACGAATATACAGTAGTTTGCGAGAGCGTGAAAATTTCTGCGCGCCGCTTGTCGAAATCCCCCACGATGGCGCGTCGTGGAGTGAGTCCCCCTTTGTCTGCCCATAGCAAGGAGCCGCCATGCGCCGAACCGCCCCCCCAGCCTCGCCCGCCTCGCCCACCTCTTCCTCTTCGTCCAGCCGGCGCAAGGCCGCCACGCGCCTCGTGCTGCTGGTGGCGACACGCAAGGGGGCCTGGCTCTTCCACGGCGATGCCCGGCGCAAGACCTGGACGGCCGATGGCCCGCATTTCCTGGGCCACACCATCAGCCACCTGCAGCGGGACCCGCGCGACGGCCGCACCCTGCTGGCCGCGGCCAAGACCGGCCACCTAGGCCCGACGATCTTTCGCTCCACCAACCTCGGCCGCAGCTGGAAGGAGGCGCAGCAGCCGCCCGCCTTCGCCCAGCCGAGTGGCGGCCTGCCCGGTCGCGCCGTGGACCATGTGTTCTGGCTGACGCCCGGGCATGCCAGCGAGCCGGGCAGCTGGTATGCCGGCACCTCGCCGCAGGGCCTGTTCCGCTCGGAGGATGGTGGCGTCAGCTGGCTGCCGCTGCCCGCCGTCAACGACAACCCGCAGCTGCGCGAATGGATGGGCTCGGTGCAGGACGGCACGCCGGACGGACCGAAGCTGCATTCGGTGATCGTCGACCCGCGGGATGCAAAACATCTCTACTTCGCGATGTCGGGCGGCGGCGTGCACGAGTCGCGCGACGGCGGCGCCAGCTGGTCCACCCTGATCCAGGGCCTGGAGGTGGTGGAGGGCTTCGATCCGGGAACCGTCACCTTCCACGACCCGCATTGCGTGCGGCTGTGCCCCGCCATGCCCGATCGCCTCTACCAGCAGAACCATTGCGGCATCTACCGGATGGACAGGTCGGGCAGCACCTCGGCCAGCCCGGCGGCTGATGTGTGGCAGCGCATCGGCCGCAAGATGCCCAAGCGCGTGGGCGACATCGGCTTCCCGATGGTGGTGCATCCGCGCGATGCCGATACCGCCTGGGTCTTCCCCATGGATGGCACGACCGTCTGGCCGCGCACCAGCCCGGCCGGGCGCCCGGCGGCCTATGTCACGCGCAATGCCGGCAAGAGCTGGCAGCGGCTGGACCAGGGCCTGCCGGAGAGTCAGGCCTGGTGGACGGTGAAGCGCCAGGCCATGACGGCGGACGCCCTGGCCGCGCCGGCCCTCTACCTGGGCACCACCAGCGGCGAGTTGTGGATCGGCAGGGACGAAGGCGCGAGCTGGAGCAACATCGCCCGCCACCTCCCGGAGATCTACGCCGTGGAAGTGGCCGAGCTCGGCGCATGAGTGGCGGCGCCCGCGCACCGGAGCCGGCAGCATGCAGGTCTTGATCCCCGCCGCACTGCAGTCCTACACGCGCGCCGCGCGGGTGGCTGCCACGGGCGATTCGCTGGCCGCCATGTTCGCCGACCTCGAGCAGCGCTACCCCGGGCTGCGGTTTCGCGTCGTCGACGAGCGCGGCCTGCTGCGGCCCAATATGCGTATCTTCGTCAACGGCTTGGGTGTGCGGGAACTCCGGCATGCGCTGCAGCCGGAGGACGCCGTGGCCATCGTGCTGGCCCTCAGTGGCGGTTGAATCGGGAGGTGATGCGCGCCGGTACGGGCCGGCCTCAAGAGACCTGGCCCGACCAGAACTCCTTCGCACCCGCGGGCAGACTTGGCAGCAGCCGCTCGAGGGCGGCCACGTCGACATGCCGGCGCAGCGCGGCCGCAACCGCGGCGATCGCGTCCGGAGGTGAAAAGTTATGCGCCGGGCGCACGGCGCGAACCTCGGCCAGCATTTCCTCCCGTGTGCCGAAGCCGGCCACCGGCTCGCCGGGGCGCCAGCCCTCGACGAAGATGGCGCGCAGCACCGGTGGCAGCAGATCCGCAAATCGCAGCGCCTGGTCGATCGAGAGCCGCCGGCGAAAGGTGTGCAGCACGCCGACGACCATGTTCCACGCCATATTGGTGGTGTTCAGGCCCGCGAGATCGCGCGCGTCGACCATGAAGCGCTCGAACTCCAGCGTGGCGTTCTGATATTCGAAGGGCAGCGGCATGGTTGCGTTGCGGGTGAAGGCCGGGGCGACACTATTCTTGCAGCCCCCAGATGACCTTGCACGGATCACTCCGACTCATCGCGACGGCAACGCCACGACGCGATGCCGAACACCGCCAGCCCAGCCGCCAGCGCCGGCACCAAGGTCACGACGAGATTGCCGTCCGGCGTGGACCACGACACCGCCGCCGCCGTGACGAGGGCGGCGATCAAGCCGAGGGCGCGGGGAAGGGCAGGCGGCTTGGCTGGCGAGCGTTTGCCGGGACTGGCGCTATTCATGGCGATGCTCTCTGGTGTTCGACGCCACCCCGCCCAGGCAGCTTGCTGGCTTGCCCGACCCAGCGGGAAAGCTGGGCCTCATTGACTTGCTCGCCTTCGTGAATGTGGAGGTAGCGCACCTCCTGCTGCTTGGATTCCACAGGCGGCAACGGTGTTAGCGCGCTGCCACGGAAGAAGGCTACCTTGACGTATTTTGCGCAGCAGTGAAAGCTCAAGAACCACCCTTGACCCGGCATGCCGTAGAAGGGCGAGTTCCATTTGACCGCCTTGGATACGTCCGGCACGGTGCGGTCGATCAAGGCATCGATGACGCGGCCGACATGGCTCTTCCAGCCAGGCATGGCCGCAATGTAAGCCTGGACCGGGCCATCACCATCGCCCTTGGCGACCTGCGGATTCCCGCCTGCGAGCAGCTTTGCTTGGGTGGACATGCGCGTTTGTTCCGCCGGGAGGTTTAGAGATGCTGCTATTGGCGACTGCGCAAACCGGATGAGCTGAACACCAGCGTGCCGGCGTCACTTCCATAAGCTGAGGATCGCGAGTACGTCAAGCAGAGCGAGCGCCGCGCTTGCCTTGGCTGGCCCGGGGGTCGGCATGGCAACGACCGGAACAGGTTTGAGGCGCCGCCAAATGGCGACGTAGCAAGTGGCAGCCAGAAGTGCGCCGACGGCAAGCGCTGCAAAGGAATCCAGCGCCGACGCCACGGCAATTGCAGCAAGTCCAACCAGCACTGAGGCTAGCAGCGGAATGCCCGATGACGAACTCGGGACATAGCAAGTTGAGCCGCAGCGATGGCAAGTGGCTGGCCTTGAAATGCTGGAATGCCAAGCGCTCCAAGGGGATATGGATTCACGCGCGCACGATGGACACTTAAGCATGGTGATGGCTAACGTTGGAGTTAACGGGGCGGGCGCCGCAGGCGGCCGTCCCGGTTGAACGACTTGTTAGGTGCTAGTCAGGAAATCTGAAGTCAAAGTGTTTGTCTATAGAACGAGTTTTTGCTTTCGCTTCGTGTGCCTCGCGGAAAGCAGCCAGGAACATCTGGATTCGCTGGGTTGTGTCTGGTTGCGGATTTTCGATATAAAAGAATTCCCGGTCTTCCCACAAGACAGGACTTTCGATAGCTTGCTGGAGCTGAATATCAAAGTCTTCACAAGGCCCCATATCATCATCGCCACTATCCAGCCAGGAGGGTGGCATGCAGTTAAATACTAGCCACATGCCCCCAGAGGCTTCCCGCCTAATCTCCGGCTCACCATTTTGGTCGAAGCCTTGCAGTTCTATGGTTTCTGTAATTTCGTTGCTCATATTTTCTCCTGTATTGAGCGCTGGTTTGAATTGGAAGACTATTCGAGAAAACATATGTCATGTTTCGGAGTGGTTACTGCCGGCACCTAACGTGAAGGTGACCGGCCGCCGCAGGCGGTCCGGTTGACTGGCATGTTATGCATGGCCGCTGCTTCGTTCGAGCCAATACAGCCCGTCGTGGTGGCCGACGAGAGCCATCGAACAGCCAGGCAAGGAGACCTCCAAATCGCCGCCGGGTTGTTGCCCCTCTTCCATCGAAGAAAGGATCAAAGCCTCGAGTTCATCGACCGACATACGCACTTCAGTTCGAATCTCCGTCTTGTTCTTGAACCTGGTGCGAACAACGGTGATCGTCTCTCCAGGCGGAAAAGACGCGAGCACGGATCGAACCTCTTCGCCGGACAAGAAGCGGGGCAGGTTAGCTTGATGCATAACTAGGTTGTAGGGCGCAGTTCTGATGGATAACACCGGCAGCTGTCTCCCTAACATCGGACGTGTGGCTGCACTGCAGGGCGCGCCAGTCCTCGATTTCTTGGTGTTTGACTGTGAATTTATGCAGCACTATCGGGTTGCCAAATCCGGCACCTTGTAAGTTTCGCCGTTTAGGCCAATTGCGGCCTCAGGGTATGCGCGTGCCGGAGCCGTTATGGCGAATGGCTCGGATTGGAGGTGCGCATGCCTGGCACGTCAATCGCCCCACGGAGGGAAGCGCCCGTGCTGGCTCCGTAGTTGCCGCCGCTGCGGTCCGCCCGCTTGTTGGGTCAGTTGTGCGAGCGCGTCCGGTTTCTGCATTGCAGCCGGCGGACCGAGGAGGCCAATGTCTACCGGTGCCGGGCTTTCATTCGCTTCCATCGGCTGCAGCATCCGCAGGAACTGGACGCGAAGCACGCCGTTGAATCCTTCTTGACCTGGCTCGCCGACCATCGCGGCGTGGCGGCGTCAACGCATCGGCGGCCTTGTCGGCCTTGCTGTTCCTGCATGGCAAGGTTGCGAGATCTGGACGACCGCAGCCCGGTCGAAGCCCTGCAGCTCAGCGTGCCACCCCTCATTCATTCCTGACCGACATCAAGGGCTCGACGGGATCGCAGGGCTCAAATGGGTACTCGGTCAAAGGAGAAATCGCGATGAAGTACGACACCAATCGGATTGGAACTCTTGCCTTAGCCAAGCTCTCGTTCGCCGCAGCTGCGGCCTTGTGCTCTTTCGGCGCCCTGGCCCTTGACGTTGCGGCCGCCGAGCAGACGGCGCGCCAGAACGAATGCTTCAAGTGCCACGAGACCGGCAGCCTGAAGGAAGGACCTTCCTTCAAGTACGTCGCCTGGAAGTACAAGGCGGATACGGGCGCTGCGGCCCGCATCAAGTTCCACCTGACCTCCGGTGAGCCCGCCAAGGGCACCGATGGCAAGACAGCACCGCACAAGATCGTCAAGGTCGAGAATGACGCCGAGCTGATCAATCTGATCGAGTGGGTGTTGTCGCGCTAGCCGGCCCAGCGCGCGGCCCATCTCCAGCGCGTAGGCGCGCGGGCGCGAATCGTGGCGCTCCGGACCGCTGGCCGGACTGGCATCCTTAATGGGCTGCATCAGTGGTAGCTGGCCTACCGTCATGGAGCGGTGGATGCTGCCTTCGCGATTCGGCAGCCCGAACAACGCCACGCAGAAGTCCAGCAGGGCGTTGTTGGAAATGGGGCTTAGTAGGTGCTGGGGGGCGTCAGCGCTAAGAGCGTCTACCTTTGAGGGAGGAACGCAGGGCCGCCCACCTGAGGCTGCCCCCTGCGGGCTTCACATTGACGTCACACCAACGAATTTGTGGAACTTGCCAGGCGGAGCGGCCAGGGATGCAAATTGCACGTCAACGCCGAACGTTGCTCAGCGAAACAGTAGTTGCTGCCGCACGTCCTTCAACACGGGCTGTACCGCCACCCGAAACTCCCGCATCAGTGCCGCCCCACAAATTCCTGGTGGCGTGCGGTCATCAACTATGCGGCGCACGGTCAGCTGTCGTCCATCCAGTTGGTAGGAGGCTTCATAACCGAACAGAGGCGTATTGATCGCAATAGGTTCAGGGACGGCGAGCACGCGCATGGACGCAGGCAAGGTGATCACGTACTCCTCGACGCTACGACCTGCGCCGCAGACCGATTCCACATCCTCCACCGGCAACGCTGCCTGCTGTGCCCAACGGATCGCGGGTGCCTCGTTGTAAAACCATGGTGCGATTGCGAGTCCACCAGTGCCCGGGAAACCGATTGCCTTGGCAACGCGGAAGGTTCCTGCCAAGTGGAAGTTGTCGATCAGGGGCATCGGATCATCCAGCTTCAGCGTGCCTTCCGCCTGCAGGTTGCCGCGCAGAAAGATGTTCTTGACGAAATCCTCGCGCTGCTGCGTCTCCATGCGGCGGAACTGAGCCCGACTGTTCAGCGCGTAGGCGCCTGATAGGTCGATATCGACGCTGCCCTGCACCGAGCCATCCTCTTCAATCGCAAGGACCGTCTTCATGACCTGAGCGTGGCCGCCGGGGTCGACCGGGATGCGCCGCGGTACTTTCGGGTCATTCGAGAGTACGGGCTTCGCATACAGCAGGTACGGCAAGCGGCCGAACGAGGTCGTGGGGTCGGTCGAGTCCGTAAACAGGTCCAGCGCCGGGATGTAGTTCAGCACATGGTTGACGAGCGATGCTACCGGCACGTCCGGCAGGCGATAGAGGTTGCCGGCGTTGACCAGCACCTGGTGGCTGTCGACGCCCTGTGCCGCGAGCAAGGCCTGCAGCAGGGTCGCATGATCCTTGCAGTCGCCCAGGCGGTGCTTGATCACTAGATCCAAATCGCGTGGCACGACGGCGCCTATGCCCACACAATTGCCCGCATAGCCGACCTCGGCGGCAACCCAGTTGTGGATGGCACGTGCCTTGTCATGCACGCTGACCTGGCCCGCCACAAGCTGGTTCGACAACTCTCGAACCGCCGGTGTCACGGCGGCCTTCGGCGTGGCACGCTGTACATAGCTACGCGCTACATCGTCCCAATTCTCAAAACTTGACAGCAGATACCCTGGCGACGTGCCCACATCTACGACCGACCAGTCGCGTCGCGTCTCGGGAGAGGGTAGCGGATTGCGCCAGGTCCAGGTGGTGATCGATCGCCCGCGTTCAACCGTCTTGGCCTCCTGCATCTCGAAGACCTGGCTCTTCAAGGTCATGGACGTTGGCGCGTCGATCACCACCTTGACTTCATCGAACGCGTGCGTGCGCGAGAACGAATTGGCCAGGGCGACCTTGCCTGGGAATAGAGGCTGAATTGTCTTGATCCGGTACGCCAGCACCACGGTATCGCCGACTGCAAGCTCGGGGTAGACCAGTGTGGTCGAGTCGTAGTCCGAGAAGATAGGCGATTGACCTGGCCGGCCAGTGTCCTTGCGAACCTGCCAGCTGCCGCGCGGCACCGCAACTCGGCGTCCACCTGATTTGAGCGTGTAGGCCTCAAGCACTTGCAGCTGCTGCGCACTGCGGCTGATCGACACGGAGGCTTGTTTGGCATCCTCGATTGCGGTCTGCGCCAGGATCTTTGCAGCCGATCGGTAGGTGCTGACGGTGCTGCCGTCCAGCTCGATACGGTGATGCTCGTGGTACAGGAGCTGGCGACGTGCTGGGTCCGGCACCGCTTCCGCTATTGCCGCGCTAGCCGTCCAAGACAACAGCAAGAGCAACGCCCTGTCGAGCCATCGATGCGCCATATCTCCCCCTCCATTTTGGTCCGAATGTTGTGGCTGAAGGATAAGGGATACGGCGAAGAGCAGGACGCTCAATGAACGCCTTAGCGAGCATTTTTTGTTTCAGTCCTTCGGCGAAGTTTTTGGGGATGGCAGCAGAACCTTAAAACCGTTCAATATTCAAGAGCCGCCCCTGTCTGCCAACTCAGCGATTCGCCAAGGGGAACGGCTGATCAATACGGCGTGCCGAGAGCATTCAAGCTTTCACCGTGTTGCCCAGAGCCCTCAGCACCGCCTCGGCGGTTGCCGGCGCGCGCAGCGGCGGGTCGCAGTGCGCGGGTCCGCAGGCGGCGATGGCGTCCTTGATCGCCAGCAGCACCGAGAAGGGCAGCAGCAGCGGCGGCTCGCCTACCGCCTTGGAGCGGTGGATGCTGTCCTCGCGGTTCGGCTGGTCGTAGAGCGCGACGCGGAAGTCCAGCGGGCTGTCGTTGGCGGTGGGGATCTTGTAGGTGCTCGGGGCGTGGGTGCTCAGCATGCCGGTCTTGGGATGCCACACCAGCTCCTCGGTGGTGAGCCAGCCCTGGCCCTGCACGAAGGCGCCTTCGACCTGGCCGATGTCCAGCGCCGGGTTGAGCGATTGGCCCACATCGTGCAGCACGTCGGCGCGCAGCACGCGGCTTTCGCCGCTCAACGTGTCCACCAGCACCTCGGCCACCGCCGCGCCATAGGCGTAGTAGTAGAAGGGCCGGCCCTGCAGGCGGCTGCGGTCCCAGTGCAGGCCGGGGGTGGCGTAGAAACCGTCGCTCCAGAGCTGGATGCGCCTCAGATAGGCCTGGGCCACCAGCTCCTTGAAGGTGATCGCCTGCTTGCCATCGGCGCCGCCGACCCGGCCGCCGGCAAACTGCAGCTGCTCGGCCGGCAGGCCCAGTAGCTCGGCGGCCAGCGCGGCCAGGCGCTGCTTGATCTGGCGCGCCGCGTCCTGCGCGGCCTTGCCGTTGAGGTCGCTGCCAGTGGAGGCGGCGGTGGCCGAGGTGTTGGCCACCTTGTGGGTGTCGGTGGCGCTGGCGCGCACCTGGGCCAGGTCCAGCCCCAGCTCATGCGCCACCACCTGGGCCACCTTGGTGTTCAGGCCCTGGCCCATCTCGGTGCCGCCATGGTTCACCAGCACCGAGCCGTCGGTATAGACATGCACCAGCGCGCCGGCCTGGTTGAGGTGCACCACGTTGAAGGAGATGCCGAACTTCACCGGCGTGAGCGCCAGGCCGCGCTTGAGCACCGGGCTCTGCGCGTTCCAGGCGGCGATGGCAGCGCGGCGCGCGTGGTAGTCGCTGCTCGCCACCAGGCGCTCGGTGAGCGGCTGCAGGATGTTGTCGCTGACCTGCTGGCCGTAGGGGGTCAGGTCTTGACCCGTGGCCGGGTCGGCCTGGTAGAAATTGCGCTGGCGCACCAGCAACGGGTCCAGCCCGAGGCGGCGCGCCACCGAGTCGATGATGATCTCGATGGCCAGCGCGCCCTGCGGGCCGCCGAAGCCGCGGAAGGCGGTGTTGCTCTGGGTGTTGGTCCTGGCGCCATAGCCATGCATGGCCACATGGGGCAGCCAGTAGGCATTGTCGAAATGGCACAGCGCGCGCGTCAGCACCGGGGCCGAGAGGTCGGCCGAGTGGCCGCAGTTGGAGATCAGGTCGATCTCGGCGGCGAGGATGCGGCCCGCGTCGTCGTAGCCCACCGTCCAGCGATAGTCGAAGCCATGGCGGCGGCCGGTGATCAGAAAGTCGTCGTCGCGGTCCAGCCGCAGCTTCACCGGCTTTTGCAGCTTGTAGGCGGCCAGCGCCGCCACGCAGGCGAACAGCGCCGATTGCGATTCCTTGCCGCCGAAGCCGCCGCCCATGCGCCGGCATTGCACCTGCACCTGGTGCGCCTGCCAGGCCAGGGCATGGGCCACCAGCTGCTGCATCTCCGAGGGATGCTGGGTCGAGCAATGGATCAAGAGGCCGCGGTCTTCCTGCGGCAGGGCGTAGGAGATCTGGCCTTCCAGATAGAACTGCTCCTGGCCGCCCACCGACCATTCGCCCTCCAGGCGATGCGGCGCGGCGGCCAGGGCCGCGGCCGGCTCGCCGCGCGTCAGGTGCATGGGCGGGATCACGTACTGGCCCAGGGCATGGGCCTCCCTGGCCGTCAGCACCGCGGGCAGGGCTTCGCAGCGCAGCGCCTGGCTGGCCAGCGCGGCGGCGCGGCGCGCCAGTTCGCGCTCGGTGGCGATCACCGCGAACACCGGCTGGCCCAGGTAGCGCAGCGTGTCCGAGGCAAGAATGGGGTCGTCGTGCAGCAGCGGGCCGCAGTTGTTCTCGCCGGGGAAGTCGGCGGCGGTGAACACCGCCACCACGCCGGGCTGGCGGCGGATCAGCTCGAGGTCGATGGCCAGCAGCCTGCCATGCGCCAGCGGCGAGAGGCCCAGCGCCGCATGCAGGGTGCCCTGGGCCTCGGCGATGTCGTCGATATAGCGGGCCTCGCCGCTCACATGCAGGTGGGCGGATTCATGCGCGCGGCTGGTGCCGACTTGCGCTTCGGCCATCAGGGGCAGATCGCTGGGCTTGTTCATGGCAGGCTCCGCTCGAAGGCCACGGCCTGCCAGACGCTGGTCTGGGCGGGGCTGAGTGGTGCGTCGGGTCTGGTTTCCAGCCAGCAGCGGCGCATGAGGTTTTGTGCCACCTGCAGGCGGTAGGCGGCGCTGGCGCGCATATCGCTGAGCGGCGTGAAGTCCTGCGCCAGCGCATCGGCGGCGGCGCGGGCGCTGGCCTCGCTCCAGGGCCGGCCCAGGAGGGCGGCCTCGGCCTGCGCGGCGCGCTTGACGATGGCAGCCATGCCGCCGAAGGCCAGGCGCGCTTCGCTCACCACGCCGGCCTCCACGCGCAGCGCGAACACGCCGCACACGGCCGAGATGTCGCTGTCGTAGCGCTTGGCAATCTTGTAGGCGCGCAAGTGCGTGCCGGCCGCGGGCAGGGGCAGGTGCAGGGCCTCGACGAACTCGCCGGGCTGCAGCGCGTTCTTCATGTAGTCGAGGTAGAAATCCTGCAGTGGCAGGCGGCGCTGGGCATCGCCGCGGCGCAGCACGATGTCGGCGCCCAGCGCGATCAGGGCCGGCGCGCCGTCGCCGATCGGCGAGCCGTTGGCGATATTGCCGCCCAGGGTGCCGGCATGGCGCACCGGCGGCGAGGCAAAGCGCAGCCACAGCTCGCGCAGCGGCGGCAGCTGTTCGGCCAGCGCGCCCCAGGCGTCCTCCAGGCTGGCGCCGGCGCCTATCCACAGGCCCGGCAGGCCCTGGAAGGGCTCGCTGCGGATCTCGCGCAGCTCGGGCACGGCGCCGAGGAAGATCACGTCGCCCAGCTGTTTGTGCTGCTTGTTGACCCACAGGCCCACATCGGTGGCGCCGGCCAGCAGGCGCGCGCCGGGCTTGCTCATGCGCAGGGTGGCCAGGTCGGGCAGGCTGCGCGGGATGTGGAAGCAGTCCTCGGCGCCGGTGACCGGGTTGGGGCCGCGGTAATGCAGGTCGGCGTCGGCGCGAAGGGCCTGCAGCGCCGCGATGATGGGGGCGCGCTCCAGCGGCGCGGCGGGCGCATCGAACATGCGCTCGCCGGCATCTAGGATGGGCCGGTAGCCGGTGCAGCGGCACAGGTTGCCGGCCAGATCGTCGGCGAGCTGCTGGCGCGTCGGCCGCGTGCCGGCGGCCTGGTGGCGTTCGTAGACGGCCTGCATGCTGACGGCGAAGCCGGGCGTGCAGAAACCGCATTGCGAGCCATGGCAGTCCACCAGGGCCTGCTGCACCGGATTCAGGGCCTGGGCCGAGCCCAGGTCTTCCACCGTCAGCAGGGCGCGGCCATCCAGGCTGGGCAGGAACATGATGCAGGCATTCACATTGCGCAGCTGCAACTCCTGCTCGCCCTGCAATTCACCCACCAGCACGGTGCAGGCGCCGCAGTCGCCCTCGGCACAACCCTCCTTCGTGCCGCAGTGATGGGCATGCTCGCGCAGCCACTGCAGCACCGTGGTGGTGGGCGGCAGGCCCTGGACCTCCTGGATCTGGCCGCGGTGATAGAAGCGGATGGGGCGCGTGTTCATGGGCGAGAAGGAAAAAAGGCTGACTCCGGACAATCCCGAACGGTAATGGCTTTGCTCATAGACAATATACGACCCAAACAATGGACTTCATCAAGCAGCGCGTATGAGCCTGAAGGCGGACTTCGACAAGATCGAGCTTCAACTCGTGCGGGTCTTGCATACCGTGATCTCGGAGCGCAGCGTTTCCAAGGCGGCCCTGCGCCTGCATAGTACGCAGCCCGCCGTGAGCGCGCAGCTGCGGCGCCTGCGTGCCCTTACCGGCGACGCGCTCTTGGTGCGCAGCGGCGCCGGCATGACGCCCACCGCCACCGCCCTGCAATTGCTGGAGCCCGCCGGCCGCCTGCTGCGCGAGGCCGAGACCCTGTTCGGCGTGCGGCGGCGCTTGAGCGGCTTCGAGCCCGCCACCGCCCAGCTGCGCTTTCGCATTGCCGCCAGCGATTACCTCGACCCCTTCTTCCTGCCCGAGCTGGCCGCCCACCTGCTGCGCCTGGCGCCGGGCGTGCAGCTGGACCTGCAGCCGCTCTCGGCCGACTACGACTACCGCCGCGCGCTGGCGCGCGGCGAGGTGGATCTGGTGATCGGCAACTGGCTGGAGCCGCCCGAGGAGCTGCACCTGGCGCGCCTGCTCAGCGACGAGGTGGTGTGCCTGGTGAGCGAGCAGCATCCGATGGCCAGGAGCAACGGCCGCGGCTGGACCGTGGAGCGCTACCTGGCCAGCCAGCACCTGGCGCCGATGCCGCTCTCGGCCGGCCTGCCCGGGGTGATCGACCAGCACCTGGCCAAGCAGGGCCTGGCGCGCACGATCGCGGTGCGCAGCGCCCATTTCGGCCAGCTGCCGCAGATGGTGGCCCATAGCCTGCTGGTGCTGACCACCGGGCGCCTGTTCTGCTCGCGCTACCTCGACAGCCTGCCGGTGCGCGTGCTGCGCTGCCCGGTGAGCTTCCCGCCCATGGCCTACTACCAGCTCTGGCACGATGTGAGCCATGCCAGCGCGCCGATGCGCTGGCTGCGCGAGCAGGTGCGCGAGGTGGCGCGCACCCTGGTGGCGCAGGCGCCCGCCAGCTCGCGCGTCCGATCCTGACCCATGACTCCTGCGAACCCCGTGACCTCCGCAACCTCCGCAACCTCTCGTTCCAAGCTCGCCCTGCGCGGCGACCTGCTCGACTTCACCGCTAGCCCCGCCTGGGGCCAGCTGGACAGCCCCGCCGTGCGCTTCCAGCCCGACCATTGGCTCTTGATCGACGAGCATGGCCGCATCGCCGGCACGCAAGGCCAGGAGCCCGATGCCAGCTGGACCAAGCAGGACCACCGCGGCCGCCTGATCCTGCCCGGCTTCATCGACACCCATGTGCATGCCCCGCAGCTGGACGTGATTGCCTCCTATGGCGCCGAACTGCTGGACTGGCTCAACACCTACACCTTCCCGGCCGAGCAGCGCTATGCCGACCCGGCGCTGGCGCGGCGCGGCGCGGCGCGCTTTCTGGATGCGCTGCTGGCCCATGGCACGACCTCGGCGGTGGTGTTCCCGACCGTGCACAAGGTCTCGGCCGAGGCACTGTTCGAGGCCGCGCAGGCGCGCGGCATGCGCCTGATCGCCGGCAAGGTGCTGATGGATCGGCACGCGCCCGACGGCCTGCGCGACGATGTGGCCCAGGCCGAGCGCGACTGTGTGGATCTGATCCAACGCTTTCATGGCCAGGAGCGCCTGGCCTATGCGGTGACCGTGCGCTTTGCGCCCACCAGCACGCCCGCCCAGCTGGCCATGGCCGGGGCTTTGTGCCGCGCCGATGCCTCGCTCTATATGCAGACCCATGTGGCCGAGAACCGCAGCGAGGTCGAGTGGGTGGCCAGGCTCTTCCCGGCGGCGCGCAGCTATCTGGACGTCTATGCGCGCGAGGGCCTCTTGCACCCCAGGGCGGTGCTGGCCCATGGCATCTGGCTGGACGAGGCGGACCGCGCCGTGCTTGCCGGCAGCGGCGCCCAGGTGGCCTTCTGCCCCTCGTCCAACCTGTTCCTGGGCAGCGGCCTGTTCGACTGGGTGGGTGCGCGCGCGGCCGGCTTTGCGGTCAGCGCGGCCAGCGATGTGGGCGGCGGCACCAGCCTGTCGATGCAGCGCACGCTCGCCGACGGCTACAAGGTGCAGGCCATGGCCGGCCAGCGCCTCACCGCCTGGGTGGCCCTGCATGCGGCCACGCGTGGCGCCGCCGAGGGCCTGGGCCTGCAGCACGAGATCGGCCACTTCGGCCTGGGTACACTGGCCGACGTTTGTGTCTGGGACTGGGCCCGGGGCCCGGTGGCCGAGGCCCGCTTCGAGGTGGCACGCGAGTTGCACGAGAAGCTGTTTGCCTGGATGACGCTGTCCGATGAACGCAATCTGGTGACCAGCCTGGTGGCTGGCCGCACGCGCTACCAACGACCCACATGATCCAACCATTGCGCCTGCAACTCAGTGGCATCAGCAAGCAGTACCCGGCCGTGAAGGCCAACGATGGCGTGCACCTGAGCGTGGCGCCGGGCCAGATCCATGCGGTGCTGGGCGAAAACGGTGCGGGCAAGAGCACCCTGATGAAGATCATCTACGGTGCGGTGCAGCCCGACGAGGGTCAGGTCTTGTGGAACGGCCAGGCCGTCAGCATCAGGAGCCCGGCGCAGGCGCGGCAGCTGGGCATCAGCATGGTCTACCAGCATTTCTCGCTGTTCGACACCCTCAGTGCCGCCGAGAACGTCTGGCTGGGCCTGGACAAATCGCTCAGCCTGGCCGAGGTCACCGCCCGCATCAGCGCGGTGGCGCAGAGCTATGGCCTGGCGGTGGACCCGGCGCGGCCGGTGCACACGCTCTCGGTGGGCGAGCGCCAGCGCGTCGAGATCGTGCGCGCGCTGATGACGAATCCGCAGCTGCTGATCCTCGACGAACCCACCTCGGTGCTGACCCCGCAGGCGGTGCAGACGCTGTTCCAGACCCTGCGCAAGCTGGCCGAGCAGGGCTGCTCCATCCTCTACATCAGCCACAAGCTGGACGAGATCCGCGCCCTGTGCCACCACTGCACGGTGCTGCGCGCCGGCCGCGTCACCGGCGAGGTGGACCCGCGCGGCCAGAGCAATGCCGAACTCTCGCGCCTGATGATTGGCGCCGAGCCGCCCCAGCTGCGGCACGCCGCGCCGCGCGGCAGCGGCGCGCTGGCGCTGGAATTGAAGGGCTTGAGCCTGCCCAAGGCTGAGCCTTTCGGCACCGCGCTGGAGGGCATCGCGCTGCGGCTGCATGCCGGCGAGATCCTCGGCGTGGCCGGGGTCTCGGGCAATGGCCAGCAGGAGCTGATGGCCGCGCTCTCGGGCGAGGACGCGCGCGCGCCGCGCGGTTCGGTGCAGCTGTTCGGCCAGGACATCGCCCAGGCCAGCGCGCGCAAGCGCCGCCGCCTGGGCCTGCATTTCGTGCCCGAGGAACGCCTCGGCCGCGGCGCCGTGCCGACGCTCTCGCTGGCGCAGAACACCTTGCTGACGCGCACCGAGGCGGTCAACGCGGCGGGCTGGATCAGCCAGGGCCGGGTGCAGCGCCTGGCGGAGGAGCTGATCGCGCGCTTCAAGGTCAAGGCCGGCGGCGCGGGCGCCGCGGCCAAGAGCCTCTCGGGCGGCAATCTGCAGAAGTTCATCGTCGGCCGCGAGATTGATGCCAAACCCAAGGTGCTGGTGATTGCCCAGCCCACCTGGGGCGTGGACGTGGGCGCGGCGGCGCAGATACGCGGCGAGTTGTTGGCGCTGCGCGATGCCGGCTGCGCGCTGCTGGTGGTGAGTGAGGAGTTGGACGAATTGTTCGAGATCAGCGACCGGCTGGTGGTGATGGCCAATGGGCGCGTCTCGCCGGCCATCACCATGGCCGAGGCCACGGTGGAAAAGATCGGTGCCTGGATGAGCGGGCTCTGGCAGGAGGAGGGCGCGCAGCATGCTCAGGCTTGAGATCCGCCCGCAGCCGTCCAAGCTGATGTCGCTGGCCTCGCCGCTGCTGGCGCTGGCCATCACCACGCTGCTGGGCATTGCGCTGTTCCTGCTGCTGGGCAAGGACCCGCTGCGCGGCCTGCAGATGTTCTTCTGGGAGCCGATCAAGAGCGCCTATGGCTGGAGCGAGCTGGGCATCAAGGCCACGCCCCTGGTGCTGATCGCGCTGGGCCTGGCGGTGTGCTTCCGCTCGAACGTGTGGAATATCGGCGCCGAGGGCCAGTTCGTGGTGGGCGCGCTGGCCGGCGGCTGGGTGGCGATGCAGGCGGATGCCAGCAGCGGCCGCAGCATCGTGCTGTGGATCCTGCTGGCCGGCGCGGCCGGCGGCATGGCCTGGGCCGCCCTCACCGCCTGGCTGCGCGACCGCTTCAACGCCAGCGAGATCCTGGTCAGCCTGATGTTGGTCTATGTGGCCGATCTGCTGCTGGGCTACCTGGTCTACGGGCCCTGGAAGGACCCGAACGGCTACAACTTCCCGCAAAGCATCAGCTTCCTGGCCGTCACCAAGATCCCCAAGCTGTTCGACGGCTGGCGCGTCAACATCGGCGTGCTGATCGCGCTGGGGTCAGTCCTTGCCTGCTGGGCGCTGCTGTTCCGCACCTATGCCGGCTTTGCCCTGCAGGTGGGCGGGCTGGCGCCGGCGGCGGCGCGCTATGCGGGCTTCAGCTCGCGGCGTTCGCTCTGGCTGGCCCTGCTGCTGTCCGGCGGCATGGCGGGCCTGGCGGGGGCGCTGGAGGCGGCCGGGCCGCTGGGTCAGCTGACGCCCTATGTGCCGGCCGGCTACGGCTTCGCCGCCATCATCGTGGCCTTCGTGGGGCGCCTGCATCCGGTGGGCATCATCTTCTCGGCCATCCTGATGAGCATGTTCTACATCGGCGGCGAACTGGCGCAATCGCGCCTGGGCCTGCCCAAATCCATCACCGGGGTGTTCCAGGGCCTCTTGCTGTTCACGCTCTTGGCCTGCGATACGCTGATCCACTACCGCATTCGTCGGGCCAGGAGCTGACCAGATGGAATCGATCGCACTGCTGATCGCCGCCACGCTCAACGCCGGCACGCTGCTGGCCATCGCGGCCCTGGGCCTGCTGATCAACGAGCGCTCGGGCATCGTCAACCTGGGGGCCGAGGGCATGATGCTGGTGGCCGCCATCGCCGGCTTCGCCACCGCGGTACATACCGGCAGCGACTGGCTGGGCTTTGCCGCCGGCATGGGCGCGGGCGCGCTGCTGGCGGCGGCCTTCGGCGTGCTGGTGATCTGGCTCAACACCAACCAGTACGCGGCCGGCCTGGCGCTGAGCCTGTTCGGCGGCGGCTTCTCGGCCTTTGTGGGCATTTCCTACACCCAGGCCAAGCTGGGCCCGCGGCCGAACTTCGCGGTGCCAGGTCTTGCCGACATCCCCTTCATCGGCCCGGCCCTGTTCCGCCAGCATCCGCTGGTCTATGGCGCGATCGCGCTGGCACTGTTGTTGGGCTGGTTTCTGTACCGCTCGCGCGCCGGTCTGGTGCTGCGTGCGGTGGGCGAATCACCCGAGTCGGCCCATGCCCTGGGCTATCCGGTGCGCCGCATCCGCCTGGCCGCGGTGATGACGGGCGGCGCGCTGTGCGGGCTGGCCGGGGCCTATGTGTCGGTGGTCTACACGCCGCTGTGGGTGGAGGGCATGATCGCCGGCAAGGGCTGGATCGCGCTGGCCCTCACCACCTTCGCCACCTGGCGGCCCGCGCGCGTGCTGCTGGGCGCCTACCTGTTCGGCGGCGTGACCATGCTGCAGTTCCATCTGCAGGGGCAGGGTGTCGAGATCGCCAGCCAGTTCCTCAGCATGCTGCCCTATCTGGCCACCATCGCGGTGCTGGTGCTGATCTCCAGCAATGCCAACTTCATCCGCGCCAACATGCCGGCCTCGCTGGGCAAGCCCTTCTTCCCGGGCGCCTAGAGCCTTGGCATGGAACGTGCAACGGTTCCGTTCCGAGTCTGTCAGCAGTTTTCACAACCTTGGGAGTCCCCCCGATGATGCCTTTGGCCCGCACCCTTCTTGCCCTGAGCCTGCTTGCCGCCGGCCTGTCCACCCAGGCCGCCGACTGGAGCGATAGCTCGATCGGCTACCGCTACGGCAGCAAGTTCGCCGAGCCCTACAACCCGCAGGACATCAGCAAGAACATCCTCAACCTGACGCATGCCAGCGGCTACAAGTACGGCACGAATTTCTTCAATGCCGACCTGCTGCTGTCCGACAGCAAGGACCCCTCCAGCGCCGGTTCCAAGGACGGCGCGCACGAGGTCTATGTGGTGTACCGCCACACGCTCGACCTGGAGAAGGTGAGCGGCAGCCCCTTCAAGTTCGGCCCGGTGCGCGGCCTGGGCGTGACGGCGGGCTTCGACTTCAACACCAAGACCGATGCCGGCTACAACAGCAAGAAGCGCATGCTGGTGGCGGGCCCGACGCTGATGCTGGACGTGCCGGGCTTTCTCAACGTCAGCCTGCTGGGCCTGAAGGAAAGCAATGCGCCCTACAGCACCTTCTCGGGCACGGCCACGCCGCGCTACGACTACAAGTTCCACTGGATGCTGACGGCGGCCTGGGCGATCCCCTTCAACGTCGGCATCCCGCTGTCCTTCGAGGGTTATGCCAACTTCATCGCCGCCAAGGGGCGCGACGAGTTCGGTGGCCAGACGGCGCGCGAGACCAATGTCGACATGCAGCTGATGTACGACCTCAGCGGCGGCAAGAACACCTTCAAGCTGGGCCTGGAGTACCAGTACTGGAAGAACAAGTTCGGCAACGACAGCGGCGGCCCGGCCGGCAAGGGTGCCATTGCCAAGACGCCGATGATCCGCGCCGAGTACCATTTCTGACCCGCAGCCCAAGCACGGAGCCAACCCATGACTGTTTCAGACCCCAAGCGCCACTTCCTCCGCATCGCCGGCTGGACGACTGTTGCCGCCACCGCCGCCCTGCTGGGCTGCGGCAAGAAGGAGGAACAAGCCGCCCCGGCCGCGTCCGCGCCGGCCTCGGCCGCCGCGCCCAAGCCCGAGCCGCTGAAGATCGCCTTTGCCTATGTCGGCCCGGTGGGCGACGGCGGCTGGACCTTCGCGCATGACAACGGCCGCAAGGCGGTGGAGAAGGAGTTCGGCGACAAGGTCGTCACCAGCTTCGTCGAGAAGGTGCCCGAAGCGGCCGACGCCGAGCGCGTGTTCCGCGACATGGTGGGCCAGGGCAACAAGCTGATCTTTGGCACCACCTTCGGCTATATGGAGTCCATGCTCAAGGTGGCGGCCGACAGCAAGGACGTGAAGTTCGAGCATGCCACCGGCTACAAGCAGGCCGACAACATGCGCACCTACGACTCGCGCACCTACGAGGGCGCCTACATGGCCGGCGTGGTGGCGGGCAAGATGACGAAGAGCGGTACGCTGGGCGTGGTGGGTTCGATCCCGATTCCCGAGGTGATCCGCAACATCAACAGCTTCACCCTCGGCGCGCAGAGCAGCAATCCGAAGGTCAAGGTCAAGGTGGTGTGGGTGAACGAATGGTTCAACCCGCCCAAGGAGACCGAGGCCGCGCAATCGCTGATCAACGGCGGTGCCGATGTGCTGATGCAGAACACCGACTCCTCGGCCGTGCTGCAGACCGCCGAGAAGAACGGCAAGTACGCCTTCGGCTGGGATTCCGACATGACCGCCTACGGCCCCAAGGCCCACCTGGCCTCGGCCGTCATCAACTGGGGCCCCTACTACGTGGCCGCGGTGCGCGAGGCGCTGGACGGCAAGTGGCTGGCCGGCGCCGGCAAGCATGCCTGGTGGGGCGTGAAGGAGGGCGCGATCGATCTCGTCTCGCTCAACGAGGCCGTGCCGGCCGAGACGCGTGAACAGATCGACAAGGTCAAGGCCGGCCTGAAGGACGGCACGTTCGCGATCTGGAAGGGCCCCATCCTCGGCCAGGACGGCAAGGAAATGGTGAAGAAGGACGAGGTCGCGGACGACAAGTTCCTCTCCGGCATCAACTTCTACGTCAAGGGCGTGGAAGGCAAGGTGCCGAGCGGCAAGTGAGGCCGCGCCCGGCGCGCGCCGGCAGCTGACGAGCAAGGCCACCGCGCCATCGGGCGCGGTGGCCTTTTTTTCACCTCACTTGGGCAGGGTGAAGGCGTAGAGCTTGTTGTTCGGGCTGCCAAAGGTGCCGAACAGATTGCCATAGCCGGAGCCCCAGAACACTTCGCCGCGCGAGATCGCCGCGCCCGACAGGCAGGAGCCGCCGCTGCTGAACTTCCACAGCTCCACACCGGTGGCCGCATCCAGCGCATACATATAGCCGTTGATGCGGTCCAGCGAGCAACCGAACACCACGCCATTGGTGGTGGTCACCGGGCCCGAGGTGCTGCCGCCGCCCGAGGGCCGGGTCTGCCACAGCAGCTGGCCGGTGGCGGCGTCAAGCGCGCTCCAGACCCCGCTGGTCGAGCCGCCGGCGCTGGGCCAGGGCACCAGGTCGCTGTTGGAATTGGCGGTGTAGACGCGCCTGCCGTCCACCGCCGAACCCCATTGCAGACCGCCAGCGGTGCCGCCGGGGCCCGCCTGGGTGACCCACAGCACCGCGCCGGTGTCGGGGTCGAGGGCCCAGTACTTGCCGCTCTTCTGGCCGGCACCGACCAGTTCACGCGGCTTGCTCGCGCCGTTGGGCGTGGCGCTGAACAGCGCCGGCGCCTGGCCGAAGTCGTAGTCGGGGCCGGTCGGGCTGGGGCAGGCACTCGGGTCGCCAAAGCCGATGCAGGCGGCGATCCAGGTGTCGGCCGGCAAGGCCTTGGTGCCCCAGCGGATCGCGCCGGTGCGGATGTCCAGCGCCAGCACGGCGTCGAAGAAGTTGTCCGCGGCCAGGCAGGCGCGCACCGCGTTGGTGTCGGTGCCGGCGGCGATCACGCAGGTGCGTGCGGCGTCCGGGATCGAGTAGTTGTTGCCGGTGGCCACATAGACCTGGCCGCGCCGCACGTCGACCGCCGGCGAGCTGCCCCAGACCGCGCCACCGGTATAGCCCAGCGGCAGCATATAGGTCTTCCACAGGATCGCGCCGGTGTCGGCATCCAGCGCGAGCTGGCTGCCGCGGAAGCTGCAGCAGAAGCCGACCAGGCCGGCCAGCGCCTCTTCCATCGAGGCGACGCCGACAAACACGCGGCCGTCATGCACCGTGGCCGATTGCGTGACGATGGCCGCATAGTGGTTGTCCAGCTGGGTCTTCCAGAGCAGCGCGCCGGTGCTCTTGTCGAAGGCCAGCATCATGCCGCCCTGGCCACCGCCGGCGATGGCCCCGCCCTGGGTGCCGATATAGAGCTTGTCCTCGGTCAGCGCCGGGGTGGCGCGCGCCTTGTCCATGGCTGCGCCGCTCACATCGGACAGCTTCACTCGCCAGACCTGCTGGCCGGTCTTGCGATCCAGCGCATACAGATAGCCGGCCCAATCGGGGAAGTAGACCCGGTTGGCATCGACGGCCGGGGTGGCGGACACGTCGCCGGCGGTGGTGAAGACCCATTTCGGGCTCAGCCCGCCGACCGTCTGCACGCTGATGCCGCCGCTCTGGTTCTGGTAACGCGTGTTGCCAAGGTTCTGGCCGGCAGTCGGCCAGTTGTTGTCGGAGGCGTCCGCAGCGGCGGGCAGCGCCGTGCATAGCAAGCCGGTCACGGTCAAGCCGGCCAAGGCCAGCCTCTGCCATTGCCTTGTTGTCTTGTAGGTGTCCATATGAGCTCCTTGCTCGTCCCAGCGGCGCGCAATGTGGTGGGTCACGCAGCGATCCCCGACCCGACCGCGGCAGCCGCTGCAGAGCGGCCAGGCTGATGCGATCAGACCGGAGCCGCCGCGCCGGTGCAATCGGAAACCCGGCAATAGCAGTGACAGGCCAGGGGAGGGATTACGAGCCTTGTAGAAGCCGGCCGGCGCGCGCCGCCAGCGATGGCGGGCAACGCATGACTGCCATCGCTTACCGTTCTTACCTTGCCGAAACCTCAGCGCGGCGCGTCGCGCCCCACCAGCCGCGACCAACGCAGCAGTTCGGCGTCGTCGGCCAGCAGGGCGCGCGTGGCCGCTGCGCCCGGGTGCGTGCGGATCTTCTGCAGCAGGGCGGCCTCGTCCAGCCCCGCGATATAGGCGGCGATCTGCTGCTGCGCGGGAATGAAGCCGCGGTTGGCCATGCTGTAGCTCTGGGTCATGATGGCCTCGATGACGGCCGCCATCTGCTTGTCGATGAAACGCTGGTCCGCGTTGGGCACTTGCTCGTCCCTGTCTTTGCTCTGACTGCTCATGGACCGCATTGTGGTCACGGCAGCCGGCAAGCAGGGGTGCAGACGGTTGCAAGGCGTTTCAGCGGAAAGAGCCCGCCCACGCCACGGATTCCGCAGTCTGTCCGAACGCTGTGCCATGCCTTGGGGCCTGCCCTTACAGTCGCGCCAACCCGGGCCGGCGGTCGGCCTGGTTCGAAACATGGGAGTGGAGGATGAAGATGCTGGGGAAGAAGAAAATGCATGCGCTGCCCGTGCTGCTGGCCGGCTTGCTGGCGGGTGGCTGCTGGGCTGGGACGGCGGCCGGCGCTGCGGTGGCGAAGTCAGGCATGGCGAGCCGCGCCAGCGAGGCGCCCAGGCGCTACACCATCGAGCAGTTCATGGCCACCACGGCCATCAGCGGCGCCTCCTTCAGCGCCGACGAGCAGCGCATCCTCTTCACCAGCAATGCCAGCGGCCTGCCGAATGTCTACAGCATGCCGGTCACGGGCGGCGCGCCGACGGTGCTCACCAGCTCGACCAAGGACAGCCATTACGCCGTCAGCTACTTCCCCGATGACGACCGCGTGCTCTACACGCGCGACCAGGGCGGCAACGAGCAGAACCACCTCTATGTGCGCGAGCTGGATGGCAAGGAGCAAGACCTGACCCCGGGCGACAAGCTCAAGGCAAGCTTCGTGGGCTGGGCCGGCGACGGCAGCGCCTTCTATGTCAGCAGCAACGAGCGCGATGCCAAGAGCTTCGACCTGTATCGCTACGACGCTCGGAGCTATGCGCGCAGCCTGGTGTTCAGGAACGAGCAGGCCTTCGAGATCTCGGCCGTCAGCCGCGACGGGCGCTGGATCGCGCTGGGCAAGATCAACACCACGGCCGACTCTGACGTCTATCTCTACGACACGCAGACCCAGGCGCTCAAGCACCTGACACCGCACGAGGGCGTGGCCGGCCAGCGCGCCGCCGCCTTCGATCCGGCCTCGCAGCGCCTGCTGATACTCAGCGACGCCGGCACCGAATTCAAGCGCCTGCAGGCCTATGAGCTGGCCAGCGGCCAGACCAGCGAGCTCGAGAAGGCCGACTGGGACATCGAGTACAGCTACTTCTCGCGCGACGGGCGCTACCGCGTCACCGGCGTGAACGCCGACGCCAGCATCGCGATCCGCGTGCAGGACGCCGCCAGCGGCAAGCCGGTGCAACTGCCCAAGCTACCCGGCGGCGAGATCCGCGGCGTGAGCTTCTCCAGGAGCGGCGCCAAGATGGCCTTCTACCTGAACGGCGACCGCTCGCCCAACAATCTGGTGGTCTACGACTTTGCCAGCCAGCAGGCCAGGCAGCTGACACAGAGCCTGTCCAAGGAGATTGCCAGCGCCGACCTGGTGGACTCGCAGGTGGTGCGCTTCAAGTCCTTCGACGGTCTTGCCATCCCCTCCGTGCTTTACCTGCCCAAGGAAGCGTCACCGAACCGCAAGGTGCCGGCCCTGGTGTGGGTGCACGGCGGCCCCGGCGGCCAGACCATGCGCGGCTATTCGGCGCTGATGCAGTACTTCGCCAACCACGGCTACGCGGTGCTGGGCATCAACAACCGCGGCAGCTCGGGCTATGGCAAGAGCTTCTTCACCGCCGACGACGGCAAGCATGGCCGCGAACCGCTGTGGGACTGCATCGAGGCCAAGACCTATCTGGCCGGCACCGGCGTGGTGGACATCGAACGCATCGGCATCATCGGTGGCTCCTATGGCGGCTACATGACGCTGGCCGCCATGGCCTTCCGCCCCGAGGCCTTCAAGGTCGGCATCGATATCTTCGGCGTCAGCAACTGGCTGCGCACGCTGGAGGCCATTCCGCCCTACTGGGAGAGCTTCCGCAAGGCGCTCTACCAGGAGGTGGGCGATCCGGTGAAGGACCGGGACTTCCTGGTCGCCACCTCGCCGCTGTTCCATGCCAAGGAGATCAAGAAGCCGCTGATGGTGATACAGGGTGCCAACGACCCGCGCGTCATCAAGCCCGAGAGCGACGAGATCGTCGCCGCGGTCAAGGCCAATGGCGTGCCGGTCGAGTACCTGGTGTTCGACGACGAGGGCCACGGCTTTTCCAAGAAGAAGAACCAGATCGAGGCGAATCGCCGCATGCTGGCCTTCCTGGACCGCTATCTGCGGCCCTGAGCTGCCCCGTCGAGTTTGACGTCGCACAAACTTCCTCCTGATTGCCGAGGCGCCCCCGCGCCTATGTCGGCAAGCTGACAGACGCTTGTCCGGGGCGCCGCCTAGTCTGCGCCCCAGACCGATGCGGGGCCTTCGCCCCTGACGCGGCGCAGTCAGCAGGAGACGGGACATGGGCAGTGCAGACGATGGCGCGGATGTGCTGGTGGTGGGCGCCGGCATCGCCGGGCTGAGCGCCACGCTGGAATTGCTGGACGCCGGCCGGCGCGTACTGCTGCTGGACCGCGACCGCCCCGAGGCGATCGGCGGCCTGGCCAGGGAGAGCTTTGGCGGCATGTTCCTGGTGGACACGCCCGAGCAGCGCCGCGCCGGCATCCGCGATAGCGAGGCGCTGGCGCTGGCCGACTGGCTCAGCTTTGCCGAGTTCGGCGCCGACGAGCGTTGGCCGCGCGCCTGGGCCGAGCATTATGTGAGCCGCTGCACCGCCGAGGTAGGCGACTGGCTGCGCGCCGGCGGCCTGCGCTACTTCCCGGTGCCCAACTGGGTGGAGCGCGGCCTCTACCAGCCGGGCAACTCGGTGCCGCGCTTCCACATCGTCTGGGGCACCGGCGAGGCGCTGGTGCAGCACCTGCTCGATCGCATCGAACGCCACCCGCGGCGCGCGGCGCTGACGCTGCGCTTCGGCCAGCGCGTCGAGCGCCTGCTGCAGCAGGGCGGGGCGGTGGTGGGCGTGGCAGGCCATGCGGAGGGAGCTGAAGGGGCTGAGGGGGCCGAGTTCGAGCGCCATGCCGGCGCGGTGCTGCTGGCCGCCGGTGGCATCAACGGCAACCTGGCGCGCGTGCGCGCCCATTGGCATGCCGACTGGGGCCAGCCGCCCGCGCGCCTGCTGAATGGCTCGCACCGCTATGCCGATGGCCTGCTGCACGATGCCGTGGCCGCCGCGGGTGGCTGCATCACCCATCTGGACCGGCAGTGGAACTACGCCGCCGGCGTGGCCCATCCGCGCCCGCGCAAGCCCGAGCATGGGCTCTCGCTGGTGCCGCCGCGCTCGGCCCTGTGGCTGAACTGGCGCGGCGACCGCATCGGCCCCATGCCCCTGGTGACCGGCTACGACACGCGCGATCTGGTGGCGCGCATCTGCGCCGAGCCGCGCGCCTATTCCTGGCAGCTGATGAACCGCCGCGTCGCGCTCAAGGAGCTGGCGGTCTCGGGCGCCGAGTTCAACCCCTCGGTGCGCGAGCGCCGCTGGCTCGGCTTTGCGCGCGACCTGCTGCTGGGTAACCGCTGGCTCTACCGCGAGATGCTGGCGGGCTGCCCGGACTTCGTGCAGGCCCCCGACCTGGCCGGTCTGGTGGCGCGCATGAACGCGCTGCAGGGCGACCAGGCGGTGGAACTGGCGCGCGTGCGCGCCGGCGTCGAGGCCTACGACGCCAACATCGCGCGCGGCCCGGCCCTGCACAACGACGAGCAGCTGCGCCGCATCGCCCAGCTGCGCCAGTGGAAGGGCGACCGCATCCGCACCTGCAAGCCCCGCCCCCTGCTCGACCCGCGGGCCGGCCCGCTGATCGCGGTGCGCGAGCACATCATCAGCCGCAAGAGCCTGGGCGGCATGCAGACCGATCTGGCCAGCCGCGTGCTGTGCCATGCGGGCGAGCCCATCCCGGGCCTGCTGGCGGCCGGCGAGGCCGCGGGCTTCGGCGGCGGCGGCCTGCATGGGCTGCGCGCGCTGGAGGGCACCTTTCTGGGCGGCTGCGTGCTGAGCGGGCGCATCGCCGGGCGCAGCGCGGCGGCCCAGACCTGAACTCAAGAGGAGACGATCATGGCGAAGAAAAGAACCGGTGCCTGGCTGGCGGTGCAGGCGCTCGAACGCCTGGGGGTGCGCTACACCTTCGGCATCCCCGGCGTGCACAACACCGAGATCTACGACGAGCTCAACAGCTCGGCCCTGATCACCCCGGTGCTGGTGACGCACGAGGGCGGCGCGGCCTTCATGGCCGACGCGGTGAGCCGCACCTCGGACAGCACCGGCACCCTGGTGATCGTGCCCGCGGCCGGCGCCACCCATGCGGCCAGCGGCATCGGCGAGGCCTTTCTGGACGGCATCCCGATGCTGGTGATCTGCGGCGGCATCAGGCGCGACAGCGGCCGGCGCTACCAGCTGCACGAGATCGACCAGCAGGGCTTCATGCGCGGCCTCACCAAGGCCTGCTTCCTGATCGAGCGCCATGCCGACATCGTGCCCACGCTCTACCAGGCCTGGCGCATCGCCAACGAGGGCGAGCCGGGGCCGGTGTTCGTCGAGATCCCGGTGGAGCTGCAGCTGTTCCCGGCCGAGGTCGGCGACGAGCTGCCCGCGCCGCCGCGGCTGGAGCCGCCGCCCCTGCCGCCGGCCGAGGCGCTGCGCCGTGCCGCCGAGCTCTTGCGCGGCGCGCGCCGACCGGGGCTGTTCCTGGGCTGGGGCGCGCGCGGCGCGGGTGCGCAGACGCGCGCCATCGCCGATTACCTGCAGGCGCCGGTGGCCACCACGCTGCAGGGCCTGTCGGCCTTCGAGGCCCAGCATCCGCTGCACTGCGGCTTCGGCTTTGGTGCCGCCGCGGTGCCGGCGGCGCGTGGCGCCTTCGAGGGCTGCGACGCCATGCTGGCGGTGGGCACGCGCTTCGGCGAGATCGCCACCGGCAGCTATGGCGTGGCGGTGCCGGCGGCGCTGGTGCACCAGGACATCAATCCCGCGGTGTTCGACGCCAACTATCCGGCGGCGGTGCGGCTGCCCGGCGACGCCGCCCCGGTGCTGACGGCGCTGCTGGCCGAGCTGCAGCGTCTGGGCCCGGCGCGGGCGCCGGACAGCGCGCTGCAGCAGCGCATCGCGCGCGCCAAGGCCGACTACCAGCGTGCCTGGCTGGCGCACGACAGCCGCGGTCGCGTCAACCCGGCGCGCTTCTTCCAGGCGCTGCGCGAGGTGCTGCCGGATGACGCCATCACCGTGGTCGACGATGGCAACCACACCTACCTGACCGCCGAGCTCTTCCCGGTGCGCAGCCTGGGCTCGCTGATCGTGCCCACCGATTTCAACGCCATGGGCTATGCGGCGCCGGCGGCGATCGGCGCCAAGCTGGCGAATCCGCGGCGCGAGGTGGTCGCCATCATCGGCGACGGCGCCTTCATGATGAGCTGCATGGAGCTGGTATCGGCGACGCGCCTGGGCCTGGGCCTGGTGTGCTTCATCTTCCACGACGGCGAGCTCTCGCAGATCGCGCAGGCGCAGCAGATCCCCTACAACCGCAAGCCCTGCACCGCGTTGGGTGCGGTGGACTTTGCCGGCGTGGCCCAGGCCACCGGCGCGGACTATGTGGCGATCGCCAGCGACGCCCAGCTGGCCGAGGGCATTGCGCGGGCGCGCGCCAGCGCTGCGCGCGGCCGCGTGGCGGTGGTGGACGTGGCGATCGACTACAGCCGCCGCACCGCCTTCACCGAGGGCGCGGTGAAGGTCAACTTCAGGCGCTTCCCGCTCGCCCAGCGCCTGCGCATGGTGACGCGCGCGGTGAAGCGCAGAATCAGCGGCTAGATGCCAGCCCGAAGCCAGCCCGCTGCCAACGACGATGTGCGCCAGCACCTGCCGCTGCTGTTGCGCGGGCGCTGGTTCGCCGCCATCTCGGCGCCGCTGCGCGAGGCCCTGCTGGACGCGGCCACGCTGCGCAGCCTGCCCGCCGGCGCCCGGCTGTTCGGCCGCGGCGAGCCGGCCGACGGCCTTTACGCGGTGCTGCGCGGTGCGCTGCTGATCAGCGGCGTCAGCGAGGCCGGCCGGCAGAGCAGCCTGCTGGTGCTGGATCCGCCCAGCTGGTTCGGCGAGATCGCGCTGTTCGACGGCGGGCCGCGCACCCACGATGCCCAGGCGCTGCAGGACGCGCTGCTGCTGCATGTGCCCAGCAGCCGGCTCGACGCCCTGCTGGCCGCGCGGCCGCAGTACTGGCGCGAGCTGGGCTTGCTGCTGGCCGACAAGCTGCGGCGCGCGCTGCTGGCCTTCGAGGACCAGGCCCTGCTGGGCGCCGGGCCGCGGCTGGCGCGCCGCCTGCTGATGCTGGCCGAGGGCTTCGAGACGCGGCCCGGCGGCCCGTGCCAGCGCATCGCGCTGTCGCAGGAGCAGTTGGCGATGATGGTGGCGGTGTCGCGCCAGACCGCCAACCAGCTGCTCAAGGCGCTGGCGGCGCGCGGCATCGTGAGCCTGCAGCGCGGCGGCATCGAGATCCTTGACCCGGCGGGCCTGCGCGCCGCCGCCGCGCTGGACTGACGCCCTGCGTCAGTCCGTGCTGCGCTTCTTCATGCCGGCCTTGGCCTCGTACATGCGTGCGTCGGCCTGGGCCACGCAGCTGTGCAGCGATTGCGTGGCGCTGGCGCGCATGGCATGGCCCAGCGCGGCGCTGGGGCTGATCCAGGCGCCCGGCGCCAGCTCGCGGCGCGTCTGCTGGCAGCGCGTCTTCAAGGCCTCCAGTTCGGCCAGCACCTGGGCCTCGCCGATATTGGGCAGGATGAAGACGAACTCGTCGCCGCCGATGCGGAAGGCGTCGGCCTGCGGCCATTGCGCCCGCGCCGTCTCGGCGAACAGGGTGATCAGCGCATCGCCCGCGGCATGGCCATGGGCATCGTTGACGCGCTTGAGGTTGTTCATGTCGGCCACCACGATGGCCTGCGGGTAGTCGCCCGCGGCGGTCTCGGCGCGCTGGCTGAAGTAGTTGCGGTTGTGGAAGCCGGTCAGGCTGTCGGTGTAGAGCAGGTGCTCGCGCTCGCGCAGGAACTGGGTCTTGGCGCGCTGCTCGATCAGCTTGCGCACGATGCGCACCGTCACTGCCAGGATCGCCAGCAGCACCAGGCCCAGCCCGGCCAGCAGCATCAGCAGCCGCCGGTTGGCCTCGTTGCGCAGCGTCGGCACGGTCTGGATGCCGGCGTACTTCATCTCGTCGAACTGGATCAGCGGGATCACCTTGTCCATGATGCCGGCCAGCTCGGGCTGGCGCTTGCCGACGCCGAAATAGATGAAGGAGTCCTTGGAGGTGATGCCGCGCTTGACCAGGTCGGTATAGCCCAGGCCGTTGATGTAGAACTCCACCACCGTGGGGTTCTCGATCATGTAGGCGGCGCCGCCATCGCGCAGCAGCTGCAGCGATTCCATGATGTTGGCGGTCTTGACGATGCGCGGGTTCTTGAGGTTCTTGCGCAGGTATTCCTCGTGCCAGAAGCCGTCGATCACCGCCACCGGCTGGCCGTCCAGGCCGTAGACATCCTGCACCGGCGCGCTGCGCTTGGTGCCGACGATGATGTCGCGCTCGGTGCTGATGGCGCGCGGGAACAGGAAGTCGGCCAGGCGGTCCTCGGTCTTGGCCATGTTCAGCACATCGACCTTGCCCGCGCGCACCTGCTCGATCAGCTGGGCAAAGGGCCCGCTCACCACCTTGAAGCGGATGCCGACGATCTCGCCGATGCGCTGCAGGGTGGCGCCGGCAATGCCCTTGTACTGGCCCTCGTGGAAGTAGTCGAAGGGCAGATAGTCCTCGGCCACGCCCACCACCGCCTCGCCCTGCAGCTCCAGCCAGGCCAGCTCGGCCTCGCTGAGGCGCAGCACCTTGCGGTTGTAGAGGCGGCCGGCCTCGCGCGCGAGTTGCTGGATATGGGGTTGGCGTTGCTCGATGTAGCGGTTGATGATCTGGCCCAGCAGCTGCTGCTCGCGCGCCACCGCGAAGGTCATGTCCGAGGTGATGGACTTGAGCTCGGCCACCAGGGTCAGGGTGGGGTGCTCGTGCAGGAACTCGTATTCGACACCGCCGCCCGAGGTGACGAAGCCGTCCACCTGGCCGGCGGCCAGCGCGGCCAGGCCGGCGGTCTGGTCTTCGAAATTGCGCGGCTCGAAGCGGATGTTGGGGAATTCCTTGGGCAGCTGCTCGAGCACGAAGTCGTTGGCCAGAAAGCCGACGCGCTTGCCGTCCAGGTCGCCCAGGGTCTGCACGCTCGAGTCCTTGCGCGCAAACACCGTGTAGGGGTATTTCCAGGCCGCCCGGGTGAAGCGCATGATCTTTTCGCGCTCGGGGGTGGCGTTGGCGCCGTAGAGCACGTCGATGCGGCCCTGCACGAAGCGGCTGTAGGCGTCGTCCCAGCTCTTTACCTCGGCGGGCACCAGGCTCAGGCCCAGCTGGGTGCGCATATCGTCCAGCAGCGCCGGCAGCAGGCCGACGCGGCGGCCGCGGAACTCGAAGCTGTCCATGCCGCCAAAGGGATCGAAACCGACCGTGAAAACCTGTTTCTGGTGAGCGGCGATCCAGCCGCGCTCGGCCTCGCTCAACTTCACCGCGCCGGCCGCCGTGGCGGCGGCTCCTGCCATGCACAGCAACAGCGCCAGCAGGGCACGCGTGCAAAGCCTCAGAATTTCAGCAACAAGCAGCAAGGGCAACTCACTTGGGACGCCGTCAGCGGCGCGCCGATCTTAGGGCCTGGCAGGCCCTGCCCAGATTGCACTACTTACAGGCTGTTGCAGGGCATCGCGCCGCACGCCTCATGATGCGTTCCATGGGCCGCGACGACGGCCTGACGGAGGCGGCTCCAGCCCGGAGCGCCCCAGCCTTGTTGGGGACCATCATGAGATTCGTAGGCACATTGAAGGTTTGGAATGCGGAGCGCGGTCACGGCCTGGTCGACCCCGAGAACGGCGGTCAGCCGGTATTTGTGCACATCTCGGCCTTCCCAACGGATGCCGCACCCCCCACCCAGGACGAGTGGCTGAGCTTCGAAATTGTGACCGGGCGTGACGGACGCAAGCAGGCCGTCAAGGTGCAGCGCAGCAGGCGCGTCGTCAACCAGGCCTGGGCCACGCCGGCACCGCCGCGGCGCGTGCAGCGTCAGCGCCCGGCCTGGGGCCTGGCGCTGGGGCTGGCCCTGGCGGCCAGCGCCGGCCTGCTGGGCTGGATGCAGCTCTCGCAGCCGCAGGAGCCCGAACGGCTGGCGCAGTTGGAGCCCGTGGCGGTCAAGGCGCCTGCTGCGAAAAAGCACTAGACCTTCAGTTCCAGGCGCAGCTGCCATTGCGTGTAGCTGCGGCCCGCGCTCTCGCTGGCGATCTGCTGGCTGGCGGTATTGAACAAGGTGGCGCTGCTGTAGTCCAGCGGCGCCACATTGCTGCCCGACAGGCGCAGCTGCGCATTCGGGTTGAAGCTCCACATCGCGAAGGCATCGGCTACCAGCTTGCGCGTGGTCTGGCTCTGCTGCAGCGCGCTTTGCTGGATGGTGTTGGCGGGCGTCCAGTTGAGCGTGGCGCCCAGGGTCAGCGGCAGGCTGCGCAGGCGGTAGTCGGCACCCAGGTTGGCGGTGGCGCGCGGCTGCTGGTCGAGCCGGTTGTCGGGCCCGGGGATGCCATCCACCCTGGAGCTGAACAGGCTCAGATTGCTGCGCACTGCCACCGGCCAGGCCTCGTCCCACCATTCGTCGAGGCGGAACTTGGCCTCCAGTTCCAGGCCCATGGTGCGGGCCTGGCCGATATTGCGCGGCCGCGTGATCCAGCGCGGCTCGCTGGCCCAGCCCACCATCTCGAGCTGCGGATTGCTGCGGATCAGGTCCTTGATGCGGCGCACGAACAGGTTGGCGCTCAGTACCCCGCCCTTGCTGAGATAGGTCTCGTAGGCGATGTCGACGCCGGTGGCCAGCTCGGGGCGCAGCTCGGGGTTGCCGGCACGGTCGGGCTGGTCGGGGGTGTTGGGGCCGCAGAGCTGGCCGGCCAGCGGACAGGAGCCGTTGGTGTTGTTGATGCTGGGCTTGGCGATCAGGTCCTGCAGCTGGGGTGATTTGTAGCTGCGCGTCAGGCTCATGCGGATCTGGTCGCGGCTCTTTTCATCGAACTTCCAGACCGCGTGCAGGAGCGGCGTCCAGACGCCGGACTTGTTGCTGACGCTGTAGCTGGCGGCGGTGCTCTTGGTCGCTATGCCCTCCCAGCGCAGGCCGGCATAGAAGGCCCATTGCTTGCCCACGCTCCACTCGTCCTGCGCATAGGCGGCCAGGCGCAGCGTGGACGCGGAGAGCTCGTCGCCGAAGTCCAGCAGGTTGTGGCAGGCCAGGCCGTTCTCCAGGCATATGCGGGTCTGGTCGCGGCGCGTGCTCTCGGCCTCCAGGCCGGCCACCAGGCTGTGCTCATTCTCCAGCTGGCGCGAGAGCTTGCCGTTGAGGCTCCAGCTGCGGTCGTCGCTGTCGGTGCGGTCGTCCTGCGTGCGCGCGGGCAGCAGGCTGCCGTCGGCGCCACGCAGGTATTCCTGGCGCAGGCTGTGGCCCTTGCCCTGGCCGGCGCCCAGGCCGGCGCGTAGCTCCAGGCGCGTGCTCTCGTCCAGCCGGGTCTGCCATTGCGGGCCCAGGCGCAGCATGGTGAAGCGGTTGTGGCTGCTGGTGTCGGCCACATCGAAGGCCTGGGTGGGCGTTTGCAGCGCATGACTCTCGCTGTCGCTCTCGTTGGCCACCAGAAAGCTCTGCAGGGCCAGCGTGTCGCCACCGCCCAGGCGCCATTGCAGGCGGCCGGCGGCGTGCAGGCCGCGGGTCTCGCCCTCGGTCTGGCCGCTCAGGCTGCGCAGGCTCTGTTGGCCGCTGGCCAGATCGGTGCTGCGCGTGCGGTTGTTGATGTCATCCAGGCGCCTGCTGTTGAGCAGGCTCACATTCAGGTTGTAGGCGCCGCCGCGCTCGTCGAGCTTGTCGTTGCGGGTCCAGCTGATGCCGGGGCTGATGCGGCCGCGCTCGGCGCCGAAGCCAAGCTTGATGTCGTTGATGCGCTTTTGCAGTGCCTCGCGCAGCACGATGTTGATGGTGCCGGCCACCGCGCGTGCGCCGTACTCGGCGGTCGGCGCGCGCATCACCTCGATGCGCTCCACCTGCTCGGGCGGCAACTGGTCGAGCGAAAAGCCCGGCGGCATGCGCTCGCCGTTCACCAGGATCTGGGTATAGCCGCCGCCCATGCCGCGCATGCGGATCTCGCCGCCGCGGCCGGGCCGGCCGCCGGTGGTGACGCCGGGCAGGCGTTTCAGCACCTCGCCCATGGTGGAGTCGCCATAGCGCTCGATCTCCTCGCGGCCGATGATGATCTTGGCGGCGGTGGCGCCGCGGCGCAGCGCGTCATCGCTGGGCCCGCCCTGGACCTCCACGCGGTTCAGCTGTTCGGTGGTCGGCTTGGCGGCCGGGCGGGGCTTGGCGGCCGGTGCGCTGGCCGCGGCCGCGGGCGGTTCGGCCTGCTGCGCCAGCGCGGGTGCGCAGGCCAGGGCGAGTTGCAGGGGAAGGAGACGGCGCATCGTGCGTGAATGGGTGGGTGAATGCAGGGCGGGGGCCGGCAAGGTGGCGAAGCATCGCACGCAGCGGCGCCGGCATTCGAAGGCCAGAGCGGGCTTTTTAACTTCTTTACAGTGCTGTCGCGTTCACGGCAGCGGGCTGAAACGCAGGCCGCGGATGCGGCTGCAGTCCAGGCTGAGGCCGAGGATGCGGCCATCGGCGGCACGCTCGGCCACGCGCAGCAGCTGGCTGCTGCTCATCCAGTAGCCCGGCGCGCGCAGCTCCATCAACGTGTCGCTGAGGCCCAGCAGCTGCCAGGGCTGCGGGCTGCGCATCAGCGGGCCCTCGACCGTCACGCTGCCGTCTTCGGCGATCTGCCAGGTGCTGGCGATGTCCGGGCAATGCCAGCGGCCGGCCAGGCCCGCGGGCAGGGCGGCGCGCTGGCCCAGGGCCTGCAGCTCATGCTGCTGGCCGGCGCCGGTCTCAAGCAGCAGCGTGCCCCCCTGGTCCGCCTTGGCGGCGCGCAGGCGGAACTCGTAGGCGCCGCGCAGCGGCAGCCAGCTGCCGTCGGCCTCGGGGTAGAGCTCGAAGCTCAGCCCCCATTGCTGCGCCATCAGGCGCGTGCCGGGGCCGCGCTGCAGGCTCAGCAGCAGGCCGGCCTCGGCATTGATCCACTCGCCCGCCCAGTCCGGTGGCGGCGGCGCGGCCGGCTCCGCCATCGCCGCGGGCGGCAGCAGCAGGTCCAGCAGCTCGCGCGCGAGCTTGTAGGGGTTGCTGCCGCTGTCGTTGCTGACCACCACGATGCTCAAGCCCTCGGCCGGCAGCAGCAGGAACTCGCTGCGGTAGCCCGGCCACAGCCCGCCATGGCCCACGCAGGCATGGCCGCGCCATTGGCTGTGCTCGAGGCCGCGCGCATAGGCGGCGGGCTGAGCGCCGCTCAGCAGGGTGGGTGCCATCAGCGCCTCGGCCAGGGCCGCCAGCTCGGGCCGCGGCGCCAGCAGGGCCTGGCCCCAGCGCGTCAGGTCCAGCACATTGGAGACCAGGCCGCCCTCGCCGCCATGCTCGAAGCCATGCAGGGCGCGGCGGTAGCCGCCGTCCTCCTGGCGCAGATACGGCGCGGCCAGGCCCGGCAGGGCCAGGTCGCAGGGCACCGCCATGCGGGTCTGCGCCATGCCCAGCGGTGCGAAGAAGGCCTGTTGCAGATAGTCGCCCAGGCTCTGGCCGCTGAGCCGCTCCACCAGCAGGCCCAGCAGCAGGTAGTTGCTGTTGCAATAAAGAAAGCGGCTGCCCGGTGTGCTGTTGAGGTGGCGGTTGCGCGCCAGCGCCGCGGCCATGCTGGCGCGGCGGGTCAGGTGCTCGAGGCCCACGCCACCCAGGCGCAGCAGCTCCAGGAAATCGGGCAGGCCGCTGCAGTTGCGCATCAGCTGGTCCACCGTCACGGCCTGCGGCAGCTGCGCCAGCTCGGGCAGCAGGCCGCGCGCATCGGCCGCCAGATCGAGCCGGCCCTGGGCGGCCAGTTGCAGGCCGGCCGCCACGGTGAATTGCTTGCTCACCGAGGCGATGCGGAACAGCGTCTCCGCGCCGATGCCGCTGCGCTGCTCCAGGCTGGCCAGGCCATGGCCGCTGGCGTAGAGCAGCTCGCCATGGCGTGCCACGGCCACCGCATGGCCGGGGCTCTGCGGGCGGGTGAGGGCGGCCAGATGGCCGTCGATGCGGGTCTGCAGCGTGCTCATGGTGATGGGCGCCAGTGAGGGGGCGGCGCCGGGCTGGCGCAACTTCACACATCATTACACCGGCAAGCGCACCAACAGCCGGCGACTTTTCTACCATGCGCACAAACGGAGGCGCCCATGACCTTGCTCCTGACAACCCGCCGCGCGATCTGCGCCTGCGCCCTCGGCGCGCCGATGCTGCTGACGATGATGGCCGGCGCGCAGGCCGCCGGCCTCGACGAGGGCGAGGCGCGGCGCTTCCTGGCCCAGGCCAGCTTCGGGCCCACCGAGGCCAGCACCCAGGCCCTGATGGCCAGCGGCAAGGCGGCCTGGCTGCAGGAGCAGTTCGCCCAGCCGGCCTCGGACTTCGTTGGCATCGTCGCGGTGGACGTCAACGCCAAGATCGGCTGCCCGGAGGGCGCGCCGCCCGGTTGCAAGCGCGACAACTACAGCCTGTTCCCCTTGCAGCTGCAGTTCTTCCGCAACGCGCTCGGCGGGCCCGACCAGCTGCGCCAGCGCACCGCCCTGGCGCTGAGCCAGATCCTGGTGGTGTCGGGCCAGCAGATCAGGCTGCCCTATGCGATGGCCAACTACGAGCGCATCTTCCTCGGCCATGCCTTCGGCAATTTCCGCGACATCCTGCGCGAGGTGACGCTGAGCCCGGCGATGGGCCGCTTCCTCAACATGGCCAACAACGACAAGCCCAATCCGGCCAAGGGCATCGCACCCAACGAGAACTATGCGCGCGAGCTGCTGCAGCTGTTCAGCATCGGCCTGTGGCAGCTGTACCCGGACGGCAGCCAGCAGCTCGACGCCCGTGGCCTGCCCATGCCCAGCTACGACCAGGAGGTGGTGGAGGGCTTTGCCCATGTGTTCACCGGCTGGAGCTATCCGCCGCGCCCCGGCGGGCGCGACAGGTTCCCGAACCCGCCCAACTTCAGCGGCCCCATGCAGGCCTATGCCGCCCACCACGACCTGGGCGCCAAGCAGCTGCTGCTGGGGCAGACCCTGCCGGCGGGGCAGGGCGCCGCGGCCGATCTCGAGGCCGCCCTCGACAACGTCTTCAAACATCCGAATGTCGGCCCCTTCATCGGCCGGCAGCTGATCCAGCAGCTCGTCACCGCCAACCCCAGCCCGGCCTATGTGGCGCGTGTGGCGGCCGCCTTCAATGGCAGCTCCGGCGCTCTGGGTGGGTCGGCGCGCGGCGACATGAAGGCCACGCTCAGCGCCATCCTGCTGGACCCCGAGGCCAGCGCCCCGCCGCAGCCGCAGAACTTCGGCAAGCTGCGCGAACCGATCCTGCAGCTGACGCATCTGTTCCGCGCCCTCGGCGGCGAGAGCGATGGCGTCTGGCTGCGCGGCCAGGCCGCGGCGCTGGGCCAGCCGATCTACAGCCCGCCCTCGGTGTTCAACTTCTTCCCGCCCGACTACGACCTGCCCGACGATCCGAGCCTGGATGGCCCGGCCTTCGGCGTCTTCAATGCCAGCGCCGCCTTCCGGCTCAGCGGCATGTTCGCGACCGCGCTGAACGGCAAGGGCGTGCCGCCCGACGACAAGGTCGCCGGCAGCACCGGCAGCAAGATCGACCTGACGCGCTGGCAGGCCCTGGCGGCCGACCCCGCGGCCCTGGTGAAGGAGATCAGGCGCGTGCTGTTCGCCGGCCGCATGAGCAGCAGCCTGGAGCAGGCGCTCTTGAAAGCCGCCCAGCTCGCGCCCGCGAGCAAGCCCTTGGAGCGCGCCCGGGCGGCGCTGTTCCTGGCCGTCATGTCCCCTGAGTATCTGGTGGAGCATTGAGATGAGCGACTACACAGCCAACCGCCGCCAGTTCCTCGCCCGCGCCGCCGCGCTCTCTGCCGCCGGCCCCTTCGCGCTGGGGTCGGGTCTTGCCGCGCCGCTGCAGGGCAGCGACTACCGCGCCCTGGTCTGCGTGTTCCTCTACGGCGGCAACGACGGCAACAACATGCTGGTGCCGATGGATGCGGCAGGCTATGCCGCCTATGCGAAGGCGCGCGGCAATGCCGCCGCCGGCGGGCTGGCGCTGCAGGCCTCCAGCCTGGCGCCGCTGGACGGCCTGACGCTGGGCCTGCATGGCGCGCTGGCGCCGCTGGCCGAGCTCTGGAACCAGGGCCATCTGGCCCTGCAGGCCAATGTGGGCACGCTGCTGCGGCCGCTCAGCAAGGCGCAGTTCGCCAATGGCGGCAGCGGCGTGCCGGGCAATCTGTTCTCACACAGCGACCAGCAGGCGCAATGGCAGCAGGGCGGCTCGGGCGCGCAGGGCAGCAGCGGCTGGGGCGGCCGCATCGCCGACCTGCAGCCCGCCAGCACCGTGCCCGCGGTGATCTCGGTGAGCGGCAACAACGTCTTCATGAACGGCGCCAGCAGCCAGGGCCTGGCGGTCTCCGCGGGCGGCAACTTCGCCATCAAGGGCTTCGGCGCCAACCCGGCACGCAACCCGCTCTACGGCCTCTACACCAGCCTGCTGCAGCAGCCTTATGCGAATGCCGAGCAGCGCGCCGCCGCCGCGGTGCTGAACCAGGCCCTGCGCGCCAGCGAGGCGCTCAACGGCGCGCTGGCCTCCGCCGGCAGCGTGGCGGGCCTGTTCGCCGGCCAGGGCAGCGCCGTCGCCCAGCAACTGCTGACGGTGGCCAAGCTGCTGGAGGTGCGCGCCAGCCTGGGGGTGACGCGGCAGATCTTCTTTGTCTCGCTGGGCGGCTTCGACACCCACAACAACCAGCTCGCGCAGCAGGAGAACCTGTTCGGCCAGCTGGGGCCGGCGCTCAGGTCCTTCTACGACGCGACCCAGCAGCTGGGCCTGGCCAAGCAGGTCACCACCTTCACCGCCTCGGACTTCGCGCGCACCCTGCAGCCGGCCTCGGGCGGCGGCAGCGACCATGCCTGGGGCAACCACCAGCTCATCATGGGCGGGGCGGTCAGGCGCGGGCTCTATGGCCGCATGCCAGAGCTGCTGCTGGGCGGCCCCGACGATGTCTCGGACGAGGGCCGCTGGCTGCCCAGCACCGCGGTGGACCAGATGAGCGCGACGCTGGCGAGCTGGCTGGGCGTGGGCGCGGCGGACCTGCCGCTGCTGTTCCCGCAGCTGGCCAACTTCGCCACGCCGACGCTCGGCTACTTTGCCTAGCCACCGCTCTTGGCGCGTATGCGGATGCGCGCCTCGCGCGAGCGCGACTTCCACTCCGACAGCTGGGCCTGGCGCTGCAGCGGCGTGCGCTGCTCGCGGCCCAGCTCGCGCTGCAGCTTGTGATAGCTCTTCAGCCGGGCGGCGCTGAGGGCATCGCGCACCGCGCAGCCCGGCTCGTCCTGGTGGCTGCAGTTGCGGAAGCGGCATTGCGGCGCCAGGCCGCTGATGTCGTCGAAGGCCTCGGCCAGTTCCTGCTGGTTGACGTCCAGCTGCAGGCCGCGCAGGCCCGGCGTGTCGATGATGCAGGCACCGCAGGGCGCGCGATGCAGGCTGCGCACGCTGGTGGTGTGGCGGCCGCGGCTGTCGTCCTCGCGCACGCTGCCCGTACCCTGCAAGTGCGCGTCACACAGGCTGTTGGTGAGCGTGCTCTTGCCGGCGCCGCTGGAGCCCAGTAGCACCAGAGTCTGGCCCGCGCCCAGCCAGGGCCAGAGCGATTCGCGCGCGCTCGCCTGCGTGCCGTTCACCGCCAGCACCGCCTGCGGCCCCTCGCGGCAGGCGCGCAGATGGGCCTGCACCTCGGCCAGGCGTGCCTGCACCTGGGCGCAGCGGTCGGCCTTGCTCAGCACCACCACGCTGGCAATGCCGGCGGCATGCGTCAGCACCAGGTAGCGGTCCAGGCGCGCCAGGTTGAAGTCGTGGTCCAGCCCCATCACCAGCAGGGCGGTGTCGACATTGGCCACCAGGGTCTGGCGCAGGCCCTCGGGGTTGCGGCGGGTCAGCGCGTTCAGGCGCGGCGCCTGGGCCCGCACCCAATGCTCGCCAAAGGCGTCGGGGCCGGCCAGCACCCAGTCGCCCACGGCCAGCGACTGGCCCTCGTCGCGCAGCGCCTGCTGCAGTTCGGCCGCGATGCGCGCGCTGCACGCGCGTTGGTGGGCACCCAGCAGCTGGACGCGGTCGCGCTGCACTTCGACGACGCGCATCGCGTCGGTGTTGGCGGGCCAGTCAAGGCCGGCCAGATGGGAACGGAGACTGTGGTTGAGACCCAGGGTCTGCAACAGGGTCAGGTGTTGTGGTTGCGTTGCTTCGAGCATGAGTGACGATTCCAGGCATGTGGAGACTCGGCAAGGCGCGGGCCTTGCCGGTGACAGCGGGGGAATGCGTCGGCCGCGGGGGCGGCTCGGAAGCTAGCTCAGGCCACGCAGGCTGCGTGGCGGGTCCAACTCAGGTGCGGCGTGTCGTGAACGCGGCCGACAGGAGGCGGGCAATATCAGTCTTGGCCATGGTGATCTCCTGTTGAGTTGACGGAAGAAGAATGAGCCGCGAGTGTGCTGCAGGCGCGCCGCGCCGGTCAAGCGCCGCGCGGCAGCTGTGCGCTCCGGGCCACAAAAAGCAAAGGGCCACCGATGGTGGCCCTGCTTACCGGACAGGAGGTTTGCACCCCGAGACGGTTCCCTTGGCGCTGGTGACGGGTTCCAGTGTTCTGCCCAATCTGCAGCCGGTTTGTCGCCTTGGATGCTTTGCATTGTGCCGAGTCTGTGTGACAGTGATTTGACGAACAACAATGTTTTGACAGCTCATATGAAAACTGCGGTCTCCACCGCCAAACCCCGTCTGCCGGCCGGCATCTGGGTGCTCGGCTTCGTGAGCCTGCTGATGGACATCTCCTCGGAAATGATCCACAGCCTGCTGCCGCTCTTCATGGTGGGCGGCCTGGGCGCCTCGGTGTTCACGGTGGGCCTGATCGAGGGCGCGGCCGAGGCCACCGCGCTGATCGTCAAGGTGTTCTCCGGCGTGCTGAGCGACCACTGGGGCAAGCGCAAGGGCCTGGCCCTGCTGGGCTATGGCCTGGGCGCGGCCACCAAGCCGCTGTTCGCGATCGCCAGCGGCGCCAGCTTGGTGCTGGCGGCGCGCCTGATCGACCGCCTGGGCAAGGGCATACGCGGCGCGCCGCGCGACGCGCTGGTGGCCGACATCGCCCCGCCCGCGCAGCGCGGCGCCGCTTTCGGCCTGCGCCAGTCGCTCGATACGGTGGGCGCCTTCGCCGGGCCGCTGCTGGGCGTGGGCCTGATGCTGCTGTGGGCCAACGACTTCCGCGCCATCTTCTGGGTGGCGGTGATCCCGGCGGTGCTGGCCGTGCTGCTGCTGGCCCTGGGTGTGCGCGAGCCCGTGCATGCCGCCAGCGCCGCGCCGCGCGGTGCACCGATCAGCCGCGCCAAGCTGCGCCGGCTCGGCCCGGCCTATTGGTGGGTGGTGATGATTGGCGCGGTGTTCACGCTGGCGCGCTTCAGCGAGGCCTTTCTGGTGCTGCGCGCGCAGCAGAGCGGGCTGGCGCTGGCGCTGATCCCGCTGGTGATGGTGGCGATGAACGTGGTCTATGCCCTCAGCGCCTACCCGCTCGGCGCGCTGGCCGATCGCGTCAACCATCGCAGCCTGCTGGCCTGGAGCCTGCTGCTGCTGATCGCCGCCGACCTGCTGCTGGCCAGCAGCACGGCCCTGCCGGCCCTGCTGGGCGGCGTGGCGCTGTGGGGCCTGCACATGGGCATGAGCCAGGGCCTGCTGGCCGCCATGGTGGCCGACGTCGCGCCCGCCGAGCTGCGCGGCACCGCCTACGGCTTCTTCAACCTGCTCAGCGGCGTGGCGATGCTGATCGCCAGCGTGGCGGCGGGGCTGTTGTGGGAGACGCTGGGCGCGCCGGCAACCTTCGTGGCCGGTGCCATGATCAGCACGGTGACGCTGGCCTTGTTGATGATGCGCAAGGCCTGAGCGCCGCTCTGCTGACGAAAAAAGCCCCCGGCAAGCGCAAGCTCGCCGAGGGCATGAACGGTAAGTGCGGCGCGAGCGCTGCGGGGCCTACCGAGGAGACAAGGGGTCAGGTCTTGCCGGGCTTGGTGGCTGTGGTTCAGCGCGCCCCGGGGACGTAGATCTGGTCGAACACGCCGCCGTCGTCGAAGTGGGTTTTCTGTGCGCTGCGCCAGCCGCCGAAGAGTTCGTCGATGGTGAAGAGCTTCACGGCGGCGAACTGCTTGGCGTATTTGGCGGCGACCTTGGCGTCGCGCGGGCGGTAGTAGTTCTTGGCGGCGATCTCCTGGCCTTCGGGCGTGTAGAGGTACTCGAGGTAGGCCTGGGCCTGCTTGCGCGTGCCCTTCTTGTCGACGTTCTTGTCCACCACCGCCACCGGCGGCTCGGCCAGCACCGAGAGGCTGGGGGTGACGATCTCGAACTTGTCGGGGCCCAGCTCCTTCACCGCCAGATAGGCCTCGTTTTCCCAGGCGATCAGCACGTCGCCGATGCCGCGCTCCACGAAGGTGGTGGTGGAGCCGCGCGCGCCGGAGTCCAGCACCTTGGTGTTGGCATAGATGCGCTTGACGAAGGCCTTGGCCGAATCGGCGTTGCCGCCCGGTTGCTTGAGTGCATAACCCCAGGCCGCCAGGTAGTTCCAGCGCGCGCCACCCGAGGTCTTGGGGTTGGGCGTGATCACGTCGATGCCGCTGCGCGCCAGGTCCGGCCAGTTGGCGATGTGCTTGGGGTTGCCCTTGCGCACCAGGAACACGATGGTGGAGGTGTAGGGGCTGGCGTTGTTGGGCAGGCGCTTCTGCCAGTCGGCGGGGATCAGCTTGGCCTGGTCGTGCAGGGCGTCGATGTCATAGGCCAGGGCCAGGGTCACGACGTCGGCGTCCAGGCCGTCGATCACCGAGCGCGCCTGCTTGCCCGAGCCGCCGTGCGATTGCTTGATGGCCACGGTCTCGCCGGTCTTGGCCTTCCATTGCTTGGCAAAGGCGGCGTTGAAGTCCTGGTAGAGCTCGCGCGTCGGGTCGTAGGAAACGTTCAGCAGGTTCACATCGGCATGGGCGGCGGCGGCGCCCAGCGCAAGGGCCAGCGAGGCGAGGGAAAAAAGGGTGCGGCGGATGGGGTTCACGGTGTTGGCGGGTGGCAGTGGTTCGGAATGCTGCCGACTGTAGGCAGGCGGGCGGCGCGCGCGAACCAAGAAATCCTGCTTTGCTTTGCAGCGCGCTTGACTCTGGTCCAGGTGCAGGGTTTCCAATGGCGGCATGGACACACCGATTGCATCCACGCCCGCTCCGTCGACTTGCGGCAGCCACTGCTGCGGCGCTGCAGAGCCACCGCCCACGCCGACGCCGCCTGCGCGTGCAGGGGCGGTGGGCTTTCACATCCCCAGCATGGACTGCGCTGTAGAGGAGGGCGAGATCCGCCGCGCGCTGGCGCCCATCGCCGGCATCGAGGGCCTGCGTTTCGACCTGGGCCAGCGCACGCTGAGCCTGGCCGCTGCGCCGCCCGTGCTGGAGGCGGCCCTCGCTGCCATCCGCAGCATGGGTTTCGATCCGCAGCCGCTGGCGGGCGCCGCCGCGGCACCGACCCCGCACGGGCATCATGGGCATGCCGGCGAGGGCCTGCCGCGCCTGCTGGCGTCGCTGCTGTGTGCGCTGGCCGCCGAGGCCCTGGCCTTCTTTCTTGCCCCCGCGGGCCCGGGCCTGCAAATCTTGCAATTGGCCGAAATGGGCCTGGCCGCCGCGGCCATCGCCCTGGCCGGCTTCGATACCTACAAGAAGGGCTTTTACGCCCTGCGCGCCGGGCGCCTGAACATCAATGCGCTGATGGCGGTGGCGGTGACCGGCGCCTTTCTGGCCGGCCAATGGCCCGAGGCCGCGATGGTGATGGCGCTCTACGCCATTGCCGAGCTGATCGAGGCGCGCGCCGTCGACCGCGCGCGCAATGCCATCAAGAGCTTGCTGGCAATGGCGCCGGAAGACGCTGAGGTACGCCAGGCCGACGGCTCTTGGGCTCGGCAGCTCACCGCCTCGGTGGCGGTCGGGGCAAGGGTGCGGATTCGACCCGGCGAGCGCATCCCGCTCGACGGCGTGATCTTGACGGGCACCAGCGCCATCGACCAGGCGCCGGTCACCGGTGAGAGCCTGCCGGTCGACAAAGGGCCTGGGGACGAGGTCTATGCCGGCACCATCAACCAGGCGGCGGCGCTTGAATTCCGTGTCACGGCAGCCGCCTCTGACAGCACCCTGGCCCGCATCATCCATGCGGTCGAGGAGGCGCAGGCGAGCCGCGCGCCCACCCAGCGCTTCGTCGACCGCTTTGCCGCCATCTACACCCCGGCCGTGTTTGCGCTGGCGCTCGCGGTGGCCCTGCTGACGCCCTGGTTGATGGGTTATGGTTGGCTGCAGGCGCTCTACAAGGCGCTGGTGCTGCTGGTGATCGCCTGCCCCTGCGCGCTGGTGATCTCGACCCCGGTCACCTTGGTGAGCGGCCTGGCCGCGGCGGCGCGGCGCGGCATTCTCATCAAGGGCGGGGTCTACCTGGAACAGGCGCGCCTGCTCAAGGTGGTGGCGCTGGACAAGACCGGCACCGTCACCCAGGGCCAGCCGGTGCTGGTGGAGTTCGCGCCGGTGGCCGCGGGCGCCGACCGCCAGCAACTGGCGCGCCTGGCGCTGGCGCTGGCGAGCCGCTCCGACCATCCGGTCTCGCTGGCGATTGCGCGCGGCCTGGCGGCCGAGTGCGCGCAGCCGGCCGAGGTGCACGACTTTGCGGCCGCGGTCGGGCGCGGCGTGCAGGGGGCGGTCGATGGCCTGCCGCTGGTGCTGGCCAACCACCGCTGGATCGAGGAGCGTGGCCAATGCTCGGCCGCGCTCGAGGCCGGCCTGGCCCTGCACGAGCGCGCCGGCCGCACCGTGGCGATGCTGGCCGACGCGAGCGGCGTGCTGGCGATCTGCGCGGTGGCCGACACCATCAAGCCATCGTCGCGCCAGGCGGTGGCCGAGCTCAAGGCCCTGGGCATCACGCCGGTGATGCTGACCGGCGACAACCTCACCACCGCACAGGTCATCGCGGCCCAGGCCGGCATCACCGAGCTGCGCGCCGATCTGCTGCCCGAGCACAAGCTCGCCGCCGTCCGCGAGCTGCAGCAGCGCTTCGGGCCCACCGCCATGGTGGGCGACGGCATCAACGATGCGCCCGCGCTGGCGCAGTCGGACATCGGCTTCGCGATGGGCGCCGCCGGCACGCACACGGCCATGGAAGCCGCCGACGTGGTGGTGATGAACGACGAGCTGGGCCGCCTGCCCGAGACCGTGCGCCTCTCGCGCCGCACCCGCGGCGTGCTGCTGCAGAACATCGCCCTGGCCCTGGGCATCAAGACGGCCTTCCTGCTGGCCGCGGTGTTCGGCAGCGCCACCATGTGGATGGCGGTGTTCGCCGACATGGGCGCCAGCCTGCTGGTGGTGTTCAACGGCCTGCGCCTGCTGCGCGGGAAGTAGCGGCGCCCCTCGCCATACTGCCTACACTGCCGGCACCATGCGCATCCCCTCATTCCGCCCCCAGCCCGGTGTCGCGGCCGCCCTGGGCGCGGCCATCCTGTTCGGCGCCGGCACGCCGCTGGCCAAGCCGCTGCTGGGCGCCACCAGCCCCTGGCTGCTGGCCGCCTTGCTCTACCTGGGCTCGGGCCTGGGCCTATGGCTGGTCCGGCTGCTGCGGCGCGCACCGGCGGTGCAGCTGCCGCGCGCCGAGCGCCTCTGGCTGCTGGGCGCCATCGTCGCCGGCGGGGTGGTGGGGCCGGTGCTGCTGATGCTGGGCCTGGCCCGGCTGCCGGCGGCCAGCGTGGCGCTGCTGCTGAATGCCGAGGGGGTGTTGACGGCGCTGCTGGCCTGGTTCGCCTTCAGGGAGAACGTTGACCGCCGCATCGCGCTGGGCATGCTGGCGATCGTGGCCGGCAGCCTGCTGCTGGCCTGGCCCGGCGGCGATGCGGCTCGGCCCGGCGCCTGGTGGCCGGCGCTGGCGATCGCCGGCGCCTGCCTGGCCTGGGCGCTGGACAACAACCTCACGCGCAAGGTATCGCTCAGCGATGCCGGCTTCATCGCCATGAGCAAGGGCCTGGTGGCGGGTGGCACCAACCTGCTGCTGGCCCTGCTGCTGGGCGCCGCATGGCCGGGCCCGGTGACGGTGCTGGCGGCCGGCCTGCTGGGCTTTGCGAGCTATGGCGCCAGCCTGGTGCTGTTCGTGATCGCGCTGCGCCATCTCGGCACCGCACGCACGGGCGCCTACTTCTCGGTGGCCCCCTTCATCGGCGCGTTGCTGGCCATCGCGCTGCTGGGCGAGCCGGTGAGCTGGCAGCTGCTGCTGGCCGGAGCGCTGATGGCGCTGGGCGTGGCCCTGCACCTGACGGAGCGGCATGAGCACGAGCATGAGCACGAGGCGCTGGAGCATGCCCACAGCCATGTGCATGGCCGTGGCGACCCGCATCACGAGCATGCGCACGAGCCGCCGGTGCCGGCGGGCACGCGCCACAGCCATGCGCACCGGCACGAGCCGCTGCGCCACAGCCACGCCCATTACCCGGACGCGCACCACCGCCACGAGCATTGAGGCGGCCGCGCGGCGTGCGGCTCAGAGCGCCTCGATGCGCGGATAGAAGTCGTGGTTCTCGCGCTGCATGCGCTCGTAGACCATGCGCAGCACCTGGTTGGCGTCGCGGCGGAAGCCCTCGGCGTCGGCCTGCAGCTTGTTGGCCTGGTTCCAGCGCCGCGAGAAGCCCTCGTAGGCCTTGGCGATGGCGCCCATCTCCTGCTGGTAGCGCTGGCCCATGCGTGCCAGTTCGGCGTCGCGCTCGCGTTGCAGCGCCGGATAGAGCGCCTGGTCTTCCACCGCCAGATGCAGCTTGATGGTCGAGCTCATCGCGACGATGTGCTCGGCGATGTCGCTGGCGTGCTGTGCCACGCCGGCCCGCGCCAGCCGGCGCAGCGCGTCGATGCTGCCCAGGATGCTGGCGTGCTGGTGCTTGAATTTATCGATGTTCATGATGGGCTTGCGGTAGGGATGGGATGGCTGCGCCTCAGCGCTGCAGTTGGGCGCGCTTGTCTTCGGCATCGCGCCAGGCTTCGGCGTCCGGCAGCGCCGGCTTGGTCTTGGTGATGGGCTTCCACAGGCGTGCCAGCTCGGCATTCAGCGGGATGAAGTCGCGCTGACCGGCGGGCACGTCCTCCTCGGCATGGATGGCCGCCACCGGGCATTCCGGCACGCAGACCGCGCAGTCGATGCATTCATCGGGGTCGATGACGAGGAAGTTGGGGCCTTCGCGAAAGGCATCGACCGGACAGACGTCCACGCAGTCGGTGTATTTGCAGCTGATGCAGGCCTGGGTGACGACGAAGGTCATGGCATGGCTCCGGGAACGGGATTTCTATAAGAAGTATTTTTGATGCATCTTAAAGATCCGCGCGCCTTAAAGCAATAAACTGCATACATCTTTAGGGGCATCGATGCGGCTGGCCGAATACACCGACTACACCTTGCGCGTGCTGATGTACTGCGCGGCGCGCCCGCAGCAACTCGTCACCATCGGCGAGCTGGCGGAGCGCCATGGCGTCTCCAAGAACCATTTGATGAAGATCGTCAACGCCCTGGCGCGCCAGGGCGTGCTGGAGACCACGCGCGGCCGCGGCGGCGGATTGCGCCTGCTGGCCGACCCGGCCACCTTGCGCGTGGGCGATGTGGTGCGCGCCGCCGAGACCGACTTCAGGCTGGTGGAATGCTTCGATGCCGAAGTCAACGAATGCCTGCTGAGCCCGGCCTGCCGCCTCAAGCATCTGTTCGACAGCGCGCTGCGCGCCTTTCTCAAGGAACTCGACGGCGCGACCCTGGCCGATCTGGCCGCGCCCGCCGCGGCGCTGCCCAAGCCGGGCGCGCCCCGGCCCTCCCAGCCCCCCCAGCCCCCCCAGCCAATCACCCTGCGGCGCCGCAAGCCGCCCCAGGCCTGAGCCCCAGGCCTCTCCCCATCGACCTCAACCCTCAGGAGTCATCATGTCCCATCAACACCTGTCCCCCGACGCCATCTATCCCTTCGACGCCCGCGGCGTGGCCAAGCGCTTCCGGCATGCCGCCATCTTCGGTGCGCTGGATGCGCTGCAGCCCGGCGAGACCATGCGCTTCGCCAACGACCACGACCCGCTGCCGCTGCTGGCGCAGATCGCGCAGCGCTATGGCAGCCGCGTCAGCGTGGCCTACCAGCAGCGCGCGCCGGGCGCCATCGTGATCGATTTCAGCGTGTCTTGAGGAGGTGCCACAGATGACGCCGCACACAAGGTCTCTGCCCGTTGCGCTGGCGCTGGCCCTGATGGCCGGCGTGTCGGCCGCGCCGGCGCTGGCCGCGCCGGCCGCGCACAGCCATGAGGCGGCGACCGCGCCGCACAAGCTGAGCCTGGACCAGGGCCGCAAATGGGCCACCGATGCGCCGCTGCGCGAAGGAATGTCACGCATCCGCGGCCTGGTCGCGGCGCAGCTGGCCGCCGCCCATGCCGGCAAGCTGGACGAGGCGGGCTACCGCGAGCTGGCCACGCAGGTCGAGACGCAGGTGGGCGCCATCGTGGCCCAGTGCAAGCTCGCGCCGCGCGCCGACGCGATGCTGCATCTGGTGATCGCCGAGCTCGGCGAGGGCAGCGATGCGATGGCCGGCAAGCACGCCAAGCTGCAGCCCGAGCAGGGCCTGCTCAAGACCGCCCAGGCCGTGAACGCCTACGGCAGCCACTTCGCCCACCCCGGCTTCAAGCCCCTGCACCTCGGCCACTGAGGGCCGCGCCGGCGCGGCTCAGACCGCGAACGACCATTCGCTGAAGCCGGCGTGCCTGGCGCGCTGTTCGCGCGCCGCGCGTGCCCTGGCGGCCTCCACCCAGCGCTTGGCGAGCGGGAAGGGGCCGAAGCCCGACTCGGCATTGATATGCCCCACCGGGCCCAGGTTGCTGAAGCTGCTGCCCCAGCGCCCGGCCCAGCGCTGCGCGTTGGCGGCGCTCATCCAGGGGTCGTTCTGGCTCGCGATCAGGGTGCTGGGAATGGCCAGGCGGCGTTGCGGCAGCAGGTCGGCGATGCCGAACTTGTTGGGCTCGGCCGGCGCCACCAGCAGCGCCTGGCGGATCGGCGAATCGGGCTGTTCCAGCAGATGGCGCGCCAGCGCCAGGCAGCCGAAGCTGTGCGCCACCGCGATCCATTCGCCCGGGCCGGCCTGCTCCAGCGTGCGCTGGATGCGCTCGGCCCAGCGCGGCAGATGGGGCGTGGCGTAGTCGCGCTGCTGCACGCGCCGCGCGTCGCGGTACTGCGCCTGCAGCCAGCTTTGCCAATGTGCGCGGCCGCTGTCGTGCAGGCCGGGAATGATCAGCAGGCGTGGGGTCTGGTAGGCCATGCTGCAGCCCTCACAGCGTGGCCAGCGCCACCTCGGTGGACTTGACCAGGGCCACCACGGCCCGGCCCGGCGCCAGCTGCAGCTCCTTCAGCGAGCGGGTGGTGATGACCGAGGTGACGACCAGGCCCGAGGGCGTCAGCACGTCCACCTCCGAGACCACCGGTCCCTCGATGATTTCCTGCACGATGCCGCGGAACTGGTTGCGGACGTTGATGGCGGTGATGCTCATGGCGCGGGCCTCCTTGACGATGGAGCGAAGCTTAGGAGCGCCCGCGCCGGCGCGGAAGGAAGCGATTGGCAGCTGCACATGCGCCGCGCGCATATGGCCTGCCGAGGCCCGCGGGCAGGCGCGCCCGGCCGGCTTGGCGGAATCCCCCTTCCCAAGCCCCGCCCGCTGTGCCTACATTCGCAGCACCCGCCACCACGAGCACGCCCATGACCCTGCATCGCCCACAGACCGTCACCCTGGCCGCCATCCTGGCACTCACCCTGGCGGCCTGCGCCCATGCGCCGGGCGAGGGCGGCGCGGCCAGCGCCACGCTGCAGCGCACCGCCAACGGCGTCGCGCACATCAGCGCGCCCGATGCCGAGACCTTGGCCTATGGCATGGCCTATGCCTACGCCCAGGACAATGTCTGCATGACCGCCAACCAGCTGGTGACGGTGCGCGGCGAACGTGCGCGTTATTTCGGCGCCGCCACGCCGGGCCTGCTGGCGCGGCGCATGCTGCCCAACGAGCAGATCGATTTCTTCATCGCCGCGCACATGGACGATGCCGCGCTGGCGCGCCACTGGCAGGGTGCCGGCGCCGAGACCCAGGCGCTGGCGCGCGGCGCGGTGGCGGGCTACAACCGCTACCTGGCCGACCACGCCGGCCGCTTGCCGACGGCCTGCCAGGGCCAGCCCTGGGTGCAGCCGATGACGCTGGCCGACTACCGCCGCCAGGCCGAGCTCACCGCGGTGCAGGCCGCCACCGCCGCCCTGGCCGATGCCCTGCTGGCCGCCAAGCCGCCCGCGCCGGCCCAGGCCGCCGCGCCGCCGGCGCTGGACCTCGCCGATGCCGGCGCGGCGCTGCGCGAGCTGGGCCTGCTGGATGCGCCGCTGGGCTCGAATGCCTGGGCCTTCGGCAAGGAGGTCACCGCCGACGGCCGCGGCCTGCTGCTGGGCAACCCGCATTTCCCCTGGGCCGGCGTGAACCGCTTCTGGCAGGCCCACCTCACCATCCCCGGCGAGCTGGACGTGATGGGGGTGGCGATCGGCAACTTCCCGGCCGTCACGATAGGCTTCAACAAGGACGTGGCCTGGTCGCACACGGTCTCGACCGGCAAGCGCTTCACCCTGCACGAGCTGAGCCTGGTGCCCGGCGAGCCGACGCGCTACCTGCTCGACGGCCAGCCGGTGGCGATGACGCAGCGCGAGCTGCAGATCCAGGTGCGCGCCGCGGACGGCAGCCTGCAGACGCGCAAGCAAAGCGTCTGGTCGACGCGCTGGGGCCCGGTGCTGGTGCTGCCGCGCGCCGGCCTGCTGTGGACCGCCAAGACCGCCTACGCGCTCAAGGATGCCAACCTGGGCAATGTGCGCGGCACCGAGGCGGCGATGGGCTTCGGCCGCGCGCGCAGCGTGCAGGACATCCAGCAGGCGCTGAAGAACCTGGGCACGCCCTGGGTCAACACCCTGGCGGTGGACCGCCATGGCCAGGCCCTCTATGCCGACGCCAGCGTGGTGCCGGACGTGGACGCGGCCCAGCTGCAGCGCTGCGCGCCCGGCAAGGCCGCGGCCGCGCTGCTGCCGGCCGCCGGCCTGGTGGTGCTGGACGGCTCGCGCAGCGACTGCGACTGGCAGCGCGACCCGGCCTCGCCCCAGCCCGGCCTGATGCCGGTGGCGCGCATGCCCATGGCGGTGCGCAGCGACTGGGTGCACAACAGCAACGACAGCTTCTTCTACACCCATCCGCAGCAGCGCTGGAGCGGCATCTCGCCGCTGGTGGGCGATGCCAGCCTGACGCGTGCGCGCACCCGTGCCGGCCTGAGCGAGATCCCCGCGCTGCTGGCGCGTGGCAAGCTCACCGCGCAAGCGGTGCAGGGCCAGCTGTTCGAGAACCGCAACTTCATGGCCGGCGTGGTGCTGCCCGATCTGCTGGCCGCCTGCGCCGGCCAGCCGCCCGCCAGTGCCGAGGCGCGCGACGGCTGCGCGGCCCTGCAGGGCTGGGACCGCCGCAGCGATCTGGGCTCGCGCGGCGCCCACCTGTTCCGCGAGTTCTGGCGCAACGCGCGCGCCATTCCCGGCGTGCATCGCCTGCCCTTCGACCCCGCCCAGCCGGTGGCCACGCCCGCGGGCCTGAGGCTGGACGATGCCGCCGTGGCCGCCAAGCTGTGGGAGGCGCTGGCCCAGGCGGTGAAGGCGGTGCGCGGCGCCGGCTTTGCGCTGGACGCGCCGCTGGCCCAGGTGCAGCGGCCGCTCATCACCGATGCCGCCATCGGCCTGCATGGCGGCGAGGACTACGAGGGCGTGCTGAACAACCTGGGCAACCAGTTCGCGCCCGGCATCGGCGCCCAGGGCCTGCGCATCGACTACGGCTCCAGCTATATCCAGACCGTGGGCTTCGACGCGCGCGGCCCGGTGGCGCAGGCCATCCTCACCTACGGGCAGTCTACCGACCCGGCCTCGCCCCATGCCTTCGACCAGCTGCGCCTGTTCGAGGCCAAGCAATGGCCCAGCCTGCCCTTCCACGCCGAGGATGTGGCGAAGGCGCGCGTGGGCGAGGTGCTGCGGCTGAGCCGGCCTTGAGCGGCCGCTGAGCCATGGCCGGCGCGCTATGCTCGGCGCATGCTCATCAAGGCGCGCGTAATCGCTCTGGCCCTGCTGGCTGGCCTGGCCCCGGCCGCGCAGGCCGAGCAGCGCATCACCTGGCTGATGCCCGAGTTCGCGCTGGCCGAGAGCAACGCGGCCAAGTTGCCGGCCCGCAGGGGCATGGCCGAGCCCATGCTGGACGAGCTGAAAAAGCATTGGCCCGAGCCGGCCGAGCATGTCGCCGTGCTGGCCAACGTCAAGCGCAGCTGGCTGATGATCGACGCCGGTGAGCCGGCCTGCCATCTGGTCTCGCTGCGCACGCCCGAGCGCGAGGCCCGGGCCTTCTTCTACATCACCCATCTGGTGCCGCCCGCGCAGCTGGTGGCCCTGCCCGAGGTGATGGCTCGCCTGCCCCGCAATGCGCAGGGCGAGGTCGGGCTGAATCAGGTATTGCAGTCGGCGCAGCTGCAGGGGGTCTTGATCGATGGACGCAGCTATGGCGCGGCGCTGGACGCGCAATTGGCGCAGCGCCCGCCACCGTCGGTGGCCCTGTATGCGCCGGTGCAGTTCGGCACCAAGCTGCTGCAGATGGTGGCCCTGGGGCGCGGCGACTACACCATCGAGTACGACTTTGTGCTGGCCGCGCAGCGCGAGCAATTGCCGCTGCTGCAGAAGCTGGAGACGGCGCCTATCCAGGGGGCCAGCGAGATGCTGATGTCGGGCGTGGCCTGCCCGCGCAATGACTGGGGCCGGGCGGTGATCGCCAAGGTGGAGCGCATCCTGGGTCGCCGTGAGGCGCTGACGCAGACGCAGCGGAGTTTCGAGGCCTGGATGACGCCGCAGGCGCGTCGCTTTTACGGTGCCCGCATGGATGCCTTTTTGGCCGAGCGCCTGCGCAACGCGCCGCACTGACCAAGGCTCAGGCCTCCAGCGCGGCGCGCACCGTCTCCTCGTTCAGCTCGGCCACGCATTCCTGCAAAAAGCGGTAGGCATAGCCGCGCAGGTAATGGCCGCGCTTGAGCGCCAGGCGGGTGGTGTTGGCGGGGAAGAGCTGCGAGGCATCGAGCAGGGTGAGGCCCTGGTCGCGCTGCGGCTCGAAGGCCATGCTGGCGATGATGCCCACGCCCAGGCCCACCTGCACATAGGTCTTGATGACGTCGGCATCCAGCGCCGACATCACGATATCGGGCGCCAGGCCCGCCTTGGCAAAGGCGGCATCGATGCGCGCGCGGCCCGTGTAACCCTCGTGGTAGGTGATGAGCGGCTGCTCGGCCAGGGCCTCCAGCGTCAGCGGCGCCTGGGTCAAGGCATGACCCTCGGGCAGCACCACGCTGTGGTGCCAGCCGTAGAAGGGGAAGGTGACGAAGCCGGGGTCCTGGTCGAGCGCCTCGGTGGCGATGCCGATATCGGCCTCGCCGGATTGCAGGAGCGAGACGATCTCGGCCGGATTCGCCTGCAGCAGCACCAGGTGCACCTTGGGAAAGGCGGCCTTGAAGCGCGCCACCACCTGGGGCAGGGCATAGCGCGCCTGGGTGTGGGTGGTGGCCACGGTGAGCTGGCCGGCCTCGGCATCGGCGAACTGGTCGGCCAGGCGCTTGATGTTCTTGGCGTCCAGCAGCATGCGCTCGACGATGATGGCGAGCTCCTTGCCCGGCGCGGTGAGCCCCAGCAGGCGCTTGCCGCGGCGCACGAACAGCTCCACGCCGAGCTCGTCCTCCAGGTCCTTGATGTGCTTGCTGACCCCGCTCTGCGAGGTGAACAGCGCCGCCGCCACCTCGGTGAGGTTGAAGTTCTGCTGGACCGCCTCGCGGATGATGCGCAGTTGCTGGAAGTTCATGCTGCTTCAAACAGGGAAAGGCGCGAGGCGTTGAGGTGCACGCGCTGGCCGCTCTGCAGATTCAGGGCCAGGGCCTGCTCGCGGCTCAGCTCGGCCTCCAGGTGCTGGCCGTTGGGGCCGGTGAGCTCCACACGCGCGGCGGCACCGAAGCTCAGCACGCGCTCCACCGTGGCGGCCAGGCCCTGGGCGTCGGCGGCGGTGAGGATGGTCAGCTCGTGCGGGCGCGCATAGGCTTGCACATGGCCGGCGCCCGATGTCGGCGAGCCATGCGGCAGGCGGTGTTCGCCGATATGGATCACGCCACGTTCGGCCTGGCCCTCGAAGCGGTTCACCGCGCCCAGGAAGCCGTAGACGAAGGGCGTGGCGGGCTGTTCGTACACCTCCTGCGGCGTGCCCACCTGCTCGACCTTGCCATGGTCCATCAGCACCACGCGGTCGGCCACCTCCAGCGCTTCCTCCTGGTCGTGGGTGACGAAGATGCTGGTGATGTGCAGGTCGTCGTGCAGGCGGCGCAGCCAGCGGCGCAGCTCCTTGCGCACCTTGGCGTCGAGCGCGCCGAAGGGCTCGTCCAGCAGCAGCACGCGCGGCTCCACCGCCAGCGCGCGCGCCAGGGCGATGCGCTGGCGCTGGCCGCCGCTGAGCTGGGGCGGGTAGCGGTCGGCCAGCCAGTCCAGCTGCACCAGGCTCAAGAGCTCGTGCACCTTGCGCTTGATCTCGCTCTCGCTGGGGCGCTGCTTGCGTGGCTTCACGCGCAGGCCGAAGGCGACGTTGTCGAACACCGTCATGTGGCGGAACAGCGCGTAATGCTGGAACACGAAGCCCACCTGGCGCTCGCGCACATGGGTGTCGCTGGCGTCCTCGCCCTCCAGCAAGACCTGACCCCGGTCGGCCGTCTCCAGGCCGGCGATGATGCGCAACAGCGTGGTCTTGCCGCAGCCCGAGGGGCCCAGCAGGGCCACCAGCTCGCCGGTGGGGAAGTCGAGGCTCACGTCGCCTAGCGCGGTGAAGGCGCCGAAGGACTTGTGGATGTTTCTGACCTGAATACTCATGGCGTTGCTTCTTTCAGGGTGCGGTGGGCGTTCCACTCGACGAACTGTTTGAGAACGAGGGTCACCAGCGCCAGCAGGGCCAGCAGCGAGGCCACCGCGAAGGCGGCGGCGAACTGGTACTCGTTGTAGAGGATCTCCACATGCAGGGGCAGGGTGTTGGTCTGGCCGCGGATATGGCCCGAGACCACCGAGACCGCGCCGAACTCGCCCATGGCGCGCGCATTGCACAGGATCACGCCATATAGCAGGCCCCACTTCACGTTGGGCAGGGTCACCAGCCAGAAGGTCTTCCAGCCGCTGGCGCCCAGCACGGTGGCGGCCTCTTCCTCGTCGCGGCCCTGGGCCTGCATCAGCGGGATCAGCTCGCGCGCCACGAAGGGGAAGGTCACGAACACGGTGGCCAGCACGATGCCGGGCACGGCGAAGATGATCTTCAGGTCATGCGCCTGCAGCCAGGGGCCGAACCAGCCCTGGGCGCCGAACAGCAGCACATAGACCAGGCCCGCCACCACCGGCGAGACCGAGAAGGGCAGGTCGATCAGGGTGATGAGCAGCTGCTTGCCGCGGAAGTCGTGCTTGGCAATCGCCCAGGCCGCGCTCACGCCGAACACCAGGTTCAGCGGCACCGAGACCAGGGCGGCGACCAGGGTCAGCTTGATGGCCGAGACCGCATCGGCCTCCACCAGCGAGGCGAAGTAGAGCTCCCAGCCCTTGCGCAGCGCCTCGTGGAACACCGCCACCAGGGGCATGACGAGGAAGAGCGCGAAGAAGGCCAGGCCCAGGGTCAGCAGGGTGAAGCGCACCCAGGGCGCCTCGCGCGTGGCGGGGTTGCGCTGGTAGCGGCCGCCGCTGCCGGCTTGCGGCACGCCCAGGGAGAAGGCAGATGCGGCGCCGCTCATTTGCGCGCTCCCTCGCCATTGCGGCGCGAACTCCAGGCCTGCAGGCCGTTGATGAGCAGCAGCAGCGCGAAGCTGAACACCAGCATCACCGCGGCAATCGCGGTGGCGCCCACATAGTCGTATTGCTCCAGCTTGGAGATGATCATCAGCGGCGTGATCTCGCTCACCATCGGCAGGTTGCCGGCGATGAAGATCACCGAGCCGTATTCGCCCACCGCGCGCGCAAAGGCCAGCGCAAAGCCGGTCAGCAGGGCCGGCGTGAGGGTGGGCAGCACCACCAGGCGGAAGGTCTGCCAGCGGTGCGCACCCAGCGAGGCCGCGGCCTCTTCCAGCTCGGTCTCCATGTCCTCCAGCACCGGCTGCACGGTGCGCACGATGAAGGGCAGGCCGATGAAGATCAGCGCCACCAGAATGCCCAGCGGCGTGAACGCCACCTTCACGCCCCAGGGCTCCAGCAGCCGGCCCAGCCAGCCATTGCCGGCATAGAGCGCGGTGAGGGCGATGCCGGCCACCGCGGTGGGCAGGGCAAAGGGCAGGTCGATGAGGGCGTCGACGATCTTCTTGCCGGGGAACTCATAACGCACCAGGCTCCAGGCCAGAATCAGCCCGAACAGCAGGTTGATGAAGGCGGCCAGCAGCGAGGCGCCGAAGCTGAGCTTGTAGGAGGCGATCACGCGCGGCGCCGTGGCCGCGGCCCAGAAGGCGTCCAGGCCATGGCCGGCCGATTTGATGAACACCGCCGAGAGCGGGATCAGCACCAGCAGCGAGAGATAGAACAGCGTGAAGCCCATGGTGGGCCCGAAACCGGGCAGCACGCGACGCGGCCTGCGGGTCTTGATGGGAGCGCCCAGGGGCGCGTCCAGTACGGCGGAACTCATGGTGGAGGCTCAGCGCTTGATGGCCGCTTGAATCTGGTCGTAGGTGCCGCCATCGGCAAAGTGCACCTTGTTGACCTTGGCCCAGCCGCCCAGCAACTGGTCGACGCCGAACAGCTTGATGTCGGCGAAGCGCTGGCTGTGGCGCTTGAAGACCGCGGCGTCGCGCGGGCGGAAGTTGTTGCGGGCGATCAGCTCCTGGGCCTCGGGCGTGTAGAGAAAGTCCAGATAGGCCTTGGCCACGGCGGCCGTGCCCTTCTTGGCCACCACCTTGTCGACGATGGCCACCGGGGCCTCGGCGTCGATCGACACGCTCGGGTTCACCACCTCGAACAAGCCCTTGCCGAACTCGTTCTCGATCAGCTCGGCCTCGCTCTCGAAGGTCAGCAGCACGTCGCCGATGCTGCGCTGCGTGAAGGTGGTGGTGGCGCCGCGGCCGCCGCCGTCCAGCACCGGCACGTTGGCGAAGATCTTGCCCACCAGCTCCTTGGCCTGCGCCTCGCTGCCGCCCTTGGCGATCACGCTGCCCCAGGCCGCCAGATAGCTGTAGCGGCCATTGCCGGTGACCTTGGGGTTGGGGATGATCACGCCGACGCCGGGCCTGGCCAGGTCGGCCCAGTCCTTGATGCCCTTGGGGTTGCCCTTGCGCACCAGGAACAGGATGGTGGAGCTGTAGGGCGCGGCGTTGTTGGGAAAGCGCGATCGCCAGTCGGCCGTGGTGTAGCCCTTCTCGGCCAGGGCGTCGACATCGGTGGCCTGGTTCATTGTCACCACATCGGCCTCCAGGCCGCCGATCACCGCCCCGATCTGCTTGCTGGAGCCGCCATGCGACTGGTTGAGCGTCAGGGCCTGGCCGGTCTTGGCCTTCCAGGCGGCGGCAAAGGCCGGATTGACCTGCTTGTAGAGCTCGCGCGAGACGTCGTAGGAGACGTTCAACAAGGCATTGCTACCATCGCTGGCCCAAGCGTGCGTGTAGGGCGCGGCGGCCAGGGCCGCGAGCAGCGACAGCAGGGTGGTACGGCGGTTCGGGCGCAGGGACATGATGGCTACGGGCAAGCTGTCGAGATTGACGATGCTTCGCAGCTTGCCTAGCTCCGCTTATTCACGGAACGACAGTTTTGGTATTTGCTTATCCGGAATAAGCAAATACGTGTTTCGGCAAAGAAGAGGCCCCAAGGCAGGCGGCCGCCCCGGCCGGACCGGGCCGCCTGCCGCCTTCCCCGCCTTCCCCTTCCATCTGACCGCCCGACCGTCTGCCTAGCCGGCCTGCAAGGGCCCGGCGGCCTGGTAGCTCGTGAGCACGATGCCGGACGGGAATGCCTGGGTGGCGAGCAGTTCGAGCTTGCGCGCCGGGCTGCCCTCCGCCATGAGGCGCTTGCCCCGGCCCAGCAGCACCGGGTAGACGGCCAGCAGGACTTCGTCCGCCAGCCCATGCTCGAGCAGCGTCGAGCTCAGCGAGGCACTGCCCGAGACGATCAGGTCCGGGCCGCTTTGGGCCTTGATGCGGCGCACACCATCCACGATGTCCGGCCCCAGGGCCTCGAACGGGCCCCAGGCCAGGCTTTCCGGGCGATGGGTGGCGACGAATTTGGTGGCCGCGTTGAGGCCGTCGGCCATCGGACTGCTCGGCGCCTGGGGCCAGAAGCCCGACCAGATGTCGTAGGTGCGCCGGCCCAGCAGCAGATCGAAACGCTGGCCATAGGCCGCCAGCATCGCATCCCGGCCCGCCGGGGAGCGGTAGGGCGCGGTCCAGTCGCTGTAGGGAAAACCGTCGCCGTCATCCGCGGAATGCTGGATCACGCCGTCCAGCGAGATGTGTTCGATGATCTTGAGCTTGCGCATGGGGTCTCCGGGGGATGGTTTGGAGTGGCTGCGGCGGGCGCGATCGACGCTTTGGCTTTGCGATGCGGGCCTAAGCGGCACTTGCGGCCGGACCCTTGGGGACGAGATAGCGCAACTCGGCGAACCCCGTGCCGATCTGCCTGACCGAATCGAGCCGCAGTGGCGGGCTGGTAAGTCGACGCGGGAACAGCGGCTTGCCTTGGCCCAGGGTGACTGACCCGATCTGAACGATGACTTCATCCAGCAGGCCGGCGTCGTGGAACTGGCCAGCGAGATCTCCGCCGCCAACGATCCAAATATTCTTGTCTCCGGCAGCCGCGCGCATGGCCGAATGCACCGGTCTGACGTTGCCTCGCACGAAGTGCAGCGTCGCCCCCGGGATCGAGGGCAGGGTCCGGCTTGAGAAGACCCATGTGGGCTGGGTGTACGGCCAGGCGGAACCGGTCTCGGCTGCGACCGTCTGCGCGTGCCGCAGCATCCATTCGTATGTTGCGGAGCCCATCGCCAATGCGCCGACCTCGGCGATGAAGGCCGGATAGCTCGTCTCGTTGATGTCACCGAGCGGGAAGAGCCAATCTAGCGAGTCGTCTTCGGTTGCGATGAAGCCGTCGAGGCTCGATGCCGTATAGAACTGAGTTTTCATAGGATCGTGAATGAGCTAGGTGCCGACCGACGTTTGAATTCGAAGGGCGAGCCGCCCCACGCGTGCATCGCGGCCCAATACTTGAATCAATGCCTGGGCCGCAGCCCGGTTCCTCATGACCGCGGATCGAATCCGAAGACGCGCAATTCCTGATCGCAACAGCAGGCCTTTGCAATGCGCGCGGCCCACGCCACTGCTTGCTCGCGCGACGGCAGTTCAAGCACGGTGAACCCGCCGTCCAGCGTCGGCGCCCAGGGGTAGCCGCCCGCGACCACCCTGCCATCCGCCGCGACGAGCGCCGGTGGCACGGCCTCGTCTATCCCGCCGGCGAAGACGTAGACACCGGCGGCCTTGGCCTCGTCAATCACGGCGCGCGCGGCGCGGCCAACCGCTTCCAACTCGCCTTCCGGAACGGCCATGGCCTTGCTGGGGAAGGAGATGAGGTACTTGGCCATATCGCTCCATTCTCAAGGATTGAGTGTCACCGCAAGGGCGCGTGTAGGGGCTGACATTGAAGCTGTGTTGAACTGCGAGCGGCGGCCCACCATTTGCCCTTGCGCGAGGAACCGAAATCGCTATGGCGCAGGCTGTGCGCTCATGTGCAGCAAGCCCCACCCATGTCCGTCCAGGTCCAGGAAGCTGTGCGTGTACATGAACCCGAAATCCTCCGGCTTGTCGTAGGTCGTGCCGCCCGCTGCAAGCGCCTTCGAGACCAGCTCATCCACCCGTTCGCGACTGTCGCAGCTGAGCGAGATCAGTACCTCGACGGCCTGGCTGGTGTCGCAAACGGCCTTGGGTGTGAACTCGCGAAACTTTGCATGCGTGCCCAACATGACAGACAGCGTGTCGTTGATGACCATGCATGCTGCCGAGTCGTCGCTGAACTGCGGGTTGTGGGCAAAGCCAAGCGCCTTGAAGAACGCGACGGACCGCTGGAGGTCGGCGACAGGGAGGGTCAGGAAAACTTGGTTGATCATGCCAATCTCCTTTGAGTCGGCTCGAGCGAATACGAAGGGACTTCCCACCTTCGGGCGAACGGCGTCAATGCGCCAAGATTGGTGGTTCTCGAAGTCATCAATCTGCAGCCAGTTGAAAGGGGAAGTCCATGGACAAGATTACCCGAGTCGGGGT